>Ga0207865_100124_pt1 | contig 97082 bp, 98 predicted proteins | sample HigsolmetaAR204D_FD_184836 | JGI IMG/M metagenome (GOLD analysis project Ga0207865, IMG submission 184836) | Ionic liquid and high solid enriched microbial communities from the Joint BioEnergy Institute, USA - AR20-4-D (SPAdes) (version 2) ... | reverse complement strand
CGGCCAGGCCGACGGCGCCAGCAGCTCGCCGGGCGATTCGAGCATCACGTCACCCTGCCACGTGGCCGGGTCGTCATCCTCGAGCCGGTACCCCCACAGCGCGACCACCGAAGCCATGCCCGCGGCACGCGCGGCGTCGATGTCGCGGCGGTCGTCGCCCACGTACACGCAATCGCCGGGCTCCAGCCCGAGGACTCCGGCGGCGTGCAACAGCGGCAGCGGATGCGGCTTGCGCTCCGGCAGGCTGTCACCGCCGACCAGCACCCCGCAGCGCGCCGTCCAGCCCAGCCGCGACAGGACCTCGCGCGCGAGGTATTCGGGCTTGTTGGTGACGATGCCCCAGCGCGTGCCCGCCGCCTCCAGCGCCGCCAGCAGCGGCTCGACGCCGTCGAAGGGACGGCTGTGGCGACCCAGTTCCTCCGCGTAGACCGACAGGAACTCCGGCACCATGTCCGGGATGCGCTCGGGCGGTACGTCCGGGAACGCGGCCGAGGACATGGCCAGCGCGCCACGGGAAACGTGCGGGCGCAGGTTCGCCAGCACCATCGGCGGCCGGCCGCGCGAGGCGCGCATGCGGTTGACCGTGGCCAGCATGTCCGGCGCGCTGTCGAGCAGGGTACCGTCCAGGTCGAACAGGACCCCCCGCGGGAAGCCCGCGCCGCTCATTCCGGCTTCCGCGCGCAGGCGAGGTAGTTGACGTCCGTGCGCGTGATGATCCGCGCCGAGTTCCGCCACGGCTCGTACCCGAGCCCGCTGACGTCCTCCAGCTCCAGGCCGGCCTCGCGCAACCACGCGGCCAGTTCCGACGGACGGATGAAATCCCCGTAATGATGGGTGCCGCGCGGCAGCAGGCGCGCGACGTACTCGGCGCCGACGATCGCCAGCGCGAACGCGGCCGGCGTGCGGTTGATCGTGGACACGAACAGGCGGCCGCCCGGCCGCAGCAGCGCGGCGCAGGCGCGCAGGATCGCCGCAGGGTCCGGCACGTGCTCCAGCATCTCCATGCAGGTCACCGCGTCGAAGGCCCCCGGCAGTTCTCCGGCGAGCGACTCGACCGGCTGCACCCGGTAATCCACGGCCACGCCGGACTCGAGCGCATGCAGGCGCGCCACCTTCACCAGGTCCGCGGCGAGGTCGATCGCGGTCACCTCCGCGCCGGCCTTCGCCATCGCCTCGCTCAGCAGCCCGCCGCCGCAACCGACGTCGAGCACCCTGGCGCCGCGCAATGGCACGCGCGACGCCACGTACTCCAGCCGCACCGGGTTGAGCGCGTGCAGCGGCTTCTGCGGCCCTTCCGGGTCCCACCAGCGGTTGGCCAGCGAGGCGAAGCGGTCGAGTTCCTCCTGGCGGTAGTTGCCCTGCCCCTGCGCGGTCGCGGCCATCAGCCGTTTCCTCCGCCCACCTGGATCGTGGCGATGCGCTCGCGCCAGCGGCGCGCGGTGGCGACCACTTCCGCGGGGTCGATGTCCACCAGCTCGCGGTCGCGCAGCCTGCGCCGGCCGGCGATCCAGACGTCGCTCACCTGGTGGCGGCCGGTGGCGTAGACCAGCTGCGAGACCACGTGGTGCAGCGGCTGCGCCTCCAGCGGCGACAGGTCCACCAGCACCAGGTCGGCCTGCTTGCCCGGCTCGATCGATCCGACCAGGTGATCGAAGCCGATCGCCTTCGCGCCGCCGAGCGTGGCCGCGCGCAGCGCGGCGAAGGCATCCAGCGCGGCGGCGTCCTGCGCCACCGCCTTGGCCAGCAGCGCCGCGGTCCGGGTCTCGCCGAACATGTCCAGGTCGTTGTTGCTGGCGCAGCCGTCGCTGCCGATGGCCAGGTTCACGCCCGCGCGCGCCAGCGCGCACGCCGGGCAGAAGCCGGAGGCCAGCTTGAGGTTCGACTCCGGGCAGTGGACCACGCTGACGCCGCGCGCGGCGCACAGCTCGATCTCGGCCTGCGTCAGCTGGGTCATGTGCACCGCGATCAGGCGGTCGTTGACCAGGCCCAGCCGGTCCAGGCGCGCGATCGGGCGCTGGCCGTACTCCTGCAGCGACTGCTCCACCTCCTGCGCGGTCTCGTGCAGGTGCAGGTGCACCGGCACGTCGAGCTGGTCGGCGAGCATGCGGACGCGCTCGAAGCTCGCGTCGTTGACCGTGTACGGCGCGTGCGGCGCGAACGCGGTGGCCACCAGCGGGTCGTCCCGCCACTGGTCGTGCACCTCGCATGCCCTGGCGAAGTATTCGTCGTCGGACTTCGCCCATGCTGTGGGGAAGTCGATCACCGGCAGGCCGATCCGCGCACGGAAGCCGTGCTTCCGGTAGGTCGCGGCCTGCACGTCGGGGAAGAAGTAGTTCTCGTTGACGCAGGTGGTGCCGCCACGCAGCATCTCGGCGATGGCGAGGGTCACGCCGTCGGCCACGAAGCCGGGGCCGATCACCGCGCCCTCGATCGGCCAGATGTGCTGCTGCAGCCAGACCTTCAGCGGCAGGTCGTCGGCCACGCCGCGCAGCAGGGTCATCGGGTTGTGGGTGTGGGCGTTGACCAGCCCCGGGACCAGCGCCGCGCCGGGGCGCGAGACCGTCTCGCGCGCGGCAAAGCGCACCCGGGCCTCGGCCACGGGCAGCACCGCGAGGATGGTGCCGTCGCGCACCGCGACGGCGTGGTCCTCCAGCACCACGCCGTGCGGTTCCACCGGCACCACGTGGCCTGCCTCGATCAGCAGGTCGCAGGGTTGTGGCGTCGTTGCGTCGGTCATGCGCTCATCCCGTCGTCCGGAGCCCGCGAGCCCGCCGTTGCCGGGCCGGCCCGCACGTCACTTCACGCGCGAGACGTACTCGCCGGTGCGGGTGTCGACGCGGATCACCTCGTCCTGGCCGACGAACAGCGGCACGCGCACCACGGCGCCGGTCTCGAGGGTCGCCGGCTTGCCGCCGCCGCCCGAGGTGTCGCCGCGCAGGCCCGGGTCGGTCTCGACGATCTTCAGTTCCACGAAGTTCGGCGGGGTGACCGCGATCGGCGTGCCGTTCCACAGCGTGACGATGCACAGCTCCTCGCCCTTGAGCCACTTCTCGGCGCCGCCCATGCCGGCCTTGTCGGCCTGGACCTGCTCGAAGGTCTCCGGGTTCATGAAGTGCCAGTACTCGCCGTCGCTGTACAGGTACTGCATGTCGGTGTCGACCACGTCGGCCTCCTCGAGGGAGTCGGTCGACTTCATGGTCAGCTCCTGGACCCGGCCGCTCTTGATCAGGCGGTAGCGGACGCGGGTGAAGGCCTGCCCCTTGCCGGGCTTGACGTAGTCGGTCTCGGTGATGACCGCGGGTTCGTTGTTGACCAGGATCTTCTGCCCGGCCTTCACGTCGTTCATGCCCAAACTGGCCATGTGATCTCCTGCTGCTCCGCCCGTGGCGGCTAGAATGATGAGAACTTCAATCCGGCAACGCCCGGCATCGCCAGGCGGGAATTCAAGCTGCCAATGATACCTGCTGCCCCGTCCCCCTTGCAGCGCGAAGCCCCCGGGCGCTGGCAGGCGGCGTGGCGGGACGCGATCCGCGACCCCCACGAGCTGCTGGACCTGCTCGGCCTCCGGGGCATGGTGACCGTCTCCGCCGGGGCCGCCGGGCAGTTCCCCCTGCGCGTCCCCCGCGGGTTCGCGGCGCGCATGCGCCCCGGCGACCCGCACGACCCGCTGCTGCGGCAGGTGCTGCCCGTGGACGAGGAAATGCGCGCGGTGCCAGGCTTCGGGCTGGACGCGGTCGGTGATGCCGCGGCCCGAGCCGGCCGCGGCGTGATCCACAAGTACCATGGCCGCGCCCTGCTGATCGCGACCGGCAGCTGCGCGGTGCACTGCCGCTACTGCTTTCGCCGGCATTTCCCCTACGGCGAGGAAACCGCCGCCGCGAACGGCTGGCACGAGGCGCTGGAAGCGGTCCGGCGCGACCCGTCGCTGGCCGAGGTCATCCTCTCCGGCGGCGACCCGCTGTCGCTGGCGACCGCCAAGCTCTCCGAGCTGACCGGCGCGCTGGCCGCCATCCCGCACGTCGCGAGGCTGCGTATCCACACCCGCCTGCCGGTGGTCCTGCCCGAACGCGTCGACGACGGCCTGGTCGCGTGGCTGCGCGGCCTGCCCTGGCCGGTGACCGTGGTGGTGCACGCCAACCACGCCAACGAGTTCGACGCCTCCGTGGATGCGGCGATGGCGCGCCTGCGCGGGGCCGGCGCGACCCTGCTCAACCAGGCGGTGCTCCTGCGCGGGGTGAACGACTCGGCCGACGCCCTGGCCGCGCTGTGCGAACGCGGCTTTGCCGCCGGGGTGCTGCCCTACTACCTGCACCAGCTCGACCGCGTCGCCGGCGCCGCCCACTTCGAGGTCGGCGACGCCGAGGCCCTGGCCCTGCACGCCGCATTGCGCGCGCGGCTGCCCGGCTACCTGGTGCCCCGCCTGGTGCGCGAGGTCGCCGGGGAGGCGTCCAAGCGCCCGTTATGAGCAATCTGCAATGGACGGAAACGGCGCCGGCGTGGCATAACCCCGTCCGACCCGGAGACATGCATGCCGATGAAGCCTGACATCGCGTTGCGCCTGCTGATCGTGGACGACCGCGTCGAGGACGCCGAGGCCATCGTCAGCGGGCTGCGTAACGCCGGCATCGCGGTGCGCCCGCTGCGCGCCGCCAGCCCCGAGGAGTTCTCGGCGGCGCTGTCCGGCCAGTCCGTGGACATGGTGCTGGCCGCGCTGTCCTCGGCCGCGGTCCCGTTCGCCAGCGTGCTGCAGCTGGCCGCGGCAAGCGGCAAGGACCTGCCGGTGATCGCCGTGGCCGACGCGCTGGACGAGGCGGCCTACGCCGGGGCGTTCGCCTCCGGGGCGCGCGCCGTGGCCCTGCGCCACCGCCCGCAGCAGCTGCTCACGGTCGTGCGCACGCAGTGGGAGGATCTCGAGGCACGGCGCGCCAAGCGCCGGCTGGAGGCCCGGCTGCGCGAGACCGAGCGCCGCTGTGACGCCCTGATCGAGTCCTCGCGCGACCCGATCGCCTACATCCACGAGGGCATGCATATCCGCGCCAACGCGGCGTACCTGGAGATGTTCGGCTTCGAGAGCTTCGAGGACATCGAGGGCATGTCGCTGCTGGACATGGTCGCCCCGCAGCACGTCGAGGCCTTCAAGCAGCTGCTCAAGTCGCTCAGCAAGGGCGAGCCGCCGCCGCCGCGGTACGAGCTGGAGGCGCGCGACGCCGGGGGCAACGCGTTCCCGGCGACCATGGAGTTCACCCCGGCCCAGTACGAGGGCGAGCCCTGCCTGCAGGTGGTGTTCCGCCGCCAGGAGCTCGACCCGGAGCTGGCACAGGAGCTGGAGGAACTGCGCCAGCGCGACCAGGTGACCGGGCTGCTCAACCGGCCGACCTTCCTTCGCGCGCTGGAGGACGCGGTCGCGGACGCCGGCGCCAGCCACGGCCAGCACGGCCTGCTGCTGGTCCAGCCGGACCACTACCAGCGCCTGCTGCAGGACATCGGCCTCGATTCCGCGGACGCCATGCTGGCCGCCATCGCCGAACGCCTGCGCGGCGTGCTCGGCGACGATGCCATCGCCGCGCGCTTCGGCGAGCACACCTTCGCGGTACTGGCCCGCGGCAGCGGCTACGAGGGCACCACGGCACTGGCCGAGCGGATCCTCTCCGCCTTCTCCTCGCACGTGTTCCCGATCGGCAACCGCTCCAGCGTGATCACCGCGAGCATCGGCGGCGTCCAGATCGGCGAGAAGATCGCGAGCGTCGCACAGGTGCTGGCCAAGGCCGCGCAGTGCATGGAATCGTCGCTCGGCGTCGGCGGCAACCGCTTCGAGATCTTCGATCCCGCCGCGGCGGACCGCGCCGAGGAGGAGAACGTCCGGGCCTGGGTCGCGCGGCTGCGCGACGCGCTCGACAACAGCCGCTTCGTCCTGCACTACCAGCCGGTCATCAACCTGCAGGGCGACTCCGGCGCCATGTACGAGGCCCTGCTGCGGCTGGACGGCGGCGACGGCGAGCTGATCATGCCCGGCAACTTCCTGCACATCGCCGAGGAGCACGGGCTGCTGGGCGAGATCGACCGCTACGTGGTCGGCCGCGCGATCGCCGTGATCGGGCAGCGCATGCAGGAGCGCAGGCCGACCACGCTGCTGGTGAAGGTCAGCCAGGCCGCGCTCGACGACCCGTCCCTGCCCGGTTTCATCGGCCAGCAGCTGAAGGCGCACGGCGTGCCCGGCGAATACCTCGTGCTGGAACTGTCGGAGGCCAAGGTGTTCACGCACCTGAAGGCCGCGCAGGACTTCGCCGACGCGATCGGCCGCTACGACTGCCGGCTGGCCCTGGAGCAGTTCGGCGTCGGCCTGGACTCGTTCCAGCTGCTGGCCCACCTGCAGCCGCACATGCTCAAGATCGACCGCAGCTTCGTCGAGGACCTGCCGAAGAACGAGGAGAACCAGAAGCGCATCCGCGAAATCACCACGCGCGCGCGCGAACTGGGGATCCGCACCATCGCCGAGTTCGTGCAGGATGCGGCCAGCATGGCGATCCTGTTCTCGGCCGGGGTGGACTACGTCGAGGGGCACTTCCTCGCCGCCGCCGGCCCCGAGATGAACTACGACTTCGAATAGCAGGCAAACGCCCTCGCACGGCAAAGGAAAACCCCGCCGGATGGCGGGGTTTTCCATGTCCGGCGGGGCGGGTCAGGCCGCCAGCCCGCGGCGCAGCGACTCCGGCGGGGCATTGCGCAGCGCGGCGATGCGCTCCTCCAGCGGCGGGTGGCTCATCAGCAGCCGGCGCAGGCCGTGGCCGATCGCCCCGCTGATGCCGAAGGCCGCGACCTGCCTGGGCAGGGTGTTGTGGCCGTAGGTCAGCGCCAGCTTCTCCAGCGCGCGGATCATCTTCCCGCGGCCGGCCAGCGCCGCGCCGCCCGCGTCGGCGCGGAACTCGCGCTGCCGCGAGAACCACATCGCGATCATGCTGGCGAACAGACCGAAGACCATGTCCAGCACCATCACCGAGACGAAGTAGCCGATGCCGGGGCCGGAATTCTCGCGGTCGCCCCGGAGGCTGCTGTCGATGGCCCCGCCGATCACGCGCGAAAGCACGATCACGAAGGTGTTCAGCACGCCCTGCAGCAGGGCCATGGTCACCATGTCGCCGTTGGCGATGTGCGCGACCTCGTGGCCGAGGACGGCCTCGGCCTCGTCGCGATCCATCGCGCGCAGCAGGCCCGTGGACACCGCCACCAGCGCCTTGTCGCGGCTGGCGCCGGTGGCGAAGGCGTTGATCTCGGGCGCGTCGTAGATCGCCACCTCGGGCATGCCGATGCCGGCCGCCTGCGCGTGCCGGCGCACGGTTTCGACCAGCCAGCGCTCGGCCTCGCTCCGCGGCTGTCCGATGACCTGGGCGCCGGTGAAGCGGAGCGCCGTCCACTTCGACATCAGCAGCGACACCAGCGAGCCGCCGAAGCCGAAGATGGCGGCGAATACCAGCAGCCCGCCCATGCCATCGGCGCGGATGCCGAGCAGAGGCAGCACGATGTTCAGCACGATGCCGAACAGGACCAGCACCGCGAGGTTGGTGAGCACGAACAGGGTGATGCGCTTGAACATGCCGTGTTTCCGGTGTGAGGAATCGGAGAGTGCCGCCGTATCGGGTATGGTTGCATGCCCACGGATTCAAGAGTCCGCCGCCAGCCCCCGCCCACGACCGGACATGCCACCCGCACCCGTGACCCGCGGCCGCTTCGCGCCCTCGCCCACCGGCCCCCTCCATTTCGGATCGCTGGTCGCCGCGTTCGGCAGCTGGCTGGTGGCGCGCCGCGCGGGCGGGCAATGGCTGGTCCGGATCGAGGACATCGACCCGCCGCGCACGGTGCCGGGCGCGGCGGAGGCCCAGCTGCGCACGCTGGCCGCGTTCGGTCTGCACCCGGACGGCGAGGTGATGCGGCAGTCGGCACGCGGCGACCTGTACCGCGGCGCGCTGGAGCGCCTGCTGGCGGCGGGGCTCGCCTTCGAGTGCCACTGCAGCCGCAGCGACCTGGCCGGCGAAGGCGGCGTGCACCACGCCTGCCTGCCCGGCCGGCGGCGCCCCGATCCCGCCATCCGGCTGCGCGTGCCCGGCGGCACCCGGATCAGCTTCGACGACGGGGTGCACGGCCGCATCGAACAGGACGTGGCCCGGGAGGTCGGCGACTTCGTGTTGCGTCGTGCGGACGGCCTGTGGGCCTACCAGCTCGCGGTGGTGGTGGACGATGCAGCGCAGGGCATCACCGACGTGGTCCGCGGCGCCGACCTGCTCGACTCCACCCCGCGCCAGATCCTGCTGCAGCGGCTGCTGGGCCTGCCGACGCCCCGCTACCTGCACCTGCCACTGGTGGTCGACGCCGAAGGCCGCAAGCTGTCGAAGTCGCTGGCCGCGCTGCCGCTCGACGACGCCGATCCCCTGCCCGCCCTGCGCGCCGCCTGGTCGGTGCTCGGGCAGGATCCCCGGGCGCTCGCGGGTCACGTGACGGTGGCCGCCACGCTGGCCGCGGCCGTCGCCGCGTTCGACCCGTCGCTGATCCCGCGGGGCCCGGTGGACGCGTGCGCCGCGGTGCACAACATGCAGGCACCGCCCCGTGGTTAGACTGTGATCCGGATCCGGAAACGGCGGCAGGGAGGACGAGCAACGATGACATCGCGCGTGGCACTGGTGACCGGCGGCACCGGCGGCATCGGCACCGCCATCTGCAGGAAGCTGGCCGACTGCGGCCACAGGGTCGCCACCAACTACCGCAACGAGGAAAAGGCCAGGGCCTGGCAGGAGAGGATGCGTGCCGACGGCTACGACATCTTCATGGTCAAGGCCGACGTCACCTCCCCCGGGGAAGCCGAGGCCATGGTCCGCGAGATCGAGGCGAAGCTCGGCCCGGTCGAGATCCTGGTCAACAACGCCGGCATCACCCGCGACACCACGTTCCACAGGATGACGCCGCAGCAGTGGTACGACGTCATCAACACCAACCTCAATTCCTGCTTCAACGTGACCCGGCCGGTCATCGAGGGCATGCGCGAGCGCAGGTGGGGCCGGATCATTCAGATCAGCTCGATCAACGGCCTGCGCGGCCAGTACGGCCAGGCCAACTACGCCGCCGCGAAGGCCGGCATGCACGGCTTCACGATTTCGCTGGCGCGCGAGAACGCCAAGCTCGGCATCACCGTCAACACGATCTCCCCCGGCTACGTGGCCACCGACATGGTGATGGCCGTTCCGGAGGAGGTCCGCGCCAAGATCGCCGCCGAGATCCCCACCGGGCGTTTCGGCACGCCCGAGGAGATCGCCTACGCCGTGGCCTTCCTGGTGGACGAGCAGGCCGGCTGGATCACCGGCTCCAACCTCGACGTCAACGGTGGCCACCACATGGGCTGGTAAGCCCCGCATGGCGACACGGGCCGGCCCCCGGGCCGGCCACTTTGTTGCGCCCCCGCCCCCGGGCCGCCTGCAGCATGCCGGCCGGTGCTGCGCAGCACGCCGCCGGCGTCGCCGGGGCCCGGCCCGACGGGGGCGAACGGTTGCAAGCCGTGCTGCGGTGCGCCATGCTGCGGGGCATCATCATTCCAGAGCCTGCTCCATGGGCGCGACCAGAATCATCAAGAAGTACCCGAACCGGCGTCTCTACGACACCGAGATCTCGAGCTACATCACCATCGAGGACGTCAGGCAGCTGATCCTCGACGGCGAGGAGTTCGAGGTCCGCGACGCCAAGACCGGCGAGGACCTGACCCGCTCGGTCCTGCTGCAGATCATCGCCGAGCACGAATCGGCCGGCGAGCCGATGCTCTCCACCCAGCTGCTCAGCCAGCTCATCCGCTTCTACGGCGACTCGCTGCAGGGTTTCATGGGCAACTACCTGGAACGCTCGATGCAGCTGTTCCTCGAACAGCAGCAGCAGTTCCGCCAGCAGATGAGCGGCCTGCTCGGGCAGACGCCGTGGGCGATGATGAACCAGCTGGCCGAGCGCAACCTGGAGCTGTGGAAGGAGTTCCAGAAGAGCTTCATCTCCGCCGCCGGCCAGGGACAGTCGTCCGACAAGCCCGGTGACGGCAAGCGCGGGCGCTGACCCGCCACGCCGCCCCGACCGGGCGCCGGGCCCACCGTTTCCATGAATCCCCGCCCGCGGCACGTCCGCGCGCCCGCGGGCCGGAACAGCACCGAGGAAGACCCACATGACCACACGCGTGGCCGTCGTCACCGGCGGCATCGGCGGGCTCGGCACCGCGATCTGCCGGGAACTGGCCCGGCAGGGACGCACCGTGGTGGCCGCCGACCTGCCCGACGAGGCGCGGGTCGCGGCGTTCATGGCCGGCAACGACGGCCTGGACATCCGCTTCGCGCCGCTCGACGTGACCGACTTCGAGGCCTGCGGCCGCTTCGTCCGCGAGGTGGAGGAGCGCCACGGTTCACTCGACATCCTCGTCAACAACGCCGGCATCACCCGCGACTCGACCCTGCGCAAGATGACGCCGCAGCAGTGGCGGGAGCTGATCGAGGTCAACCTCGGCAGCGCGTTCAACCTGTGCCGCCACGCGATCGAGGGCATGGTCGCGCGCGGCTTCGGACGCATCGTCAACATCAGCTCGGTCAGCGGCCAGACCGGCAACTTCGGCCAGACCAACTACGCCGCGGCCAAGGCCGGCCTGCACGGCTTCACCATGTCCCTGGCGCGCGAGACCGCCGGCAAGGGCATCACCGTCAACAGCGTCTCGCCCGGTTTCATCGAAACCGCCATGACGCGCGCCATGCCCGATGCCGCGCGCGAGCGGATCATGGCGCAGATCCCGGTCGGCAGGTTCGGGCAGCCGCGCGACATCGCCCGCGCGGTCGCCTTCCTCGCCGCCGACGAGGCCGACTACATCACCGGTGCCAACCTGCCGGTCAACGGCGGCCTGTTCATGGACTACTGAGCGGCGCCGCGGTCACGGTGCCGCGCCGCCCGCGCCGTCGCAGAAGCGCCGGCGGTATTCCAGCGCCTTCGGCATCAGCGCGCCGAGGTTCTGGATGCGTGTGCCCGGGTTGGGGTGCGTGGAGGCGAACTCCGGCGGCGCCTGGCCGCCGCTCGCCTGGCTCATGCGCTCCCACAGCGGCACCGCCTCGCGCGGGTCGAAGCAGGCTGCCGCCGCGAGCAGCAGGCCCACCTCGTCGGCCTGGGTTTCGTGCTGGCGCGCGTACGGCAGCAGGTAGCCGTAGCCCATCGCGGCCATGATCATCTGCTGCTGCTGCGGGTCCATGCCGCTCATCGCGCCCGCCATCTGCCCGATCTGGGTGAGCTTCTGCTGCGACATGCGCTGTGCACCGTGGCGCAGCAGCGCGTGCGCGATCTCGTGCCCCATCACCACCGCCATCGCGTCGGCGTTCCGGGTCACCGGCACCAGGCCGGTATAGACCGCCATCTTGCCGCCAGGCAGGCAGAAGGCGTTGGCCTGGTCGGACTGGATGACGTTGACGTCCCACTCGAACTTCTCCCAGATCGGCTCCACGCGGGTGCCGCGCTCGGCGGCGATGGCGTTGGAAACCTCGGGCACCTTCGCGATCAGCCGCCGCGCGATCTCGCGCACCTGCTGCGAGATCTGCGCGTTCGGGTCGAGGGGACGCTCCTGCTGCAGGATCTCCCGGTAGGCCTGCAGGCCCAGCGCCTTCTCCTCCTCGATGCCGATCGAGCCGTCGATCAGCACCTTCTCGCCGGTGTAGGGATCGACCACCCGGTTGCTGGACCAGTAGTAGAGCGCGTAGCCGGCGAACAGCAGCAGGATGAGGAACCTGGGGTTGATGCCGCGTCGCGCCGGCGCCTGCTGCCCGTGACGGCTGCCGAAGGGGTCCTGTCGCATCTTCTTGCCTCCCGTCCCCGAAGGGACCCGTTCCAATCCATGAAACCGCTACAGGTCGCGCGCCACCCGGAAGCCGACCTTGGCGTTGGTGGTGTCCACCTGCGCCGGGGCGCGCCACGCCGAACGCGTCTGCGCCGGCGAGCTGGCCCAGGAACCGCCGCGGATCACCTGGTCGCGGCAGCCGGGGTTGACCCAGGCCGAGCCGTCCTTCGGCGCGCGGCGGTAATCATCATGCCAGCAATCGGCGACCCACTCGCTGACGTTGCCGGCCAGGTCGTGAAGTCCCCATGGATTCGGGGCGAAGCTGCCCACGGGCGCCGGTCCCCAGTGGCCGTCGCCATAGCCCGGGAAGGCGTTGGCCCAGCTGCGGCCACCGGGCGAGCGGTCCAGCCCGCCGGTGGTGTTGGCGGTTTCGGGCGGCGGCGGACCGTCGCCCCAGGGATAGCGGGTATCGCCACCGGCGCGCAGGGCGTATTCGAACTCGGCCTCGCTCGGCAGCCGGTACCGCTGCCCGGTCTGTTCCGACAGCCATTCGGCGTAGGCGGCGGCGTCGCGCGCGCTGACGTGCAGCACCGGCATGTCGTCGGACGCGGGCGCGCCACGGTAGTCCGAACGCCAGTCCACCCCGCTGCGCCGGACGAAGTTGTTGCTGCGCTCGTCGTAGGCCATCGAATAGCCGCGGCGCTCGGCGCGCGTGCGGTAGCCGGTGGACTCGACGAAGCGCCGGAATTCGCCGACGGTGATCTCGTGGATCGAGAGCGCGAAGCCGCGGTCGAAGCGGACGACGTGGCGCGGGCGCTCGCTGCCGCTGGAATCGGCCTCGTCCTCCGGGGCGCCCATCGTGAACGCGCCGTGCGGCACCACCGCCATCCGCGGACCGCGGCCGCCGCCCTTGAGCGCGTCGGTGAACACCTGCCCCGGGCCGTACATCCCGTAATGGACGGCCAGGTCGATGCGCTCGCGCAGCTCGGTGGCCGCCGGCTCGCCGGGACGCGCGATCCGCAGCATCTCCGCCAGGTAGCGGCGCGCGGTGGCGATGCCGTTGTACTTCGGCAGCGCGGCGATGCCGAGGTCACGCAGGCGCGCGACGCGCGCGGCGCGCATCCGCTCGATGCGGGCCCGCGCGTCCTCGACCGTGGTGATGCTCCTGTCGTCGGGGCGGACCTCGTGCGCGTAGGCCAGCCAGCGCTGCGCGGCCATGAAGTCCCCTTCAGCGGCGGCATCCTCGGCCCTGCGGATCAGCGCGCTCTCGACCGCGGCCATGCCCTGCATCGCGCGCGCCTGCCCGGGACGCAGCTCCAGCACCCTGCGGAATTTCGGCAGCGCACCCCCGCCATCCTCGCCGAGCCGGCCGGCGGCGAGGTCCAGTTCGCCCTCGAGGTTGAGCTCCCAGGCCTGTTCGGCGATGTCCACGCGGCGCAGGTACTCCTCCACGTGGCGGTCGTCGGGCCGGATGGCACGCAGCACCGCCGCGATGCGCATGGCCCGGGACATCGCCTCCACGTCGTCGTCGGCGTTCGCCAGCGCCTGCTCGCCTTCGGCCAGCAGCCGCCGCAGCGCGCGCTCCAGGCCGCGTGCGGCCGCCTTCGCCTGCGCCGGCCAGTCACGCAGGGCCAGGTACAACGGGATCGCGGAGTCCGCGTCCTCGTACAGGCGGCCCGCGGCGAGCGCGGCATCGGCCCGGCGCAGGGCCTCGGCCTCCCCGCCCTCGTCGATGCGCACCCCGGGTGCGTGCCAGGTCAGGGCACCGGCCAGGCTGTCGTCCCCGCTGACGGTCACGCTGCCGGCCGGGGAACGGGCCGGCACCGCCTCTTCCGCTTCCCCCTGCGGCGGCACGTCCCCGCGCGTGCAGGCCGGGACCAGGACCAGCAGCAGCGCCAGGCAGAGCGGACGGAGGATCGTCGGCATGCGTTCCACCACGCCAGATTAAGCCACCCCGGCAGGCCGTGCGAGCGCCGGCGCGTTGCCAGCATGCTGTCCGGGCCGCTACGCTGGCGCCATGCCACCATCCGTCCTCTGGGTTGCCGAGCCCGCGCAACTGCGCCGGCACATCGGCACGATCTCCGGCCGCGTCGGCCTGGACACCGAGTTCATCCGCGAACGCACGTACTGGCCGAAGCTGGCGCTGGCCCAGATCGCCATCGACGACGGCGAAGGCACCATCGTGCTGGCCGACATGCTGGTGCCGGGGATGCCCGGGGCACTGCGCCCGCTGCTGCTCGACCCTTCGGTGGTCAAGGTCATGCACAGTGCCAGCGAGGACCTCATCGCCCTGCAGCACGCCTGCGATGCCGTGCCCGAGCCGCTGTTCGACACCCAGGTCGCCGCGGCGCTGGCGGGGATCGCCGCGGGCGCGGGCTACCAGCGGCTGGTGCAGGACCTGACCGGCATCGCGCTGGCCAAGGGCGAGACCCGCTCGGACTGGACCCGCCGCCCGCTGTCGCCGGCGCAGCTCGAGTACGCCGCCGACGACGTGCGCCACCTGTTCGCGCTGCATGACGCGCTCTCGGCGCGGATCGACGCGCTCGGCCGCCGCGCCTGGCTGGAGGAGGACTGCGCGCGCATGGTCGCCACCGCGCGCGACGGCGAAGGCGAGCGCTGGCCGCACCTGTCGCTGCGCTCGGCACAGTTCCTCGACCCCGGGGGGCAGCGCCGGCTGCTGCGCCTGCTGCGCTGGCGCGAGGCCCAGGCCCGCAGCAGCGACCGCCCGCGCAACTGGATCCTCGACAACGAGCTGGCGGTCGCGCTCGCGCGCGAAGCGCCCTCGGGCCCGGAGGAACTGCGCGTGATCCTCGACCGGCACCCGAAGGCGCCGCACCGGCTCGCGGCCAGGATCCTCGAGGCCCTGTCCACGCCCCTGCCCGACGAGGACGAGGCCCCCATGGCACGCGGCGACGACCGCGACCGCCAGGTGCTGCGCAGGCTGCAGGCCGCGGTCGCGGCGCGCAGCGCCGAGCTGGGACTGCCCGACGGCGTGCTCGCCTCGCGCCGCTGGCTGGAGGCACTGATGGATGGGGGGGACTGGCCCGGCGCGCTCTCCGGCTGGCGGAGGCGGCAGCTTGAACCGGCGCTTGCGCCCCTGCTGCGGACCGCTGGCGAACGCCACGCGGCATCCGTATAATCTTCCTCACGCGTGGGGCCATAGCTCAGCTGGGAGAGCGCGTCGTTCGCAATGACGAGGTCGGGAGTTCGATCCTCCCTGGCTCCACCATTTCACTATCCGCGGCAGTCCGCAGACGTTCGCCAAGGGCCTGATTTTCAAGGGAAATCCCGAGAAATCAGGCCCTTTTTGTTTGCGGGCGTCCGTGGGCGTCCGTTGCAATCTGGGGGCATCTGGGGGCATAACTGGGGGCATCGGCCACCCCGGCCAGACTGGATGCCCCCAGATGCCCCTCTCCGATGTCGTCATCCGCAAGGCCAAGCCCACGGGCAAGACGCAGCGCCTGTTCGACGGCGGCGGCCTGTACCTGGAGATCACCCCGGCCGGCTCCAAGCTGTGGCGCCAAAAGTACCGCTACGGCGGAAAGGAGAAGCGGCTCGCGCACGGCACCTATCCCGAGGTCAGTCTGGCCGAGGCCCGCGCCCGACGCGAGGCCGCGCGCCGCCTGCTGGCGAACGGGATCGACCCCAGCGAGCACAAGAAGGCAGAGAAAGCGGCAGGCGAGGAACGGGCCGCCAACAACTTCGAGGCCGTCGCCCGCGAGTGGCACGGCAAATTCGCCAAGGGCTGGGCCAAGTCGCACGCCGACAAGATCATGGGCCGACTGGAGAACGACCTGTTCCCGTGGATCGGCACCCGCCCCGTCGCCGAGATCAAGGCGCCCGAGCTGCTGCGCTGCCTGCGCAGGATCGAGAGCCGCGGCGCACTGGAGACCGCGCACCGCGTCCTGCAGAACGCTGGGCAGGTGTTCCGCTACGCCATCGCCACCGGGCGCGCCGACCGCGACCCGTCCGCCGACCTGCGCGGTGCCCTCGCCCCGTGGAAGCCCCAGCACTACCCTGCCCCGACCGATCCGAAAGCCGTGGGCGAGCTGCTGCGCGCGATCGACGGCTACTCCGGCGGCAACGTGGTCAAGGCCATGCTGCGGCTGGCCCCGCTGGTGTTCGTGCGCCCCGGCGAGCTGCGCCAGATGGAATGGGCCGAGATCGACTTCGACGCCGCGGAATGGAACATCCCGGCGCACAAGATGAAGATGCGCGAGCCGCATCTGGTGCCCCTGTCCCGGCAGGCCCTCGCCATCCTGAAAGACCTGCATCCCCTGACCGGCAACCGCGCCTACGTATTCCCCGGCGGCCACGACCCGCGCAAGCCGTGCAGCGAGAACGCGCTGAATGCCGCCCTGCGGCGCATGGGCTACGACAAGACCACAATGACCGCTCACGGCTTCCGGGCCATCGCGCGCACGCTGCTGGACGAGGAATTGAAGTTCCGGCCCGACTACATCGAGCACCAACTGGCGCACGCCGTGAAGGATCCGAACGGACGCGCCTACAACCGCACCAGCCACCTGGCCGAACGCCGCAAGATGATGCAGGCTTGGGCCGACTATCTGGACAGCCTGCGCGAGGGGGGCAAGCGATGAGCGCGAAGGACGAAGGGCCAAAGCATCCTGCGACTGTTCGTTATGACAGGATTAACCCCGACGGGAGCGTGTCCGCGTTTTCCATCGATGAGCAATGGCAACAGGTCGCCGACTGGCATGCGTTTCTGGAGGCAGATAAGGCCAGCGAATACCCTGTTTTGGACGGCTATAACGAAGCCTGGGCCGAACTGGACTCGCTTTATCAGCTCAATGGCGAGAGCATTATTGAACGCGGCGCAGAGCTTCGGCGCGTTTCCGACAATCCACTGTCTACCTTCTTCTACTTTGTGGACATGGGCTTCTATCCGCCCCCGGAGCTAATGCTCACACTGCTGGACTGCTGGGAGACATATATCAGCAACGCCGGCAAGTTGACATTGGAGGAGGCATTTCTCGGGCCGACCCGGAAGGGCGTAGGCAACTACGCCGCGCGCAAGAATCACAAATTCAGGCTGATATTTCTCCGCTTGGAGTTCGACCGCATGCTCCGTGAAGGCAAGAGGCGGACAGAAATTGCCGAGGAGCTTTCCAACCGCTTAGGCGGCAAGCCGGACGCCGACAGCATCCTAAGGGTGATGCGGGGCTTCAATGGGTTTTTTGCCCGCCACGCCGGCAACGGTGCGGAAAAGTAAGGCCCTTTCTTTTCCTTTCATCCTAGAAAACCGTGAATAGTATGGGTGTCCGCAACGTCATTGGCGGGCACGCGCGGACACGCTAATGTTCCCCTGCCTCGCCGTGATGGCGATGCGTCCCTTCAAGATGGAATCCACCGATGAAAACTCCCGATACCGCACCACTGGCTCATACCGTGCCCGACGCTTGCGCACGTCTGGGCATTTCCCGCACGACCATTTATGAACTGATCGCGGCTGGCGATATTCGCCCGTTCAAGGTCGGTACGCGCACCCTGATCCCGGAAAGCGAGCTGCGCAGGTTCATCGCCACCAAGATGGGCGACGTGGAGGGTGCGGCATGACGGCCCCATATTCGGGCCGGTTGACCGGCCATCTGTGCCAATGCCCCGCGTGCGGGCACACGTTCGGCGGCGAGCGCGGGTTTGATTTGCACCGCGTTGGTGGCTTCGCCGGGTTCGGTGCGGCAGTCAACAACCGTCGATGCCTGACGGACGATGAAATGCGCGCTGCTGGATTGATGCCGGATGAGCGGGGCATATGGAGGCGACCGCGACCGTCCCGCTTCGCTGCCGCCAACGGCGAATCACAGGCACCCAGCCCGCACCCGCTACAAGGACACGGGACCGGGGATGAGACCCCCGCTTTAGTGCCTTCGCGGCAAGCCGCAGCCTAAACGCCGGGGGGCGAGTATGGACAACTTGGAACGCGCCGGGCGAATCCTGGCGCGAGCGTTCGGTTATGGCAGTTCATGGCATGGCGACAAAGACTTCGGGACAGCGCGCGCATGGAACCGCGAAACCAGCGAGCGCACCCGCAGGGTGAAGCTGGGCGGCACAATCGAGGCCGACATCCCGGAAATGGGCGACTCGCTGCCGATCCTCAGAGAGGTTCGCCTGTCGTCGGATACCCGGGAAGCGCCTATCGATGGCGTGCGCGAGCTGAAGCGGTGGGCGGGCGAGCGCACCCCGTGGGATCGGCAAATCGTCGGCCCGCATGCAACGGCAGTTACCCCGAAGATAGACACAAGCGCACGCGCCATGATCGCGCTTGCCGGACTCGACAAGCCACTGCAGGCCATCCTGCAGGTGTACGCGTTGACGGACGGCAGGCATTGGCCCACGGTCGAGCGATACGCCCGCGCGGCCCTTCCGAAGTCGGCCCATGCCGGAATCGCGGAAGCCATGTTCCGCCTGCTGGTGCATGCATCGCACCGGGACAGCGCCAAGCGGCTGCGCATGCGCGAAACCGACTACAAAGACATGATCCGTCCGGCGCTGGCCCTTTTCGACCGTTGGCTATGGCGCGCCGCCGATGAGTTCATCGCCCGATATGGCGATGCCAAGCGCCTGCAAGATCGGATAGACCGACTGTCCGCATAAGACCGTGGCGGTTCGCCGGTGTCTAACGCGGGCGGAATATATGAGGGAGGAGAAATCTTCCCGCCGCATGACTAGCGCCGCCTCGCCCCCCGCCTGTACGGCCAAGTCACCCGCGCGCCCCGGGCAATGGGCGCAACTCTTTCGAGGGCTGCCAGCGATGGCGGCCCTTTTTGCTTGCCGCCCCGCCAGTGGCACGTGCCGGCTGATTCCAGCGCGTGTTCCTGGCCGCTGCGGTGCTGTACCTGCTGCGTGCTCGGGTAACGTCGTCGCGCAGCTTGAAAGCCGGCTAACGAGGGATAGGAGCTGAGACAGCCGGGCGCCTTGCTAAGCGGAACGAGGCGCGCTCCGTACAAGGTTCCGCCCAGCTGTCGGCTCCGTCGAACAGACTTTGCCCCTCTGGAGCATTCCTTGGCGTTTGCCAACCGCTTGGGGATGCTTTGCCAGCGTCTCACCATCGAACAGCCGGGAAGGCAGGTGGACACGCCCCACAAAGGGCGTGGCCATCCTGCCGTTCCTGGAGAGTTAGGAATCAGGCTTTGCCTTTGACTTTAGCTGTTGACTTAAAGCTTTTAGGGCGCGCGCGAATTTTGCGTTCGCATCGGAGACGACATGACCATCGCAACACTGGAGCAGTTCAAGGACTACGTCCGCGAGCTGACTAACGACCTGGACGACACCTTCACGCTGGCGCTTGAAAGCGCGAGCGCGGAGGTGCGGCACTACCTGGGCTTCGACCCTGAAGCCGACGGCCCGGAACCCGACATGGTCATCGCCTGCTGCTTGCTCGCGGCGGTGCATGGCGATGTTGGAGACCCGGCCACAAACGCATACCGACGGCGGGCCGCGCAGCGATTGCTCGACCCCTACCGACGGAACACAGGATTCGGTGCCGCGGCGTCCGAACCCTGAAACCGACGGCCCCGCAAGGGGCCTTTTTCATTTGTGCACAAACGAAGGAAAACTGATGAACGTGAAGTCCATCCGTGAAGCGAAGGCTTCCAAGACCGCCGAAGCCCGCGCCATCCTGGCCAAGGCTGAAGGCGAGGCCCGCAACCTTACCGCCGAGGAGGCGGCGAAGTTCGACGGCCTGAAGGCCGAGATTGAAGCGCTGGAATCGCAGGAAGCGCGCCAGCAGTTCCTGGAGGAGGCCGAGCGGCGCATGTCGGGCACGGTTGTCGCTGGCGAGCGCGGCGACGACCTGGAGCAACTGGAGTCGCGCGTGTCGCTGCAGCGGATTCTGCAGGCTGGCATGGAAGGCCGCGCGCTGGACGGTGCGGAGGCCGAGTACAACCGCGAGATGGAGCGCCGCAACGGGCGCAAGGCGCAGGGTTTCTATGTGCCCATGTCGCTGTTGGAGAAGCGCGTGAACACGACCACGAGCGCCGCTGACCTTGTGGGCACGGATCATCGCGCCGACCAGTACATCGGCCCGCTGCGCGATGCGCTGCTGGCGCGTCGGCTTGGCGTCCGCGTGCTGTCGGGCCTTCGCGGCGATGTCACGATTCCGAAGCATGGAACGTCCACCGTCACCGGCTGGGTCGCGGAAAACAGTGCGCTGAACGCCTCGGATATGAGCTTCGCCAACGTGACGCTGTCGCCGAAGCACGCGGGCTGTTTGTCGGAGATGTCGCGCCAGCTCATTCAGCAGAGCGACCCGAGCATCGAGCGCCTGCTGCGCGACGACATGGCCTTCAACATCGCCAAGGCCATCGATTCGGCGCTGATTCACGGCGGCGGCACGAATGAGCCGGACGGCGTGACGGCCACGCTTGGCACCGCGAACGGCACGCTGGCCGGTCCGACGTGGGCGCAGGTGCTGGAGATCATCGAAGCCGTCGAGACTGCCAACGCCCTGGGCAATCACGCATGGCTCATGAACCCGGCCGCGAAGGCGAAGCTGCGCGAAACGCTGAAGGTCACGGGCGATGCGGGCGCCGGTTTCCTGCTGGAGAACGGCCAGCTGGGCGGCTATGCGGTGCACACCACCAATCAGGCCGGTGCAACGTCCAACGGTAACAACGTGATCTTCGGCGACTGGAGCCAGGTGCTGCTGGGTGTCTGGAGCGAGCTGGACATTCTGGTCAACCCGTACGAATCGACCGCCTATGCACGCGGCGGCGTGATGGTTCGAGCGATGGCAACGGTGGATGTCGCCATCCGGCATCCCGAAGCCTTTGTGTGGGTGGACGATGTCCCGAGCCTCTAATTTGGAGCGGCGCTTCGCTCCGGCCAGCATCGAGGGTCGCCAGCTCGTCGGGCTGGCGGCTCCCTATGAGTCCGAAACCCGGATTGGCGAGTTCCGGGAGGTGATCGCGAGGGGTGCGTTCGCCCGCACCCTGAGCGAACAGCGCGACATCCTGGCCTTGTGCGACCACGACCCGGCCAAGGTGCTAGGCCGGACCAAGTCGGGCACGTTGCAGCTGGCTGAGACTGTGCACGGTCTCGAGTTTCGGCTCCAGCTGCCCGACACCTCTATCGGGCGCGACCTGCGCGAGCTTGCCAACCGTGGCGACCTTGGCGGCGTGAGCTTCGGCTTTCGCGCTGTCCGGGATAGCTGGGAAGGCGACCTGCGCACGTTGCACGAGGTCGAGCTGCACGAGATCAGCATCGTGTCGGCTTGGCCTGCGTACCCCGACACCACGGTCGCGCTGCGGAGCCGCCCTGTCGTCATGCGATGGATCGACCCGCGCCGTGCGTGGCTGGAGACCGTGAAATGAGATGGCCCTGGAGCAAGAAAGAAAAACGCGACAATGACCCGTCATGGTCGGCGCTGATCCCGAGCGGCACGTCGGCAGGCTTGCCCGTGTCGCCGGGAAATGCGGAGACCATCTCGACCGTCTTTTCGTGCGTCCAGTCCATCGCGGAGACGGTCGCCACCCTGCCGCTGATTCTGTATCGGCGGGAAGGGAACGGCGACCGCGTGCGTGCGCCCGACCATCCGCTGTACCGGGTGCTGCACGACCAGCCGAACGAGCGGCAGACCGCGCTGGAGTTCCGCGAGATGCTGACCGCGCACGTCCTGCTGTGGGGCAACGGATACGCGGAGATCGTGAGCGATGCAGCGGGCAACGTCACCGCGCTGGAGCCGATCCATCCGCAGAATGTCACGGTGCTGAAGCTGCCGAGCGGGCGCATTCGCTACGACGTGGCCGACCCGCAGACCGGGAAGGTTCGCCCGCTGCTGGCCGACGAGGTGCTGCACCTGAAGGACAGGACGGACAACGGCATTGTCGGCAAGTCCCGCATCCAGGTCGCGCGCGAAATGCTGGGCGGCGTGCTCGCATCGCAAGAGCATGGAAACCGGGCCTGGGCGAACGGAGCGCGGCTGTCGGGCGTCCTGCAAACCGACAACGTGATGACGGATGAATCCGTCGCACGACTGCGCGCGTCATGGGAAAGCCAGTTCACCGGCATCGGCAACAGCGGCAAGACGGCCATTCTGGAAAATGGCCTGAAGTATCAGCCGCTGTCCATGTCCAACGAGGACGCCCAGTGGCTGGAGTCGCGCCAGTTCTCCGTCGAGGAAGTCTGCCGCATCTTCCGAGTGCCACCCGTGCTAGTGGCCGACCTGCGGCATGCCAACTTCTCTAACAGCGTGGAGATGAACCGCTGGTTCGTGACGCATACCCTGCGGCGATGGCTCACGATGTGGGAAGAGTCCTGCGAGCGCGCATTGCTTGGCCCCATCGCGCGCAATCGGTACTTCATCGAGCACAACGTCGAGGGGCTGCTGAGGGGCGACAGCACCAACCGCGCGGCGTTCTATCAAGCCGGCATTAGCGCGGGCTGGCTGCTGAAGTCCGAGGCCCGCACGCTGGAGAACCTGCCGACCATCGAGGGCATCGACGATGCGCAGGCCGACGCGGCCTAGCGGCAGGGACGCAGACCCCAGGCGCACCATCCCCCTGGGGTCTTACCGATGGCAACGGTTGCGGGCTGCGGTACTGGCCCGCGATCCGTTGTGCCGTGACTGCAAGCAACCCGCGACGGACGTTGACCACGATGACGGCGACCCGAGCAACAACGACCCGGCCAACCTGGTCCCGCGCTGCCATAGCTGCCATTCCCGCAAGACGATGAGCAGGCGGCACGGTTGCGATGAGTCGGGCTGGCCGCGCGACCCGTCGAGTCATTGGAATCGAAAAATCGCTGGCAACTGAGCGGCCCCGACCGCCGCCCGGACCTTCCGTTTATCGCTAAGTGCAGAAACGAAAATGAGACAGACCCGATCCGATAGCGCCGCTGCTGCTGTCCAAGCCGCGCAGAACGCAGCACAAGGCCCGCTGGAGCCGCCTGCGCATGTGACGCTGCCCGAAGCCGCGCGGCCCTTCTGGGATGCCCTGATGCGGAACCGGCCCCGTCACCGCTGGAACGAGGCTGATCTGGGGAATGCCGCGATTCTGGCGATCACGCAAATGCAGGTTCACGCCCTGATTGGCGACGTGGAACAAGCGGCGCTGGTGGACAAGCTGACCCGGCGCATCGTCTCCCTGTCCCGCCTGCTGCACGTTCACCCGGAGGCGACCGAAGGCAGGGCGCAAGACCAGGGCAACAAGCTGAAGCTGGAGCGGGAGGCCGAAGCCGACCACGATCCGCTGATTCCGACCCTGCGGGTAGTGAAGTGACGAGGGCCGAGGCTGTCATCCAGTTTATTGAGAGGTACTGCCTGACCCCGGACGGCGCGCACGTCGGCAAGCCGCTGCGGCTGGCGGAGTTCCAGAAGCGGTTCATCCGCGACGTGTACGACAACCCGGCAGGCACCCGCCGGGCCTACCTGTCCATTGCCCGCAAGAATGGCAAGTCCGGCCTAATCGCGGGCCTGCTGCTGGCGCACCTTGTCGGCCCCGAGGCGCGGCTGAACAGTCAAATCGTGTCGGGGGCGATGAGCCGGGACCAGGCGGCGCTGGTGTTCAACCTGGCGGCGAAGATGGTGCAGCTCAACCCGAAGCTGTCCAAGTTGGTGCGGATCGTGCCGAGTTCCAAGCGCCTGATCGGCCTGCCGCTCAACACCGAATACCGCGCGCTCGCTGCGGACGGCAGGACGGCCCACGGGCTTTCCCCGGTGCTGGCGATCCTGGACGAAGTCGGACAGGTGCGCGGCCCGCAGTCGGACTTCATCGATGCCATCACGACATCGCAGGGCGCGCACGCGGAGCCGCTGCTGATTGCCATCTCCACGCAGGCGGCGACGGATGCCGACCTTTTCAGCGTATGGCTGGACGATGCCGCACAATCGAAAGACCCGCGCATTGTCTGCCACCTGTACGCGGCCCCCGAGGGCTGCGACCTGCTGGACGAATCGGCATGGCGCGCGGCGAATCCTGCGCTGGGGCTGTTCCGTTCGCTGGACGACCTGCGCGAGCAAATGATCCAGGCGCAGCGGATGCCGAGCATGGAGAACAGCGCGCGGAACCTGCTTCTGAATCAGCGCGTTTCCACGGATGCGCCTTTCGTGAGTCCCGAGGTCTGGAAGGCTTGCGGAACGGTTCCGAAACCGTTCGACGGGCCGGTGTACGGCGGCCTCGACCTGTCGGCCAGAAACGACCTGACCGCGCTTGTGCTGGTCGGGAAGGTTCGGGGCGTGTGGCAGGTGCAGCCCTACTTCTGGACGCCTGCAAAGGGGCTGGAAGAGCGCGCACGGCGCGACCGGGCGCCCTATGACGTGTGGGCGCGGCAGGGATTCCTGCGCACGACACCGGGCGCGAGCGTGGATTACGAACACGTCGCGGCGGACATGGCCGAGATTCTGGCCGGGCTGGACGTGCATGCCATCGCGTTCGACCGCTGGCGCATCGATGTCCTGAAGCGCGAGCTGGACCGCATCGGGCTGGCGCTGCCGCTGGTGCCGTGGGGGCAGGGCTACAAGGACATGGCCCCGGCCCTGGACGCGCTGGAGGCCGAGCTGCTGAACGCCCGGATCGCCCACGGGATGCACCCCGTGCTGACCATGTGCGCGGCCAACGCCACGACCACGAAAGACCCCGCGGGCGGGCGGAAGCTGGACAAGTCCCGATCCACCGGGCGCATCGACGGCATGCAGGCGCTCGCCATGGCGATTGGCATCGCGCAGACCGCAGACGCGCCGCCTGTTGACCCCTACGAAACCCGAGGACTGTTGATCCTGTGACGTACGTTGCAACCGACCTGAACCGGAAGATCACCTTCCGGAAGCTGACCCTGACGCAAGACCCGAACACGGGCGAGATGATCGAAACCTGGGCGGATCATGTGTCCGTCTTTGCCCGCGTGGAGCCGCTGGTCGGGCGGGAGTACTTCGCGGCGGCGGCCATCCAGTCCGAGGTGCAGACGAAGTTCACGCTGCGCCACCGGAGCGACATCACCCCCGACATGCGCATCGCCTTCGACGGTAACGAATACGACATCGTCAGCATTCAAAACATCCGCTCAGGCAACCGGGAGACCCTGATCTATGCCAAAACTGCCCACTGATTACATCGAGACCGCCGCGCGCATCATGTATGCGCAGCACATCGAGGAGAACGGCGAGCCGCCGAACCTGGAGACTGCCGAGCATGAGCTGGGGCAGTGGGAGGATGGCCGGTACTACCTGCGCGTGACCTTCGAGGACGGCCACTGGTGGGAGCTGGCCTTCGGCCCCGAGGCGGACGCCATCATCGAGGCCATGACGGCCACGCGACACTAGCGCACGGATCTGGGCGGTTCGGGCCGTGCGCTAGCTTGCTCCCCCGACCGTCGCCAGCCCGTGCCGAGCTGGTGGAAGCAATCGGCGCAGGCCCCCGCCCGGTTCCACCCCGAAAGGGCGGGCGGGGGCCAACTACCACCATTCCAAGAATCTCACCTGTTTATCTTTACGACACCGACACTCTTGTCATAGTTGGTGTCTGCACCTGGTGCCTGCTGCTTGACGAGCTTGATACCATCCTCGCAGTTGGAAAGCGTGGAATAGCCCTCGCCACTGTCCGCGATGATCCTGTTGTTTCCGCTGGAAAGTAGCCTCCAGCGATACTCACCCTTTTGGTCTTTGTAGACGTGGAACGTTGCCATAGTCCCTCCCCACGGGCGACATGCCCGCGCCGAGCATACCGCCGCCCACTATCCGCAGCAGTCCGCCCGCAACCGGACTATCTGGGGGCATCCGTGGGGGCATCCGAGCTTTGAGACTTGCGCAAATCCGCGCAAATCAGGCCCTTGCAGGCATCGTTTGAGCGTCCCTGGCTCCACCACTCCAGATCGCATGAAGAAGGCCGGGTCTCCCCGGCCTTTTTCTTTGCCCGTTCCCTGCCGGACCGGCGCGGCTTCAGCGGCCGACAGGCCGGCCCCCGCTATCCTCGCCCGATGTCCCGCACCCACGCCTTCCCGTACCGTTCGCGCTGCGCCGTCCTGTCCGGCCTGCTGCTCGGCCTGCTCGCTGCCTGCGCCTCGGGCGGGCCTGGGCGCGTGGCCGGGCCCGTCCCCGCACCGGTGCCGGCGCCCGAACCCCCACCGCCCCCGCCGCGCATCGGCCTGGCCCTGGGTGGCGGCGCGGCCAAGGGCTTCGCCCACATCGGCGTGATCAAGATGCTCGAGGCCAACGGGATCAAGGCCGACGTGATCGCGGGCACCAGCGCCGGCAGCCTGGTCGGCGCGCTCTACGCCGGCGGCATGGATCCGTTCACCCTGCAGGAGCGCGCGATGGCGCTCGACGAATCCAGCCTGCGCGACATGCGCCTGTTCTCGGGCGGCCTGGTGCAGGGCCAGGCGCTGCAGGACTACGTCAACCGCGAGCTCGGCGGGCGTCCCATCGAACGCCTCGGCCGTCCGTTCGCCGCCGTCGCCACCCGGCTGGACACCGGCGACCGGGTGGTGTTCGTGCGCGGCAACACCGGCCAGGCGGTGCGCGCCTCGAGCAGCGTGCCGGGCGTGTTCGAACCGGCGCGCATCGGCAGCCGCAGCTACGTCGACGGCGGCGTGGTCAGCCCGGTGCCGGTGGACGCGGCGCGCCAGCTGGGCGCCGACATCGTCATCGCCGTGGACATCTCCAGCAAGGCCAGCGGCACCACGCCCACGGCGCTGGCCGGGATCGTCAACCAGTCGATCACGATCATGGGCCAGACCCTCGGACGGCAGGAACTCGAACGCGCCGACGTGGTGATCCGGCCGCGGGTCAACGACATCGGCCCGGTCAGCTTCGAACAGCGCCACGCCGCGATCCTCGAAGGCGAACGAGCGGCGCTGGCCGCGCTGCCGCAGCTGCGGGCCCGGATCGAGGCCTTCCAGCGCGAGCGGCTCGACGCCGCCGCACGGCGCCGGGCCGAGGAAGCGGCGGCCGCGCAGCCGGCCGACATCGACTGCGGCGACAGCTGGGTGCGCCGGCTCAACCCGTTCTCGCGCGAGCGCCCCTGCGGCTGAGCCGCCGCGCTTGATCCAGGTCAAGCAGGACGCATCCGGGCACGATCCGCGCGGTTGCGATTGACCTCGATCAACGGCAGCGGCGCGGGGGGCCCGCGACGATATCCACGACCCCACCGACGTGGATATCCGAGGACTCCCTCATGAAACTCCTGCACGCCAGCCTCCTTGCTTCCGCCCTTGCCCTGGCGATCGGCGCCTCCGCGCCGGCGCCGGCCCACGCGGTCGACGCCCTCGAGCTGGTGAACGCCACCCTCGACCAGGCGTCCGACCTCTCCGCCCTGCCCCGGCAGCAGGTCACCCTCAAGCGCCCGCCGTTCGTCCACGACCACGACCAGGTCGCCAAAGGCGGGCCGAAGGTGGTGCAGTTCACCCTGCCGATCGTCGAGAAGGAGATCGTCGTCGACGGCCAGGGCACGAAGATGCTCGCGATGACCTTCGGCGGCTCGATCCCCGGCCCGCTGATGGTCGTGCACGAGGGCGACTACGTCGAGCTGACCCTGGTGAACCCCGCCAGCAACTCGATGCCGCACAACATCGACTTCCACGCCGCCACCGGCGCCCTGGGCGGCGGCGACCTGACGGTGATCCAGCCGGGCGAGGAAGTGACCCTGCGCTGGAAGGCCACGCGCCCCGGCACCTTCGTCTACCACTGCGCCCCGGGCGGCCCGATGACGCCCTGGCACGTGGTGCAGGGCATGCACGGCACGGTCATGGTGCTGCCGCGCGACGGGCTGAAGGACGGCGACGGCAAGCCGCTGCGCTACGATCGGGCCTACTACATCGGCGAGACCGAGTTCTACATCCCGCGCGACGCGGACGGCAACTTCAAGTCCTATGGCTCGCACGCCGAGTCGCTGCCGGACGTGCTCGAGGCGATGCGCGGCCTGGTGCCCTCGCACGTGGTGTTCAACGGCGCGGTCGGTGCGCTGACCGGCGACAACGCGATGACGGCGAAGGTCGGCGAGACGGTGCTGCTGGTGCACTCGCAGGCCAACCGCGACACGCGCCCGCACCTGATCGGCGGCCACGGCGACTACGTGTGGGAGGAAGGCAAGTTCGCCAATGCCCCGCTCAGGGACCTGGAGACCTGGTTCATCCGCGGTGGTTCGGCGGGCGCGGCGCTCTACACCTTCCGCCAGCCCGGGCTGCACGTGTACCTCAACCACAACCTGATCGAGGCGGTGCTGCTGGGTGCGGCCGCGCACATCAAGGTCGACGGCGACCAGTGGAACCACGACCTGATGACCACGCCCTCGCCGGTCGGTCCGATCAAGCCCGGCACCGACCTGTCGCTCCCGCTCGATCGCTGATCCACGGCGTCCTCTCCAACGCCAGCTGGCCACCTCCGCCTCCGCGGGGGTGGCCTTTTTTCTCCGGAGCCGCGCGTCCTCGCGCGTGTTCCCGCGCCCAAACGGGGACGCGCGCGCGACAGGGTGATGCACAGGGGGGCCTGGTGCGCACGGGCGCGGAGGCGGGGCGGTGGAGAGGGCGCAGGGATGTCCGGGCGGCCCGGCCCCCCTTCCGGGAGGCGCCGGGGCCGGGGCGACGCCTCGCAGCGCGCGCAGCCAGGCCATGCGACGCGTGTCGCGTCGGTCACGGCTGAAGCCGCTCCTGCGGGTCGCGGGGCGGAACGGTCCCGCTGGTGGCCCGCTGTGTGGCACGCGCGACGCGGCAACGCCGCCCCGCAGCTGCCATCATGGGCCCGCGGCAGCCGCCGCGGCACCCCCGGAGACCGCCATGATCGAACTCGTCATCCGGCAGCGCACCCGCGACCTGGGCAGCTTCGAGGTCGGCCGCGTGCTGCCCTTCGCCAGGCGCCGCATGGTCGGCCCCTACATCTTCTTCGACCGCATGGGGCCGAAGGACATCGCGCCTGGCCTGCCGCGCGAGGCCGACGTGCGCCCCCACCCGCACATCGGCCTGTCCACCGTCACCTACCTGTTCGAAGGCGAGATCACCCACCGCGACAGCGTCGGTTCCGAGCAGCCGGTGCGGCCGGGCGAAGTGAACTGGATGACCGCCGGCCGCGGCATCACCCATTCCGAACGCTTCGAACGCCTGCGCGCCGAAGGCGGCCCGATGGACGGCATCCAGGCCTGGGTCGCCCTGCCCACCGAACGCGAGGAAATCGATCCCGGGTTCTGGCACTACCCCGCCGACGCCCTGCCCGAGTTCACCGAGGCGGGCGCGACCGGGCGCCTGATCGCCGGCCGCCTGCTGGGCCTCGCGTCGCCGGTTCCGATCGATTCGCCGCAGTTCTACGTGCACAGGCAGCTGGAAGCCGGGACCCGCGTCTCGCTGCCCGCCGAGTACCCCGAGCGCGCGGTGTACGTCGCCCGCGGCGAAGTCGAGATCGCCGGCCAGCGCGTGGAGACCGGGAGCATGGCGCTGCTGTCGCCGGGCGATGCCGTCACCCTCCACGCCCTGCAGGACGCGGTGCTGATGGCGCTCGGGGGCGAGCCGGTCGGCCCCCGCTACATCGACTGGAACTTCGTGTCCTCGTCGAAGGAGCGGATCGAGCAGGCACGCGAGGACTGGGCGGCCGGCCGCATGAAGCTGCCCGACCTGGACGACGCGGAGTTCATCCCGCTGCCGCCCGGGCTTCCCGGCGTGCGCGAACCCGAGCCGATGTCCTGAACGCGCGCACTCGCGCCACGCCATGACCGCCACCTTCGTCGCCCTGATCGACTTCCTCGGCACGTTCGCCTTCGCCATCAGCGGCGGGCTGGTGGCGGTCCGGCACCGGCTGGACCTGTTCGGCGTGCTGGTGCTGTCGTTCGCCGCCGCCACCGCCGGCGGCATCATCCGCGACGTGCTGCTGGGCCTGGTGCCGGCCTCGGTGGTGGACTGGCGCTACCTGGCCGTCTCGGTGGCCGCGGGCCTGGTCACGTTCCGCTGGCACGACCAGGTCGAACGCATGCGCAATCCGGTCCAGGTCTCGGACGCGATCGGGCTCTCCCTGTTCGCGGTGCTCGGCGCCGGCAAGGCGCTCGGCGCGGGCCTGGGCCCGACCGGCGCGGTCATGCTCGGCATCCTCTCGGGCGTGGGCGGCGGCATCGTCCGCGACGTGCTGGTGGCCACGGTACCCAGCGTCCTGCATCGCGAGCTCTATGCGATGGCCGCGTGCGTCGGCGCACTGGTGGTGGTCGCCGGCCACGCCCTGTCGCTGCCGGCGGCGCCGGTGGCGGTCGCCGGCGCGGTGGCCTGCTTCGTGCTGCGCTGGCTGGCGATCCGCCGTGGCTGGCGCCTGCCGGTGCCGCGCATCGACGCGCCGGACTGAGCGTCAGGCCCAGCACAGCAGGTACAGCGCGCCCAGCGGATGGTGGCTGCGCGCGATGCAGTAGACCTGGGCGAACACGAACAGCGCCGCCACGTAGCAGGCGGCACGCACGCCGCGGGTGCGGCCCCGGCGCAGGGCGAACACGCCCAGCACCACGTAGGCCACGATCAGGGCGACCTTCACCGCCAGCCAGCCATTGGCGTACAGCTCGCGCGGCAGGATGGTGAGCAGCATCATCGCCGCGGTCAGCAGCGCGGTGTCGACGGCGTAGCTGAGGTAGCGGACCGGCGCGGCGTTCGGCCATCCCGCCCCCGCCAGGAGCATCGCCCCACGCAGTGCGAACAGCCCCCCGCTGAACAGGGCCAGGCCGATGTGGGCGTGCTTGATCTGCGGATAGAACTCGATCATCGATGGACTCGGCATCAACGGGGCGCGCGTGACAACGGGATCATCCCGGCTTGCCGTCCGCGCGCGGCGACAGGTAGATCGTGCCGATGCGCGCCACCCACGGCGCCAGCGCCAGCAGCCACGCCAGCGCCGCCAGCGCCTGCCAGGCCAGCGCGTCGGGCAGCACCTCGGCCACGATGCGCAGCACCGCCGCCACCTGGATCCCGACGAAGGCCCACCAGGCCAGCGGGTACATCCGCAGCGGCCGACCGGAGTGTCCCTGGGTGACGCGGCTCACCATCGCCACGAGCAGGCTGCCGAACACGCCGATGAACAGCGCGTGCGCCGGCGCACGGCCCAGCACGAACGCGCCCGTGGCGAGATAGGCCAGGCTCTGGGCCGAGAACAGCGCGAAGGTGACCGGCCACCACAGCAGGCCGAGGAACAGCACCGACGCCAGCCCGGGCGCGCGCCCGCGCGGCCACCAGCGCCACAGGCACACGAGCGACAGGGCCAGCATCGGCAGGTCCACGATCCAGAGCCAGGCATAGGCGTGGGCGACTTCCAGCGCAAGGTGCGCCATTGCCAGCGCCCAGGCCGCGGCCAGGACCCACATCGGCCGCCACGCCACGTAGCCGGGCACGACGTTCGCGGCGAAGAACGGGAACATCCGGTGCGCGACCGTGAGGTACACCGGCAGCAGCAGGCCGAAGGTGCCGAGCTTGATCGCGACCAGCACCCACCACGCCGGGCCACCCAGCAGGAAGGCGCCGAAGCACAGCACGCCGGCCAGCCCCAGCCCCATCGCCGCCAGGCACGAGCGCGCGTGCCAGGTGGTGCCGCGTTCGGACCGCACCAGCCGCGCCAGGATCCAGGTGCCCGCGGACCAGCCGGCCACGGTCATGAACAGGCCGACCACCAGCGCCACCTCCAGCCCCAGCGCGCCCAGCAGCATCGCCGCCTGGCCGCCGAACATGCCCACCCCCACCGGCACGTAGCGCCAGCGCGGGACGTCGGGCAGGCCCATCCAGCGCGGGAACACGGTGAGCAGGAAGCCGAAGAAGAAGCTCGGCAGGACCTGGTACTGCATGACGAAGGCATGCAGCCAGCCGGGATACGCGGCGGCATCGGGCACCTGCAGCAGCCCCGGCCAGCGCTGCGCGGCCAGCCACGCCGCCCACCAGGCCATGGCCAGCAGCAGGTTGCCTGCGCCGATGAAGAACATCAGCCGGTGCGGGGCCGCGGCCAGCAGGCCCGGCGACGGGCGGGATCCAGCGAGCGTGGTCATGGCGTCCATCATCGTCCGGCCGGGCGAAGGGGACGTTGACGCAGGTCAAGCCGCGGCCGCTTTCCCCCGCACCTGTCCCGTAGGAGCGGCTTCAGCCGCGACCCGGACGCCCCTGCAGTCATCGGCAACTGAAGGGAGCCGGTCGCGGCTGAAGCCGCTCCTACCGCGGGTGCGTGGCGGTTGGATGGGCCACGGGCGTTCCCGTGGCGTCGACCACCAGCCGCAGGCGCCGCGCGCCGTGGTAGAAGGTCGCGCGATACAGCCCGGCGTCCTCGCCGGTGCCGCGTTCGCACAGCACGGTGATCCTGCGCTGCTCCATGAGCTCGCGGAACTCGCCGACCTCCAGCCCCAGCCCGCCGGCCACCAGTGCGGCATCGATTTCCACGTCGGGGTTGAGGGCGATGTCGATCCGCCGCGCATCCGTCATGGCAACACCTCCGTCCAGTTGATCCGCGCGGAACGGGTGCACCCCGGCTGCCGTATCCCGGCCGCCGGGGTGCGCAACCGCGCCGCGCTCCCTGCGCCTAGGAACCCGCCCTGGCCAGCGCCGCGTCCGCGGCCGGGAGCGCATCGCGCCTGGGCGCCACCCACAGCCGGAACACGAACCAGGCCAGGGCCAGGGCGCCGACGCTGAAGACCGTGTCGGCCGGCACCCGCATCCACACCAGCAGGTCGACGATCGGCTGCTGCATGAATTCCGCCGAGCGCGCGTACCAGTAGCCGTGCTCGATCGCCGCATCCAGCTGCAGGATGCCCAGCGGCAGCAGGGTGAACAGCGACATGCCGGCCAGGCCGATGTTGAGCGACCAGAAGCTGGTCTTCAGCAGGCGTTCGTTCCACCGGAGGTCGGGCTTCAGCCCGCGCAGGCAGAACAGCATCAGGCCGATGCCGAGCATCCCGTACACGCCGAACATCGCGGTGTGGCCATGGTTGGCGGTCAGGTTCAGGCCCTGCATGTAGTACAGCGGCAGCGGCGGGTTGATCAGGAAGCCGAACAGGCCGGCGCCCACCAGGTTCCAGAACGACACCGCGAGGAAGAACATGATCGGCCACTTGTACTTCGCCATCCACGGCGTGGCCTTGCCCAGCCGGTAGTTGTGCCAGGCCTCGAAGCCCACGTAGGCCAGCGGCACCACTTCCAGCGCCGAGAAGCTGGCGCCCAGCGCGATCACCGCGGTCGGGGTGCCGGCGAAGTACAGGTGGTGCAGCGTGCCAAGCACGCCCCCGGCCATGAAGATGATGGTGGCGAACAGCACCGCGATGGTGGCGGAACGCACCTGCAGCAGGCCCAGGCGGGTGAACAGGAAGGCGATCACCGCCACCGCGAACACCTCGAAGAAGCCTTCCACCCACAGGTGCACGACCCACCAGCGCCAGTACTCGACCATCGACAGGTGGCTGTGCTCGCCCCACATCAGGCCGGCCGAATAGAACACGCCGATCGCGACCACCGACAGGAACAGCAGGCCCACGATCGAACGCGACTCCGCGCCCTTGCGCATCGCCGGCCACAGCGCGCGGCCGACCAGCGCCAGCCACAGCAGCAGGCCGACGAACAGGAACCACTGCCAGAACCGCCCAAGGTCCACGTATTCCCAGCCCTGGTGGCCGAACCAGAAGTTGTGGGCCAGGCCCAGCTTCTGCATCACCGCCATCCACTGTCCGGCGAAGGAACCGACCACGATCACCAGCAGGCAGGTCCACAGCACGTTGACGCCCAGGCGCTGGAACTTCGGCTCGTGCCCGGAGATGGCCGGGGCGATGTACAGGCCCATGCCCAGCCATGCGGTGGCGATCCACAGCACCGCCAGCTGCGTGTGCCAGGTGCGGGTCAGGGAATACGGCAGGATCTCGGACAGGGCGAAGCCGTAGGCCTCCTGGCCCTCGACCTGGTAGTGCGCGGTGGTCGCGCCCAGCAGGATCTGCACCAGGAACAGCGCGATCACCACCCAGAAGTACTTCGCGGTGGCGCGCATCGAGTGCGTGACCCGGATCGAGGCCAGCGGATCGGACTTCGGCAGCACCGGCTGCATCTCCTCGCCGTGGCCGGTGGCGTAGTGCCAGCCGAGCAGGCCGACGCCGGCGATCAGGAACAGCACGCTGAACACCGTCCAGATCAGCAGGTTGGACGGCGGGGTGTTGCCGACCAGGGCGTCATGCGGCCAGTTGGCGGTGTAGCTGATCTGCGAACCCGGGCGCTCGGTCACCGAGGCCCAGGCCGCCCACCAGTAGAACGCGGCGAGCTGGCGGCGGTGCTCCGGGTCCGGCACGGTGTCGTTGCGCATGGCGTAGGCCTCGCGCAGCTCCGCCGTGGCCGGGTCGTTGGAGAACAGGCTCTCGTAGTGCGCGGAGACCTTCGCCATCGCCGCGGCGCGCTCGGCGTCGACGGTGATGGTGCCGGTGTCCGCGTCCCAGGTGTTGGGGCGCAGCAGCGCCTGCACGCGCTTGGCGTAGGCGGCCCGGGTTGGCTCGTCCAGCGCCTGGTACGAGTCGACGCCGTGCTCGCGCGCGGCCCAGGCGTCGAGGATCGCCTCGGCCTCGCGGTGCAGCCAGTCCGCGCCCCAGTCCGGGGCGACGTAGCCGCCGTGGCCCCAGATCGAACCCAGCTGCTGGCCGCCGATCGACTGCCAGACCTGGCGCCCGGTCTCGATGTCGGCGCGGGTGTAGACCACGGTGCCGGCGGTGGTGACCACCCGTTCGGGCATCGGGGGCGCCTGGCGGTGGATCTCGCTGCCGATCCACAACAGGGCGGCGAACGAGGCGAACAGCAGGAGCGCCAGTCCTGCCCAGAGCTTGCGTGTCGAATCCATGGTTCCGGAACCTCATTCAGGGTCCGGCGCATCGTCTTGCGACGCGACGACCCCCACCTTGACCTGCGTCAAGCAGGGGTGGATGTCGTCCGTGCGGCCGGGGGGAAGCGGCGCGGGAGGCCGGCGCCCGGGGCGTTCGCGCGATGGCGGCGCCTCGCATCCGGCGGGACCCGGGCGTGCGGCCATCGGCCGGGAGCGGGGCGAGGTGCCCCACCCCGGCCCTCCCCGCTGGCGAGGAGGGAGAGATCGGGCTTTCGGGCGAGGCCCGGCGCGGGGAGGAGGACGCGCGGCTCAGTCGCGCAGGACGTGGTGGGCCAGTTCGCCCAGCACGGCGGGCTGGAGGATCTCCAGGTCGCGGCGGTCGACCCTGAGCACGCCCTCGTCCTGCAGCCGACGCAGCACCCGGCTCACGGTTTCGGGCGCCAGGCGCAGGTAGTTGGCGATGTCGGTCCGGGCCATGGTCAGGCGCATGCGCGTGGCCGAGAAGCCGCGCTCGGCGAAGCGCCGCGACAGCAGCACCAGGAACGCCGCCAGGCGCTCGTCGGCGGTGTAGTTGCCGGCCAGCAGCGAGGCCTTGCCGATGTCCTGGCTGAGCAGGTTGAACAGGTGCCGCTGCAGGCCCGGCATGCGGCTGGCGAGCGTGGCCATCATCGGGAACGAGAACCGGCACAGCATCACCGTGTCCAGCGCCACCGCGTTGCACGGGTAGCGGGCGCTGGCGATCGCGTTGAGCCCGATCACCTCGCCCGGCAGGAAGAAGCCCAGCACCTGCTCGCGGCCGCTGGCGTCGTTCACGTAGGTCTTGACCGTGCCGCCGCGCACCGCGGCGATGGCGTTGAACGGGTCGCCCTCGCGGAAGATGTGGTCGCCCTCGCGGAACGGCCCCACGTGCTCGACCAGCACGTGCAGGTCGCGCAGCTGGCTCTTGTCGTAGCCCTCCGACAGGCAGGCCGCCGAGAACGCGCAGGTGCTGCAGAACGTGAATTCGTCGCCGTCGTCGGCGATCGGGGTCCCGCGGACCGCTCCCGGGTATTCGCGTTCAGCCACGCACGCCGCCCCGCTGCCAGGCCGGATGGCAGGTCAGATGGTCCGGGAATACCGCGTTCCCTCGCCCTGGTTGTCCAGATACCGGTCGAAGCACATGGCAATGATACGCAACAGGGCGCGCCCGCGCGGCGTGGCGCGGATGGTCCCCGGCGGGCACTGCACCAGGCCATCCTCCTGCAGCTGCCGGAGCGCGGCCAGCTCGGCGTGGAAGTACTCGCCGAACGGGATGCCGTAGGCCTTCTCGATGCGGCGCACGTCGACTTCGCCCTGGCACATGATCTGCTGGATCACGTCGGCGCGGATCACGTCGTCCCGGCTCATCCACATCCCGCGCCAGACCGGCAGCCTGCCGGCGTCGATGTCTGCCTCCCACGACGGCAGGTCACGCCGGTTCTGGCTGTAGCTGTCGCCGATGTGGCTGATCGCGCTGACCCCGAACCCGACCAGGTCGGTCTCGGCGTGGGTGGTGTAGCCCATGAAGTTGCGGTGCAGGCCGCCCTCGCGCCGTGCCCGGGACAGCTCGTCGTCCGGCAGCGCAAAGTGGTCCATGCCGATGTATTCGTAGCCCGCGGCCGACAGCTTCTCCACCGCCAGGCCCAGCAGCGCCAGCCTGGCCTCGGCGTCCGGCAGGTCCTCCTCGCGGATCTGCCTCTGCGCCCGGAACAGGCGGGGCATGTGCGCGTAGCCGTAGACCGCCAGGCGGTCCGGACGGGCGGCGACCACCGTGTCCAGGGTGCGCCCGAACCCCTCGAGGGTCTGCTTCGGCAGGCCATAGATCAGGTCCACGTTCACCGAGCGCATGCCGTAGCGGCGACAGGCCTCGATCACCGCGAGGGTCTCGTCCACGCCCTGCTCGCGGTTGATCGCCGCCTGCACCTCGGGGTCGAAGTCCTGCACGCCCAGGCTCGTGCGGTTGAAGCCGATCGCCGAGAGCATGGCGATGTCGTCCGGGGTGACGTGCCGCGGGTCCAGCTCGATCGAAAAATCGCGCGCCGGGTCGTGGCTGAAGGTGAACGCCCCGGCAAGCGCGTCGACCAGCCCGCCGACCAGCCGCGGCGGCAGGAAGTTCGGGGTGCCGCCGCCCAGGTGCAGCTGCACCACCTCGCGGTCGCGGTCGAACAGCGGCGCCACCATCCCGATCTCGCGCCGCAGGCGCTCGACGTAGGCCACCCCCTTCCCGGCGTCGCGGGTGATCACCCGGTTGCAGCCGCAGTAGAAGCAGGGGCTGGTGCAGAACGGCACGTGCACGTACAGCGACAGCCGGCGCGGGATCGGTTCCTCGTTGCTGCGCCTGGCGGCCTCGCGGAATCCGGCCTCGCCGAAGTCCCCGGTGAACTGCGGCGCGGTCGGGTAGGAGGTATAGCGCGGCCCGGGCCGGTCGTAGCGGCGCAGGAGGTCCCGGTCGAAGGTCCAGGCCGCGCTCTGCCCGGGGAAAGTCGTCGTCTGCATGCGGGCAGTGTGGGGCACCCCGCACGGGGCGGCATTGACCCTGATCAAGCTCCCCGGCGCCCCCATGGCGCGCGACGGCTTTCCCGGGCACGGCCCGTCTTGATCTGGATCAAGGCCCCGGGGCGCCCATCCGGCCTACCATGCCGGCACCGGAACCACTTCTGGGGAATGCCCGATGCAGCAGGCAGCGGCAGGAACACGAACGGAAAGCTATTACAACGACAAGGTGGTGCGCCAGTTCACGGTGATGACCGTGGTCTGGGGCATCGTTGGCATGCTGGTCGGCGTCATCATCGCCGCGCAGCTGTACTGGCCCGACCTCACCCACGGCATCGAGTGGCTGTCCTACGGGCGGCTGCGCCCCCTGCACACCAACGCGGTGATCTTCGCGTTCGGCGGGTGCGCGCTGTTCGCCACCAGCCTGCACGTGGTCCAGCGCACCTGCCACGTGCGCCTGCTCAGCGACAGGCTGGCGGCGTTCGTGTTCTGGGGCTGGCAGGCGGTGATCGTGCTGGCGGCCATCACCCTGCCCCTGGGCATCACCCAGGGCAAGGAATACGCCGAGCTGGAGTGGCCGATCGACATCCTGATCACCGCGGTGTGGGTGGCCTACGCGGTGCTGTTCTTCGGCACCATCGCCATCCGCAGGGTCAAGCACATCTACGTCGCCAACTGGTTCTACGGCGCCTTCATCATCGCCGTGGCCCTGCTGCACATCGTCAACAACATCTCCATGCCGGTGGACCTGACCAAGTCCTACAGCATGTACAGCGGCGCCGTGGACGCGATGGTCCAGTGGTGGTACGGCCACAACGCGGTCGGCTTCTTCCTGACCGCGGGCTTCCTCGGGATGATGTACTACTTCGTCCCGAAGCAGGCGCAGCGCCCGGTGTACTCGTACCGGCTGTCGATCGTGCACTTCTGGGCGCTGATCGCGGTCTACATGTGGGCCGGTCCGCACCACCTGCAGTACACCGCCCTGCCCGACTGGGCCCAGTCGCTGGGCATGGTGTTCTCGCTGATCCTGCTGGCGCCCAGCTGGGGCGGCGCGATCAACGGCATCATGACCCTCTCGGGCGTGTGGCACAAACTGCGCACCGACCCGATCCTGAAGTTCCTCATCGTCTCGGTCAGCTTCTACATGATCGCCACGTTCGAGGGACCGATGATGTCGATCAAGACGGTCAACTCGCTGTCCCACTACACCGACTGGACGATCGGCCACGTCCACGCCGGCGCCCTGGGCTGGGTGGCGATGATCTCGATCGGCTCGATCTACTCGCTCCTGCCCAGGCTGCTCGGCCTGAAGGAGATGTACTCGACGAAGTGGGTCGACCTGCACTTCTGGATGCACACCATCGGCGTGGTGCTCTACATCGCCTCGATGTGGATCGCGGGCGTCATGCAGGGGCTGATGTGGCGCGCGACCAACGATGACGGCACGCTGACCTACAGCTTCGTCGAGGCGCTCAACGCCACCTACCCGTACTACCTGGTCCGCCTGGCCGGTGGCGTGATCGTGCTGGCCGGCATGTTCCTGATGGCCCTGAACGTGTGGAAGACCTGGAGCCAGCGCCAGGCCGTGGCCGCCGACCAGCCGGTGCTGCCACCCGACCCCTCCCAGATGCTTGCGCCCGCCGCGCAGGCCCGTGCAGGAGCCCAGGCATGAGCCAGACCAGCAACGCACACGAGAAAGTCGAGAAGAACATCGGCCTGATGGCGGTCCTGATCGCGGTGGTGGTCTCCATCGGCGGGCTCGCCGAGATCATCCCGCTGATGTACCAGGCCGAGGCGATCGAGCCGCTTCCCGGGGTCAGGCCCTACCCGGCCCTGGAGCTGGCCGGCCGCGACGTGTACGTCCGCGAGGGCTGCTACAACTGCCATTCGCAGATGGTGCGCACGCTGCGCTTCGAGTCCGAGCGCTACGGCCACTACTCGCTGGCCGGCGAGTCGGTCTACGACCGCCCGTTCCAGTGGGGCTCCAAGCGCACCGGCCCGGACCTGGCGCGCGTGGGCGGCCGCTACTCCGACGACTGGCACCGCGTCCACCTGAACAACCCGCGCGACGTGGTGCCCGAATCCAACATGCCGGCCTACCCGTGGCTGGCGAAGCGCCCGGTCGACATCGGCCGCACCGTCGCGCGCATGCGCGCCCTGCAGCGGATCGGCGACCCTTACACCGACGGGGAAATCGCGCAGGCGCCGCAGGAGCTGGAGGGCAGGACCGAACTGGACGCCCTGGTCGCCTACCTGCAGGGCCTCGGCCGCAACGCACCCAGGGGAGGCGACGCGCAATGATCTCCGGAATCGTCACCGCGATCCTGCTGGCCACCTTCGTGGCCGGCTGGATCTGGGCCTGGAGCCCGAAGCGCAAATCCGATTTCGAGGCGGCCGCCCGGCTGCCGCTGGAAAACGACGAGGAGCAGTCGCCGTGAACGCCGCATGGACCTGGTATGTCATCGCCCTCGTGGTGGTCATGATCGTCGGCTGCGTGTGGCTGCTGTGGTGGACCGCGCGTCGCCGCCCTGGCGACCCCGCGCCCACCGACACCAGCCACGTCTGGGACGGCGACATCACCGAGTACAACAAGCCGCTGCCGAAGTGGTGGATCAACCTGTTCTACATCACCATCGTCTTCAGCATCGCCTACCTGGTCTGGTACCCGGGCCTGGGCGGCTTCGCGGGCATCGGCGGCTGGACTTCCGCCGCCGAGCATGACGCCGACAAGGCGCGCCGCGACGCGGTGCTGGAGAAAACCTTCGGCGCGTACGCCGGCAGGCCGGTCCAGGAGCTGGCGCTCGACCCGAAGGCGCTGGAACTCGGCCGCTCGATCTTCGCCAACAACTGCGCCGTGTGCCATGGCTCGTCCGCCCAGGGCGCCCCGGGCTACCCGAACCTCACCGACGAGGCCTGGAACTGGGGCGGCTCGCCCGAGCGCATCCTCGAGACGGTGCTGGACGGACGCGAGGGCGTGATGCCCCCGCTGGGCAACGTGCTCGAGGGCATGGGCGGCGACGTCGCGATCACCCAGACCGCGGCCTACGTGCGTGCCCTGCGCGCCGGCGGCGACCTGCAGGAGCGCCTGCGCGCCGACGCCATGGCCGCGCTCGGCGAGAAGTACTACCAGAACCTGTGCATCGCCTGCCACGGTCCCGACGGCAAGGGCAACCAGGACCTCGGCGCACCGGACCTGACCGCACGCAACACGCTCTACCCGAACACGCTGGAGAGCATCCGCCGGACCATCACCGAGGGCCGCCACGGCATCATGCCGGCGCACCGCGAGCTGCTCGGCGAGACGCGCGCGCGCCTAGTCGCCGCCTACGTCTGGTCGCTGTCGCATACCGGCGACGGCACGGACGGAGCTTCCACGCAATGACCACCGGCACGGACACCCCGCGATTCGACCACCCGCCGCGCCCGATGGCGCAGCGGGTGGGCGCGATCCTGTGGCCCAGTTTCTTCGCCGCGGGCGTGTGCACGATGGTGTTCTTCGCCTTCGTCGACCCGCTCGAGCTGCGCGACATGACCTTCCCGGAGATGCCGATTTCGCGCGGGCTGGGCTACACCATCGGCTTCTTCATGTTCTGGCTGGCCACCGCCTCGTCCAGCCTGTTCACCTGGATCCTGCTGCGGCCGGCCAGCCGCTTCAACCGCGCCCTGCCGCCGGACTGACGGCAGCGGCAGCCCCCCTCCCCCACGTCCCATTGCCCGCAACGCCATGCCCCGCATCCCCCTCCCACGCGTTCCCGGGCCCATCCAAGACAGCGTGTCAGCAGGATGAGCCGCCGGATCCCCCTCGAAGTCGTCGACGAAGGCGAGACCTCGCTGTACGTCAAGGAGCGCAAGGTCTACCCCCGCGACGTGTCCGGCACGCTCAGCCGCCTGCGCGTGGCGGCGGTGTTCTGGCTGCTGGGCATGTTCTACCTGTTCCCCTGGCTGCGCTGGGATGGCCGCCAGGCGGTGCTGTTCGACCTGCCGGCGCGCAAGTTCCACGTCTTCGGCCTGACCTTCTGGCCGCAGGACTTCCTGTTCCTGGCCCTGCTGCTGATCATCGCGGCGCTGTGCCTGTTCTTCTTCACCGCGCTGGCCGGCAGGCTGTGGTGCGGCTACGCCTGCCCGCAGACGGTCTGGACCGAGGTTTTCCTGTGGATGGAACGCTGGACCGAGGGCGACCGGCCGAAGCGGATGAAGCTCGACGCCGGCCCCTGGACCCGCGAGAAGATCCTGCGCAAGGGCGCCAAGCACCTGCTCTGGATCCTGTTCTCGCTCTGGACCGGCTTCACCTTCGTCGGCTTCTTCACGCCGATCACCGATCTCGGCTCCCGCCTGTTCACCCTGTCGTGGGGCGGCTGGGAAACCTTCTGGGTGCTGTTCTATTCCTTCGCCACCTGGGGCAACGCCGGCTTCCTGCGCGAGCAGGTGTGCAAGTACATGTGCCCGTACGCGCGCTTCCAGAGCGCGATGTTCGACCGCAACACCCTGATCATCGCCTACGACCCGACCCGCGGCGAGCCACGGGGCCCGCGCAAGCGCGGCCTGGCGAGCGTGCTCGAGCGCGGCCGTGGCCTGCTCGACCCGCAGACCGCGTACGACTACGTGTTCCGGGCCAGCAAGCACCCGTCCGCGGCCACCCAGGCCGCGCAGGCGCGCGGCACCATCACCTGGGACGGCGAGCTTGGCGAGGTCGAGCCGCTGCCGAAGTTCAGCCCGGAGGAGCTGGGCGACTGCATCGACTGCACCATCTGCGTGCAGGTCTGCCCCACCGGCATCGACATCCGCAACGGCCTGCAGTACGAGTGCATCGCCTGCGGCGCCTGCGTGGACGCCTGCAACGAAGTGATGGAAAAGCTCGGCTACCCGAAGGGCCTGATCCGCTATTCCACCCAGAATGCGATCGACGGCAGGCCCACCCGCGTGCTGCGCCCGCGGATCATCGTCTACGGCCTGCTGCTGGCGGGGTTCATGGCCGCGTGGGTCGTCGGCGTGGCCACCCGCAGCGACCTGATCATCGAGGCCCTGCGCGACCGCAATGCGCTCTACCGCGAGACCGCGGACGGCGCGATCGAGAACGGCTACACGCTCAAGATCGTGAACAAGGCCGACGCCACGCGCGAATTCCGCATCCGGGTCGAATCCTCCCTGCCCGGGCTGGAACTGCGCGACAATGACGCCCCGGTGCGCGTGGAAGCCGGCTCCGTGGTCCCGGTGCCCGTGGTGCTGGTGGCGCGCGAAGGTGCCTCCGGGCGCAACGAGGTGCGCTTCGTGGTCGAGAGCATCGACGGCGCGGCGCGGGAGTCGGTGGACAGCAGCTTCTTCGGACCGATGCAATGAACGATCACGACACGGGCAAGCCCTTCTGGAAGGTCCCGGCGATGTGGCTGGTGGTCGGCCTGCCGCTGGCGGCGGTCATCGCCGGGGTATCGCTGGTGGTAATCGCGGTGCGCAGCGGTGGGGCCGACAGCGTGCGCGACGACGTGCGCCGCGTCTCCCAGATCCAGGTCGCCGACCTCGGCCCGGACGAGCAGGCGCGCAGGCTCAGGCTCAGCGCCGTGATGCGGGTGGACGAGGGCTTCGTCGAGGTGATCCCGGTCACCGGCACGTTCCAGCGCGGCGAACCGCTCCAGCTGCTGCTGCAGCATCCGTCCAGCGAGGCGGAAGACCTGGAAGCGACCCTGGCCCCGGCCGCCAACGGCTGGCGGGGCGGGATCGAACCGGACCCCGGCCATGACTGGATCGTGCGCCTGTCGGCGCAGGACGGCAGCTGGCGCATCCATGGCCGCCTGCCGCGCGGGCAACGCGCGGTCCGTCTCTCCCCGTCGCTGCCGCAGCAGCGCGACGGCATGCCATGAACCCCGCGGCGCGCGCCGGCGCCTGCCACCACTGCGGCGAGCCCGTTCCCGACCCGGCGCGGGCGCCGCGCGACGGCGACGGGCACGCCTACTGCTGCGACGGCTGCGCCGCGGCCGCGCGCTGGATCCGCGAAGCCGCGCTCGACGACTATTACCGCCTGCGTACCGCCACCGCGGGCCGCGTCGGCACCGAAGCCATCGATCTGTCCGCCTGGGACCGGGACGAGGTGCTGCGCGAGCACGCCCACGCGGTGGACGGCGGCATGCGCATCACCCTGCTCACCGACGGCATGCGCTGCGCGGCCTGCGCCTGGCTGATCCAGAAGGCACTGCTGCGTGAGCCGGGCGTGCGCGACGTCTCCGCCAACGCCGTCACCGGCAGGATCCGGATCGAATGGGACCCGTCTGCCACCCCGCTGTCCCGGGTGCTGCAACGCCTGGCCGCGCTCGGCTACCGGCCGTACCTGGCCACCGGGGACGCGCGCGAACGCGAACACGCCGCCGGGCGCAACCGCTGGCTGCTGCGCCTGGGCGTCGCCGGCATCGGCACGCTGCAGGGCATGATGATGGCCGAGGCGCTGTACCTGGACTTCGACAACCAGATGGCGCCGGCGACCCGCGACTTCTTCCGCTGGCTCGCCTTCCTGATCAGCACCCCGGTGGTGTTCTACTCCGGCTGGCCGTTCCTGTCCGGCATGTGGCGCGAACTGCGCGCGCGCCACGTGGGCATGGACACCCTGATCGCCACCTCCACCCTGCTGGCCTACTTCGCCAGCCTGGCCGGGACCATCACCGGCGCGCGCCACGTCTGGTACGACGCCGCGGTGATGTTCGTGTTCCTGCTGCTGCTGGCGCGGATGCTCGAGCAGCGCGCGCGCAACGTCGCCAGCGCGCAGGTGGATGCGTTGGCGCGGGCGCGGCCGGCGTTCGCCACGCGCGAGACGGCGCACGGGCGCGAGGCGGTGCCGCTGTCGGAACTCGCCGCCGGCGACGTCGCCTGCGTCGCCGCCGGCGAGCCGGTGCCGGCCGACGGCGTGCTGCTCGACGGCGAGGCCTGGTTCGAGGAATCGCTGCTGACCGGCGAATCGCGCCCGGTGCGCAAGGCGGCGGGCGATCCCGTGTACGCCGGCACGGTGGCGCGGGAAACGCCTGCGCGGGTGCGCGTGACCTGCACCGGGCAGCAGACCCGGCTGTCGCAGCTGACCCGGCTGGTCGAGGAAGCGCAGTCGCACCGCCCCCGGCTTGCCCGCCTGGCCGACGGCATCGGCAGCCGCTTCGTCGCCTCGCTGCTGGTGGCGGCGCTGGCGGTGTATGTGGGCTGGCGCCTGTACGACCCCTCGCGCGCGTTCGAGGTGACACTGTCGCTGCTGGTCATCAGCTGCCCGTGCGCGTTGTCGCTGGCGGTGCCGACCGCGCTGGCGGCGGCGCACGGCGCACTGGCACGGGCCGGCGTGCTGGCCACGCGCGCCGACGCATTGGAGACGCTGGCCTCGGCCACCGACATCGTGTTCGACAAGACCGGCACGCTCACCGACGGCCGGCCGTCGCTGGCCGCGGCCGAGGCCATGGACGGGATGGACGCGACGCAGGCGCTGCGCATCGCCGCGGCGCTGGAGCGCGATGCCGGCCACCCGCTCGCCGCGGCCTTCATGCACGCCGATGCGGGGCTTGCGGCCACCGCCGTGGTCACGGTGCCGGGCCACGGCGTCGAGGGCGAGGTCGGGGGCCGGCGCTGGAAGCTGGGTCGGGCGGAGTTCGCCGCCGGCCGCGGGGACGACGGTGCGCTGTGGCTCGGCGACGGCACGCGCGCCGCGGCGCGCTTCGTGCTGCACGAGTCGGTCCGCCCCGACGCGGCCGGCGTGCTGCAGCGCCTGCGCGGCCTCGGCCTGCGGCCGCACCTGTCCAGCGGTGACGCGCCGGCCGCGGTCGCGGCGGTGGCGCAGGCGCTGGGCATCGGCGACGCGCACGCGCGCCAGTCGCCTGACGACAAGCTGGCGCTGGTGCGCCGGCTGCAGGCGGAAGGACGCGTGGTGGCGATGGTCGGGGACGGCCTCAACGACGCCCCGGTGCTCGCCGGTGCCGACGTCTCGCTGGCAATGGACACCGGCGCCGCCCTCGCCCAGCGCGCCGCCGACCTGGTGATGACCGGGCCGACGCTCGGGCGCATCCCCGCCGCGGTGGAGATCGCGCGGCGCACCCGCAGGGTGATCCGGCAGAACTTCGGCTGGGCGCTCGGCTACAACCTGCTGGCGCTGCCGCTCGCGGCCGCGGGCTGGGTGACGCCGTGGATCGCGGCGCTGGGCATGGCAGGATCGTCGCTGGTGGTGACCCTGAACGCCCTGCGCCTGACCCGGAGCCGCGCATGAGGATCCTGCTGCTGCTGGTGCCGATCAGCCTCGTCCTGCTGGGCGTGGCGATCTGGGCCTTCGTCTGGGCCGTGCGCCGCGGCCAGTTCGACGACCTCGACGCCGCCGCGCTCGACATCCTCGCCGACGACCCGAACGAGCGGCCGCCGGTGGACCCCGCCGCGCATGGCGCGCAGGAAGGACGGGAGGGCGGCGATGCCGGTTGACTGGCTGGTCCTGCTCGCGGCACTGGGCAGCGGCCTGCTCGGCGGCCTGCACTGCATCGCGATGTGCGGCGGCATCGCCACCGGGCTGTCCGCCGGGTCGGCGACCGGCGGCTGGCCGGCGGCGCTGCAGCTCAACCTCGGCCGCATCGGCGGGTACACGCTGGCCGGCCTGGCCGTCGGCCTGGCCGGCCACGGCCTGCTCGCGGTGCTGCGCGGCCCCTGGATCGGGGTGGCGTTGCGCCTGCTCGCGGGGCTGGCGCTGGTGGTGGTGGCGCTGCGCCTGCTCGAGCTGCGCCTGCTGCCCGCCTTCCTCGCCCGCCCGGGCTCCCGGGTCTGGTCGTGGCTGGCGCCGCTGCAGCGACGGCTGCTGCCGGCGGACACCGTGGCCAAGCGGCTGGCCGCCGGCGCCCTGTGGGGCTGGCTGCCCTGCGGGCTGAGCTACAGCCTGCTGACCGTGGCCTGGCTGCAGGCCGACCCGCGCAACAGCAGCCTGACCATGCTGGCCTTCGGCCTGGGCACCCTGCCGGTGATGCTGCCGCTGACCTGGTCCGGCCAGCGCGTGGGACGCTGGCTGCGCCAGCCGGGCACGCGGAGGCTGGCCGCGGCCCTGGTGCTGGCGTTCGGCCTGCTCACCATCGCCGCGCCGTGGCTGATGCAGGTGCCGGCCCTGCACGGCGTGCTGTCGGCGCTGGGCTGCCGGCCGCTGCCCGGGCGCTGACCCGGCCCGTTCACCCCCGCGCGTGCGCCTCGCGGTACCGCGCCAGCAGCGTGGCCGCCGTCCGTTCGGCCAGCTCGTCCGCGACCTGCCGCATCCGCGGGTTGCCCAGCTCCGCCGTGGTCTGCCGGAACAACTCCAGCCAGCGCCCGAACATCGCTTCGTCCAGCCCGGGCAGGGCGTTGTGGCGCTGCACCGGCGCCCCGCGGAAGCGGCGCGTGCCGCGCAGCATCGCCGACCAGAAGTCCACCAGGTGCGACAGGTGCGCCGGCCAGTCGTCCACGTGCGCCTCGAACACCGGGCCGAGCAGCGCGTCGGCGCGCACACGCGCGTAGAACGCGTGCACCAGCCGCCGCACTTCCTCCTCGGTGCACAGGCCGGGGCCGGGAACCGGCTCGTCCATTTCCATTTCCCTCGCAGTCCTGTCCGGATCCGAATCGTCCATCTTCGCAGCCCGCATCCCCCTCCGGTCTGATCCAGATCAAGGAACCGCCGCCGGGACGGGCCGATCATGCGGGTCCTCCTCCCGCAAGCCCCCGCCCCCCACCGGAGACACCGCGATGCACGCCCGCAGACTGATCCTCGCCCTGGCCCTGGCCGGCGCCAGCACACTGGCCCAGGCCTCCCCCGACTGCGCGATCCGGCTCAAGGCCGGCGACGACATGCGCTTCGACCAGAAATCGGTGACCGTCTCGGCCTCGTGCCAGACGATCACGATCGAGCTGGAGCACACCGGCAGGCTGCCGGCCGCGGCGATGGGCCACAACGTGGTGCTGACCGCGAGCACGGACGCCGATGCCGTGGCCGGCGCGGGCCTCAAGGCCGGTGCCGCCGCCGGCTACGTGCCGGCGGACGACCGCCGGATCCTGGCTGCCACCCCGCTGATCGGCGGCGGCCAGAAGGCCACCGCCTCCCTGCCCGGCAACCGGCTGCGCGCGGGCGGCGCCTACACCTTCTTCTGCTCGTTCCCCGGCCACTCCGCTTTGATGCGCGGCACGGTGGTGGTCGCCCCCTGAGCTCCACCGGCCGCGCGGCGGCACGGCGGCGGGGATGTCCGCCGCCGTTTTTTTGTGCCCGCGGGTTGGGAATGCGGCGCGCCCGTGAGACAATTCCGGCTCCGCCCCCGTAGCTCAGCTGGATAGAGCGTCCCCCTCCTAAGGGGAAGGTCGTGCGTTCGAATCGCGCCGGGGGCGCCATTCCATCCCACGCACTGTTCCGGCCGCGCGCCCCCGGGCGGACCGCGGCCCATCAGGGAGTACCGCGACGCCATGACCCATCCCGTCCTCGCAGCCCTCAACCTCTCCTCCGAAGAATCCGGCACCTACCTTGGCAACGGCGAGTGGTCGAAGACCACGGACGCCGGCGTGCTCGAGCCGGTGAGCCCGGCCACGGGCGAGGTGCTGGGCCGCGTGCGGGCCTCGTCGCAGGCCGACTACGAGCTGATCGTCGAGCGCGCCCAGGCCGCGTTCAAGGTCTGGCGCACCACCCCGGCGCCCCGGCGCGGCGAGGCGATCCGCCTGTGCGCCAATGCCCTGCGCAAGCACAAGGACGCGCTGGGCTCGCTGGTGGCCCTCGAGATGGGCAAGTCCAAGCCCGAGGGCGACGGCGAGGTGCAGGAGATGATCGACATCGGCGACTTCGCCGTCGGCCTCTCGCGCCAGCTCTACGGCCTGACCATGCACAGCGAGCGCCCCGGCCACCGCATGTACGAGCAGTGGCACCCGCTCGGCCTGGTCGGAATCATCTCGGCCTTCAACTTCCCGGTCGCGGTCTGGTCGTGGAACGCGTTCATCGCCGCCGTCTGCGGCGACGTGTGCATCTGGAAGCCGTCGCCGAAGACGCCGTACTCGGCGATCGCGGCCATGAAGATCTGCAACGAGGCCCTGCGCGAGGGCGGCTTCCCCGACATCTTCTTCCTGTTCAACGACGCCGGCACCGAGCTGGCGCAGCGTTTCGTGGACGACCGCCGGATCCCGCTGGTCAGCTTCACCGGCTCGACCCGGGTCGGCCGGATCGTCGCAGAGCGCGTGGCGCGCCGCCTGGGCCGCTGCCTGCTGGAGCTGGGCGGCAACAACGCGATCATCGTGGACGAGACCGCCGACCTGAAGCTGGCGATCCCGGCGATCGTGTTCGGCGCGGTCGGCACCGCGGGCCAGCGCTGCACCACCACCCGCCGCCTGATCGTGCACGAATCCATCTACGACCAGGTGGTCGAGAAGCTGGTGGCGGCCTACAAGCAGGTCGAGAAGCGGATCGGCGACCCGACCGACCCGGCCAACCTGATGGGGCCGCTCAACAGCCGCGAGGCCGTGCAGGCCTTCCTCGGCGCCGTGGAACGGGCGAAGGCCGCCGGCGGCAAGGTCGAGACCGGTGGCGCCGCCCTCGACCGCCCGGGCTTCTTCGTCCTGCCGACGATCATCACCGGCCTGGGCAATGACGCCGGGATCGTGCAGGAGGAGACCTTCGCCCCGATCCTGTACGTGATGAAGTACCGGGACATCGAGGAGGCGATCGAGATGCAGAACGCCGTCCCCCAGGGTCTGTCCTCGGCGATCTTCACCACCAACCTCAAGCGCGCCGAGCTGTTCCTTTCGCCCGCCGGCTCCGACTGCGGCATCGCCAACGTCAACATCGGCACCTCGGGCGCGGAGATCGGCGGCGCCTTCGGCGGCGAGAAGGACACCGGCGGTGGCCGGGAATCGGGCTCGGATGCGTGGAAGGCGTATATGCGCCGGCAGACCAACACGATCAACTACTCCGACGCGTTGCCGCTGGCGCAAGGCATCAAGTTCGACCTGTGACGATCTGAGCCCCGCCCGACCCGATGTACCGGCTGGCCCGCCCCCTCCTGTTCGCCCTGGACCCGGAGCGTGCCCACGGGCTGGGGCTCGAGTGGCTGGACAACGCCTGGCACTTCGGCCTGCTGCCCCTGCTTGGCCGCAGGCCGGAGCCGTTCCCGACGCGGGTGCTCGGGCTGGATTTTCCCAACCCGGTCGGCCTGGCCGCCGGGCTTGACAAGAACGGCGCCCACGTCGAGGCACTGTTCGCGCTGGGCTTCGGTTTCGTCGAGGTCGGCACGGTCACTCCGGAACCGCAGGCGGGCAACCCGAAGCCGCGGATGTTCCGGCTGCCCGAGCACCGGGCCATCATCAACCGCCTTGGTTTCAACAACGACGGCGTGGACGCCCTGGTGCGCAACCTCGAGCGCATCCGCCGCCGCGACGGCATCCTCGGCGTCAACATCGGCAAGAACCGGGACACGCCGAACGAGTCCGCCGAGGCCGACTACCTCTATTGCCTGGAGCGGGTGTATCCGCTGGCCGACTACGTCACGGTCAACATCTCCTCGCCCAACACCGCCGGCCTGCGCGAACTGCAGGAGGAACGCGCTCTGCGCAGGCTGGTCACCACCCTGCGCGAGGCACAGGAACGGCTGGGCGCGAAGCACGGCAAGCGGGTGCCGATGCTGGTCAAGATCGCGCCGGACCTGACCGACGACGACATCGATGCCGCCGCCCGCGTCCTGGGCGACCTGCAGGTCGACGGCGTGATCGCCACCAACACCACGGTCTCGCGGATCAGCGTGCAGGGGCACCCGAAGGCGCGCGAGACCGGCGGCCTGTCGGGCGCGCCACTCATGGACAAGTCCACCACCGTGCTGCGGATGCTGCGCACGCGGCTGCCCGACGCCATCCCCCTGATCGGCGTCGGCGGCATCCTCTCCGGCGCGGACGCGGTCAAGAAGATGGTCGCAGGGGCGTCGCTGGTGCAGGTCTACACCGGGCTGGTCTACCGCGGCCCGCAACTGATCCCCGAATGCGTCGAGGCGATCCGCCGGCGCAAGGAAGCCCCGAGCCGCGGCAGCGTGCCGGTCCTGTGAAGCGCACGATGCCGGCCCCCTGGACGTTGATCCCGGACGCGGACCTGTCCGCACGCAACACCTTCGGCGTCGCGGCGCGCGCGCCGCTGCTGGCCGAAGTGCACGACCCGGCCGCCCTGCCGGGCCTGTTCACCGATCCCCGCTTCGATGCCGGCCGCGCGATGGTGCTTGGCGGCGGCAGCAACCTGCTGTTCGCCGCCGACCCGGACGGGCCGCTGGTGGCGCTGGCCGCCGGGCGGATGCGCATCGTCGGGGACGACGGCCGCAACGTGGTGGTGCGCTTCGACGCCGGCGCCTCCTGGCACGGCTGCGTGATGTGGTCGCTGGCGCAGGGCCTTGGCGGGCTGGAGAACCTGGCGCTGATCCCGGGCACCGCCGGCGCCGCGCCGATCCAGAACATCGGCGCATACGGCGTCGAGGTCGGCGAGCACGTGGTGGCGGTGGAGGCCTTCGACACGCGTTCGCGTGCGATGCTGCGGTTCACGGGCGACGAATGCGGCTTCGCCTACCGCGACAGCCGCTTCAAGCGCGAGCCCGACCGCTACATCGTGACCGCGGTGGAACTGGCCCTGTCGCGGGACGCCGAACCGCGGCTGGACTACGCCGGGATCCGCGACGAGCTGGCCGCGATGGGCGTGGACGCGCCCACGCCCGCGCTCGTCGCCGAGGCCGTGGTCCGCCTGCGCCGCCGCAAGCTGCCCGACCCGGCCGTCGTCGGCAACGCCGGCAGCTTCTTCAAGAACCCCATCGTCCCGGCACCGGTCGCGCAGGCGCTGGCGGCCGGGCACCCGGGGCTGCCGGTGTACCGCGGCGATGGCGAAGGCACGCGCAAGCTGTCGGCGGCATGGCTGATCGAGGCCTGCGGCTGGAAGGGATACCGCGACGGGGACGCCGGCGTCTCCGCGCAACACGCGCTGGTGCTGGTCAACCATGGCGGCGCGACCGGCGCGCAACTGCTGGCGCTGGCGCGGCGGATCGCCGCCTCGGTGCAGGAACGCTTCGGCGTCCCGCTCGAACCCGAACCCCGCATCGTGGGTGCCAGCTGGTGAACGCGACTGCCGCCGCCCCCCGCCCCCCGGCTTCCCCGTACCGCCGCGCGGCCGTGCTGATGCTGGGCAGCACCGCGGCGTTCGCGCTGATGGCGGTGACGATCCGGCTGGCGACCACCACCGTCCCGACCACCGAGGTCGCCTTCTTCCGCAACTTCTTCGGGCTGCTGGCGCTGCTGCCGATGGTCCTGGGGCGCGGCAGGCCGCTGCCGCGGACGAGGCACGTCGGCCGCTACTTCCTGCGCACCGCGGTCGGCCTGGCCTCGATGCTGTGCGGCTTCTGGTCGGTCGGCCACCTGCCCCTGTCGCTGGCGATCTCCCTGTCCTACGCCACCCCCCTGTTCGCCACGGTCCTCGCGGTGCTCTGGCTGGGCGAGACCGTGCGCATCCGCCGCTGGATGGCGGTGGCCGCCGGCTTCATCGGCGTGCTGGTCATCCTCCGCCCCGGCACCGGCTTTTCCCCGGGCATGCTGGTCGCGCTCGCCGGCGCGTTCCTCGCCGCGCTGGTCGCGATCCAGATCAAGCAGCTGTCGAAGCTGGATTCACCCGACACCATCGTGTTCTACACCTACGTGTTCTGGGTGCCGATGTCGCTGGTGCCGGCGCTGCTGCAATGGACCTGGCCGGACGCGGAAGGCTGGCTCTGGCTGGTGCTGACCGGCGTGCTGGGCACGCTGGGCCAGCTGCTGTGGACGCGCGCGCTGCAGCTGGGCGAGGTGTCGGCGCTGCAGCCGATCGGCTTCATGCAGCTGCCGATCGTGGTCGCCTTCGGCTGGTGGCTGTTCGGCGAGACCATCGACCTGTGGACCATGGCCGGCGCAGCGATCGTACTCGGCGCCAATGCCTACATCGCCCACCGCGAGACGGTGCTGCAACGCCGCGCCGCGACCAAGGCGCCGGTCGAGGCGGCCAAGCCGGGCGAATGACCCGCGGTCAGCCGCGCCGGGGCCTGGCGCCCGGCAGGCCTTCGCGGATGTCCGACTCGACGATCCCGCGCCAGACCTTCTGCGCCGCGTTGAGCGTGGATGGATCCGCATCGAGCAGGGGCGCGACGTCACGCGCCATCACCGCCTCCGCCTCGTGCGCGCGGCCGGCGACGCGCAGCGCCCTCACCAGGGCCCAGGCCGTGCCGGCGACGTCGACCGAATCCGCGGGCAGGTACGCCCTGCGCAACTCCAGCGCTTCCGTCAGGACCCCGACGCTCTCCGCGACGCGGCCGAGACCGAGCAGCGCCTCGCCCCTGGACATCATCCCAAGCTGGTACTGCGGGTGTTTCTCGCCCAGCACGTCCTTCGCGCGCGGCAGGGCGTCCTCGAGCATGGCCAGCGCCTGCGCCAGCCTGCCCGCCCGGCGCAGGCTGACGCCGTGGTTGATCTGCATGAACAGGGTGTCCGGATGCCCGGGGCCGAGGATGCGCCGGCGCGCCTCGAGCACCCGCTCCTCGAGCGGCAGTGCCTCCTCGAAACGGTTGTCGCGCGCCAGCAGGCTGGCGTAGTTCAGCGCGCTGCGCAGTGTCTGCGGATGCTCCGGGCCCAGCACCCGGCGGCGGGCCTCGTACACCTCGCGCGCCTCGGCCAGGGCACGCACGTTCTCGCCCATGCCGCTGAGCATGTTGGCCAGGTTGCCGCGCGCCGAGAGCGTGATGGGATGCTCCCGGCCGAGCCTCTGCGCCTGCGCCTGTACCAGCCTGGACTGCATCTCGACCGCGGACTCGTAGTCACCCTGCATCGCCCGCATGGTGGCCAGCACGCCCATCGCGCCGAGGGTGTCGTCATGGTCCCCGCCCAGCAGGCGCACGCGCAGGGGAACCACCTGCTCCATCAGCGCGCGCGCCTCGGCGGTGTTGCCCATCCGGCCCTCGACCATGGCCAGGCGGAGCATGACTTCCGAGGTCTCCAGATCCTCCGCCCCGCGCGCGGCGCGGGTGCGCGCCAGCAGGTCCTCCAGCCGTGCACGCGCCGCCGGCAGTTCGCCCTGCAGGGCTTCCTGTTCGGCCAGCGACTGCTCGATCCGGACCCGCAGCATGTCGCCGTCGGGCAACCCGGAGGCGTCGGCCAGCGCCGCCTCCAGCATCGCCCGGGACTCCTGCCAGCGCGACAGCGCCTGCAGTGCGTTGGCCTGCAGCAGCCTCGCTTCCAGCGTATCCGGATGGCGCGGACCCAGCGTGCGCATGCGGTATTCGACCACGGGCGCAATCGTGGCCACCGCGCGCTCGTACATGCCCAGCGCATCGTGCACGCGGCCGGTGGCCTCGCGCAGATCTGCCGCCAACGCCGGCTGGTCCGCGAACTCGCGCTCGATCGCGGCCTCGGCACGGCCAAGCAGGTCGCGCTCGACCAGCGTCCTGGCGATGTCCGCCAGGCTGGCCTTCTCCAGCACGCGCTCCAGCGCCTCCGCCAGCTCCGGCGCATTGCGCGCCACCTGTTCCCGCAGCCCGGCCGCAAGGTCCAGCCCCATGGCCTCGATGTCCATCGACTCGAGCATGGACTGCTGGAACGCCACCACCTTCTCCAGTTCCAGGCTGCGCTGCTCGGCAATGGCACGCTGCGCACGCGCCTGCATCAGGCCGTGCAGCGACAACGCCAGCCCGCCGGCCAGGGCGAGGAATGCGACCGCCACGGCCGCCAGCATGCCACGGTTGCGCCGGGCGAACTTGCGCCAGACGTAGGCGCGCGAATGCGGCACCGCCTGCAGAGGCCGGTCTTCCAGAAACCGGCGCAGGTCGTCCGCCAGCGCCGCCGCCGAGGGGTAGCGTTCGTTGCGGTCGTGGCGCATCGCCTTGGCCACCACCCAGTCCAGCTCGCCGCGCAGCAGCCGGCGCATCACCGGCAGCCTCCGCCCCTGCGCCTGCGCCACCTGCTCGGCCTCGTGCGGCGGCAGCGTCTCCAGCTGCTCGGAAGGCAGGCGCAGGGTCCGGCTCTCGTCGGTGACGGTCTCGCCGGCCGCCTGCGGCCGCTGCCCGGTCAGCAGTTCGCACAGCACCACGCCCAGCGAGTAGACATCGCTGCGGGTATCGATCAGTGCCTGGTCACCGGCCGCCTGCTCCGGGCTCATGTAATCGGGGGTTCCGGCAACCTCGTCGGTCCCGGCCAGCGACGAGGCCATGGCGATGCCGAAGTCGATGATCTTCGGGTGCGGGCGGCCGTCCACCTCGTCCACCAGCAGGTTCCCCGGCTTGAGGTCGCGGTGGATCACGCCCTTCTGGTGCGCGTGCTGCACGCCCTCGCAGAACTCCACGAACAGCTCGATCCGGCGTTCGAGCGGCAGCGCGCGATCCTCGCAGTAGCGCACGAGCGGGCTGCCGTCGATGTACTCCATCGCGAAGAACGGATGCCCGTCCGGCGTGGTGTCGGCGTCGTAGATCTGGGCGATCGCCGGGTGGTGCATCTGCGCCAGGACCTGGCGCTCGACCTCGAAGTACGCCTTGTGGCGGGCATCGAGCTTCTGCGCCCGCAACACCTTCAGCGCGACCGTGCGCCGCACCGGCTCGAGCTGCTGGGCCCGGTAGACCTCGCCCATGCCGCCACGCCCGAGCAGGGCCTCGATCCGGTACCGGCCCAGCCGCGTGCCGGGCGGCAGGACCCCGTCCGGCAATCGCGGGCCGACGGCCGGCGCGGTTCCGGTCCCGGTCACCTGGATCAGTTCCGTCCGGTCGGCGTCAAAGGCGTCTTTCCCCTGTGCCATGGTCGTCCCTGGCGGCCATGCCTTCCTGGCCGATAGTACCGGATGCAGTCCCTTTGGGGACCGCGGCGGGCTACACTTGGGGTTTTCCGCCGTCCACGGCCATGGCTGACCACCACGACGACCGCGAGACGACGCAGCGCACGCTCTACAGCAGCGGGCCGATCCGGCCGAGCCCGCGTTCGGCCTGCGTGGTGGTGATCCACGGCGAGGGCCTGGGCAGGCGCGCGGACATCGAGGACGCGCCGATCCTGGTCGGCCGCTCGCAGGAAGCCGACCTGTTCATCCCGCACAGGAGCGTTTCCCGCCAGCACTGCCGCATCTGGCGCGAGGGGGACACCTATTTCATCCGCGACCTGGGCGCCACCAACCGCACCCGGGTCAACGACGAGGTGATCGAGGAAACGGTCCTGGTCGACGGCGACCACATCGTGGTCGGCGAGAGCATCCTGAAGTTCATCAGCCAGACCAGCGTGGAGGCGCGCTACCACGAGGAGATCTACCAGCTCGCCACCCATGACATGCTGACCGAACTGTACAACCGGCGGCACTTCATGGAGATGCTGGACAAGGAGATCGCGCGGGCCCTGCGCCACGGCCGCGAGCTGTCGCTGTGCATCGTCGACGTGGACCTGTTCAAGCCGATCAACGACCAGTACGGCCACATCGCCGGCGACGATGTGCTGCGCCAGATCGCGGGCATCCTCAGGCAGCATGTGCGCAGCGACGACCTCGCCGCCCGGATCGGCGGCGAGGAATTCTCGGTGCTGCTGCCCGAATGCGACCTCCAGGCGGCGGCGCACTTCGCCGAACGGCTGCGCGCGGCGGTGGCGGCCGCCCGCTTCGCCCCGGGCGGCGAGCCGCAGACGGTCACGGTCAGCATCGGCGTCGCCTCGATCGGGCCGGGATGCACCACCCGGTCCACGCTGTTGGCCGCGGCCGACGCCGCGCTCTACCGCGCCAAGCACGAAGGCCGCAACCGGGTACGGCTCGCCGGGTGAGTCCTATCCCGTGCGCGGTATCCGGCCGCGCATGGCGACAAGGTATGCCCCCACCCCCCAGGCGCAGGCCGCCGTCCAGCCGGCGAGGATGTCGGACGGGTAATGCACGCCCAGGTACACGCGCGAGAAGCCGACCATCGGCACGAACACCGCCATCGCCGCGAACACCCACCAGCGCAGTCGGGTCGGCCAGGCGAGCAGGACAAGCACCACGGCAAGCGTCATCGAGCCCATGGCGTGGCCACTCGGGAAACTCCACGTGGGCTCGGGCGCGATCGACTGCCAGAGCGCGGGGCGCTGGCGCGCGACCAGGTGCTTGGCCGCGATGTTCAAGAGGGCCGAGCCGCCGAGCGCCACCGCGGCGAACACGCTTTCGCGGAACCGCTTCGCCAGCGCCAGCCCGGCCACGAGCGCGATGTCGAACGGGACCACGCCGTAGCCGTAGCCGAGCGCGGAGAAGAACAGGAACAGGCGGTCCGGACCCGCGCCCGAGAGGCCCTCGGCGAACCGCAGTACCGGCACGTCGAACGGCAGGAGCCCGTCCCCCTGCACCCGCGCGGCCAGGTCCAGGAAGCCCCACAGCGGCAGCAGCACCCCGGCGAACAACAGCAGCATCCGCCGCCATTGCCGCCCGGCCAGTTCGCGCAGTTCCCGCGCCTCGCCGCGGACGATCCCGGGAAGGTCAGGCGCCCGGCGCGCGGGCATAGCGGGTCTCGACGTACTCGTCGACCAGCGCGATGAACTCGCGCGCGATGTCCGCGCCACGCAGCGTGGCCACCTTCTCGCCGTCGATGAACACCGGCGCCGAGGGCGCCTCGCCGGTGCCCGGCAGCGAGATCCCGATGTTGGCGTGGCGCGATTCGCCCGGGCCGTTGACCACGCAGCCCATCACCGCCAGGGTCAGGTTCTCGGCACCCGGGTGCGTGACCCGCCACTCCGGCATCTTTGCGCGCACGTGTTCCTGCACCGCCTTGGCCAGTTCCTGGAAGAACGACGAGGTGGTGCGCCCGCAGCCCGGGCAGGCGGTCACCATCGGCGTGAACGCGCGCAGGCCCATGGTCTGCAGCAGTTCCTGCGCCACCACCACCTCCTGCGTGCGCGGCGCTCCGGGCTCCGGGGTGAGCGAGATGCGGATGGTGTCGCCGATGCCTTCCTGCAGCAGCACCGCCAGCGCCGCGGTCGAGGCGACGATGCCCTTGCTGCCGATGCCGGCCTCGGTCAGGCCGAGGTGCAGGGCGAAGTCGCTGCGCGCGGCCAGGTCGCGGTACACCGCGATCAGTTCCTGCACGCCGCTGACCTTGGCGCTGAGCACGATGCGGTCGCGCGGCAAGCCAAGCTCGACCGCGCGCTCTGCCGAATCCAGCGCCGATCGGATCAGCGCCTCGCGCAACACCCGTGCCGCGTCCCACGGCTCGGCGCGGCGCGCGTTCTCGTCCATCAGCTGCGCGGCCAGCGCCTGGTCCAGCGACCCCCAGTTGGCGCCGATGCGCACCGGCTTGCCGTGCTCGATCGCCTTCTCGATGATCGCGGCGAACTGCACGTCCTTCTTCCTGCCGAAGCCGACGTTGCCCGGGTTGATGCGGTACTTGGCCAGCGCCTCGGCACAGGCCGGCTCGCGCTCGAGCAACTGGTGGCCGTTGTAGTGGAAGTCGCCGATGACCGGCACCCCGATGCCCTGCATCGCCAGGCGCTCGACGATGCGCGGCACCGCCGCCGCGGCCTCGGGCGTGTTCACGGTGACCCGCACCAGCTCGGAGCCGGCGCGCCACAGCTCCGCCACCTGCTTCGCGGTGGCCGCGACGTCGGCGGTGTCGGTGTTGGTCATCGACTGCACCACCACCGGCGCATCGCCACCGACGCGGACATTGCCGACCAGCACCTGGCGGGTGCGGCGGCGCGGCAGCGGGCCGTACGCGGGCCGCGTCTCGGCGTGGCAGGGAGGCTCGGGATGCGGCTGGGCGGACATGCGGGCATTTTACCCGCCCGGGGTGCGGCAACGTTTATCCTGCCTGCATGAACGATGCCATCACCGGGGAGATCCTCACGCCCAGCCAGCTGAACGCCCTGGCCCGCGACCTGCTGGAAGGGACCTTCCCGCTGGTGTTCGTCGAGGGCGAGCTGGGCAACGTCTCGCGCCCGTCCTCCGGGCACCTCTACTTCACCCTGAAGGACGCCCGCGCCCAGGTCCGCTGCGCCATGTTCCGGCCGAAGAGCCAGTGGCTGCGGTTCCAGCCGCGCGAGGGCATGAAGGTGCTGGCGCGCGGCCGCGTGACCCTGTACGAGGCCCGCGGCGACTACCAGCTCGTGCTCGACAGCCTGGAGGAAGCCGGTGAAGGCGCGCTGCGGCGCGCGTTCGAGGAACTGAAGGCCAGGCTGCAGGCCGAGGGCCTGTTCGACCCTGCACGCAAGCGCCCCCTGCCCGCCTTCGTGCGCCGGCTCGGCGTGCTCACCTCGCCCACCGGCGCCGCGGTGCGCGACGTGCTGAGCGTGCTGTCACGGCGCTTCCCGCTGGTCGAAGTGGAAGTGCTGCCGGTGCCCGTCCAGGGCGAGGGCGCGGCGGCCCAGATCACCGACATGCTGCGCAGGGCCGGCGCCAGCGGGCGCTACGACGTGCTGCTGCTCGCCCGCGGCGGCGGTTCGCTGGAGGACCTGTGGGCGTTCAACGACGAGGCGCTCGCCCGTGCGGTGGCGGCCTCGCCGGTGCCGGTGGTCTCCGCGGTGGGCCACGAAACCGACTTCAGCCTCACCGACTTCGCCGCCGACCTGCGCGCGCCCACGCCCTCGGCGGCGGCCGAACTGCTGGTGCCCAACCGCGACGACCTGATGCTGCGCTTGGATGGCCTGCGCCGCCGGCTGTCCGTGCTGCATCGCCAGCAGCTGCAGCAACGCGCCCAGCGCGCCGACCGCGCCTGGCTGCGCCTGCACGCGCTGCGCCCGCAGGCGCGGCTGGACGCCGGCCGCGCCCGGCGCGAACAGGCCCTGCGCCGGCTGCAGGCCGCCTGGCAGCTGCGGCTGGAACGCCATGCCGCGCGGCTGCGCCACGCCGAGGCGGTGCTGGCGGCGATGCGCCCGCAGCGGCGGCTGCAGGTGCTGCGCGAACGGGTCGAGGCCCTGCGCCTGCGCCCGCAGGCGGCGCTGGCGCGCAGGCTCCAGCGCGACGCCCTGCGCCTGCGCGGGCTGGCGCGCTCGCTGCACGCGGTCAGCCCGCTGGCCACCATCGCCCGCGGCTACGCCATCGTCCAGGACGCGGATGGCCGCGTCGTCCGCAGCGTGCATGCCGTGGACACCGGCGCGGCCGTCACCGCGCGCCTGCACGATGGCCGCCTGCGCCTGCGCGTGGAAGGCCGGGAGGGCGGGGCCGGCTGAACGCCCTGCATCCATTTCATGCCGGAAGCCGGCAGTCCAGGTTCGGGACGGGTACGGCGGAACTGCGACGGGGGACACCGGTTCATGCCCCGTTGAGTGGCCCAGGGAGCCGGCATGGCCATAATGCCGGCTCCCCCGACCCTGTTCCCCTGCCATGACCCGGATCCGAGTCCGTGCCCCGTCCCGCCGGTGGTCCGCGGGCCCGTTCGCCTGCCTGCTGTTCGCGCTCGCCGCCTGCCATCCCGGCGGCCCCGGGAATACCGCCACCTCCACCGCCACGGGAGCCGCGTCCCCCGCCGCGGCTTCCGCCATGCCCGTGCCCGCCGGCCCGCCACTCGCGGCGGCGACGGCACGCGCGGCCGGCACGGTCGAAACCCCGATCCTGTTCGTCACCCAGGTGCCCGTGCCCGGCGGCGACCCGTTCGCCAGCCGCATGTCCACCTTCGCCAACCACCTGCCCAGCCTGATGTCCGTCCCACGCGGCGGCGACCTGATGATCCGCTACCCCGATGGCACCCTGCGCAACCTGACGAAGGAAGCGGGCTTCGGCAGCGACGGCGAACAGGGCGCCAACGCCATCGCGGTGCGCGAGCCCGCGGTGCACTGGAGCGGCACGAAGGCGGTGTTCAGCATGCTGGTCGGCGGGGCGCCGCAGCGCTACGTGCACCCGACCGCGAAGTGGCAGCTGTACGAGGTGACCGGCCTGGGCAAGGGCCAGACCGCGGTCATCACCAGGGTCCCGCACCAGCCGGCCGGCTACAACAACGTCTCGCCGGTCTACGACAGCGGGGACCGGATCCTGTTCACCTCGGACCGCCCGCGCGGCGGCGAGGCGCACCTGTACCCGCAGCTGGACGAATACGAGAGCACGCCGACCATCACCGGCATCTGGCGCCTGGATCCGGGCACCGGCGAACTGCGCCTGCTCAACCACACCCCGAGCGGCGCGTTCACGCCGGTCATCGACAGCTACGGCCGTGTGATCTTCACCCGCTGGGACCACCTGCAGCGCGACCAGCAGGCCGACGCCGGCAGCTATGGCGCCCATGACTACGCCAGCGAGGCCGCCAACGCACCAAGGCTCGGCCTGCAGCCGGAGACCTTCCCGGAATCGCGCCTCGGCATGAACAGTCCCTACGGCCAGGTGAACGGCTTCACCTACAACCTGTTCACGCCCTGGCAGATGAACCAGGATGGCACCGGCGAGCTCACCCTCAACCACATCGGCCGCCACGAGCTCTCGTTCGGCTACCTGCCGCGCTCCTTCGCGGGCGACAGCGCGCTGTCGGACTACACCAATCAGTCCGTGATCGCCAACCGCAAGTACATCCGCATGGACGGCGGCCTGTTCCACGTCCGCGAGGACCCGACCGCGCCCGGCACCTACTACGCGATCTACACGCGCGAATTCGGGACGATGACCACGAACCAGATCGTCCGCATCACCGGCGCGCCGACGCTCAACGCCGAGCAGATGACGATCACCGACGCCTCGCGTCCCGCCGAGTCCAACGGCAGCCTGCCGGGTGGCCGCTACCGCAATCCGTTGCCGCTGGGCAACGGTGCCATGGTCGCGGCCTACACCCCGAGCCCGGTCGCCGGGGAGGGAATCCAGCTGCGCCTGCATGCACTGCAGACCGACGCCGACGGCATGCTGGTGGCCGGCCCGGCGCTGACGCCCGGCATCACCAAATCGGTCACGTGGTGGGACCCGGACAACCGGCGCAGTTTCAGCGGCCCGCTGTGGGAACTGGATCCCGTGGAAGTGGTGGCGCGCCCGCGCCCGCCGTCGCCCACCCAGCAGATCGAGGCGCCGGAACAGTCGGTGTTCGCATCCGAAGAGGTGGACGTGGAGAAGCTGCGCAGCTGGCTCAGGGCCAACGGGCTGGCACTGGTGGTGGTGCGCGACATCACCAGCCGCGACCGCGGCGACCGGCAACAACCCTACAACCTGCGCGTGCCCGGCGGCGTGCAGACCATCGGTGGCAGCGGCAGGATCTACGACATCGCCCACTACCAGATCCTGCAGGCCAACCAGGTGCGCGCCTACAACTACGACTCGATCTACCACGGCACCGGCCGGCGCGTGATCGCGCAACCGGCGGCCGTGGCCTTCAACCCGGCCAATCCGGGTGGCCCGCCCGGCAGCGTGGCGATCGCGGCCGATGGCTCCGGTGCCGCCTTCGTCCCGGCCAACCGTGCCCTGAGCTGGCAATCCACCGATCCCTCGGGCGTGCCGGTGGTGCGCGAGCGCGTCTGGGTCACGCTGCAGCCCGGCGAGATCCGCAGTTGCACCGGCTGCCATGGCGAGAACAGCCGCAACCAGGCCGGCGCGCCGCCCTCGACGCGGCAACCCGAAGCCCTGCGCCAGCTGCTGCGGCACTGGAAACAGTCGCTGGCGCCGATCCGGGTCAACGGCGCGCAGCCGCTGGTAGCCCATCGCACGGGCCTGAACATGGCCGCCGCGATGCCACCCCCGGCACGCGCGGCCGCGGTCCTCCCGATGGATGCAGCCCCGGCTTCATCCCGGGACGGTCGCGCGCTGCCGGAAAGGGCACGGAACCGCGCCGCGCTCGACTGAGCGCCCCGGACCGGGGAAACGGGATGATGCCGGCATCCGGAACCGGCATCGCGCCCGTGGCCGCGGGCTCAGGCGTCGTCGGGCCAGCGGATCGCGGGCTCCGCGCGCGACGCGCGCGGGAGCGGCACCGCATCCACCGCGTTCCACACCTTCAGCGCGTCCACGGTCGCGGCGACGTCGTGCACGCGCACGAGCCTGGCGCCACGCTGCACGGCGATGAGGTGCGCTGCCACCGAACCGTGCACGCGCTGCAGCGGATCGGCACGCCCGGTCAGCTCACCGATCGTGCGCTTGCGCGACAGCCCGGCCAGCACCGGCACGCCCAGCTCCACGAACCGGTCCAGCTGCGCCAGCAGCGCGAGGTTGTGTCCGGTGGTCTTGCCGAAGCCGAAACCGGGGTCGACGACGATGCGCCTGCGTGGGATACCGGCCATCTCCGCGGCGAAGATGCGCTCGGCGAGGAAGCGGTGCACCTCGCCGACCACGTCGTCATAGCGCGGGTCGTCCTGCATGGTGCGCGGCTCGCCCAGCATGTGCATCAGCACCACCGGCACGCCCAGCTCCGCGGCCGCGTCCAGTGCGCCCTCGCGGCGCAGGGCATGGACGTCGTTGATCATGCCGGCGCCGGCGGCCACCGCCGCGCGCATCACCTCCGGCTTGCTCGTGTCCACGCTCACCGGCAGGCCGGTCTCGCGCGCCAGTCGCTCGATCACAGGCACCACGCGGCGCAGTTCCTCCTCCACCGGCACTTCCTCCGCGCCGGGGCGGGTGGATTCGCCGCCGACGTCGAGGATGTCCGCGCCCTCCTCCGCCAGGCGCAGGCCGTGGGCCACCGCCGAGTCCACGTCGAAGTGGTGCCCGCCGTCGGAGAACGAATCAGGGGTGACGTTGACGATGCCCATCACCCGCGGGCGGTCGAGCTTCAGGATGCGGCCGGCGCAATCGAGCTGCGGCGTGGTGTCGAACACGTGCGTCCCTCGCGGGTCAGGTTGGCAGCCGGGGAAGGAGGATCCGGAAAACGGCAGTACCGTGATGGCCGTGCATGGAGCGGGCCGGAACCACGCGCTGGCGTGTCCCGGCCCGGGAAGTCACGGGCATCGGCCGGTCATGGACCGGTGGTGGCCGGCCCGCCGACCGAGGGCACCGGGCGGCCGTCGCCGCCCCTGTCGCCGCCACCGTCGCGCTGCACGGTGGCACGTCCCCAGCCCTGCGGCGGCGGGGGCTCGCGCCCTTCCATGATCGCGTCGATCTGTGCCGCGTCGATGGTCTCGTACTCGAGCAGCAGCCGGGCCATCGCGTGGAGCTTGTCCATGTTCTCGCTCAGGATCTGCTTCGCCCGTGCGTAGGCCTTGTCGAGGATGCCGCGCACGACCTCGTCGATCCGGCGCGCGGTCTCGTCGGAAACGTTCTTGTGCTGGGTCACCGAACGGCCGAGGAACACCTCGTCCTCCTGCTCGCCGTAGGCGATCGGCCCCATCTCGTCGCTCAGGCCCCACTTGGTGACCATGTTGCGGGCGATCTTGGTCGCGCGCTCGATGTCGTTGGCCGCACCCGTGGTGACCTTGTCCTCGCCGAAGACCAGCTCCTCGGCGACGCGGCCGCCGTACAGCGAGCACAGCTGGGACTCCAGCGCCACCTTGTTCATCGAGTACTTGTCGCCCTCGGGCAGGTACATGGTGACGCCCAGGGCGCGGCCGCGCGGGATGATGGTGACCTTGTAGACCGGGTCATGCTCGGGCACGAGGCGACCAACGATGGCATGGCCGGCCTCGTGGTAGGCGGTCAGCCGCTTCTCCTCCTCGCTCATCGCCATCGAGCGCCGCTCGGCGCCCATCATGATCTTGTCGCGGGCCCGGTCGAAGTGATCCATGTGGACCTCCTTCGCGTTCTCGCGCGCGGCGAACAGCGCGGCCTCGTTGACCAGGTTGGCCAGATCGGCACCGGAGAAGCCGGGCGTGCCGCGGGCGATGACCAGCGGGTCGACGTCGTCGGCCAGCGGCACCTTGCGCATGTGCACGCGCAGGATCTGCTCGCGGCCCTTCACGTCGGGCAGGCCGACCACCACCTGGCGGTCGAACCGGCCCGGGCGCAGCAGCGCCGGGTCGAGCACGTCGGGACGGTTGGTGGCGGCGATGACGATGATGCCCTCGTTGCCCTCGAAGCCGTCCATCTCGACCAGCAGCTGGTTGAGGGTCTGCTCGCGCTCGTCGTGGCCACCGCCCAGGCCGGCGCCGCGGTGGCGGCCGACCGCGTCGATCTCGTCGATGAAGATGATGCACGGCGCGTGCTTCTTGGCCTGTTCGAACATGTCGCGCACGCGGCTGGCGCCCACGCCCACGAACATCTCGACGAAGTCCGAGCCGGAGATGCTGAAGAACGGCACCTTGGCCTCGCCGGCGATGGCCTTGGCCAGCAGGGTCTTGCCGGTGCCCGGCGGGCCGACCATCAGCACGCCGCGCGGGATCTTGCCGCCCAGGCGCTGGAACTTGGACGGGTCGCGCAGGAACTCGACCAGCTCGGCGACCTCCTCCTTGGCCTCGTCGCAGCCGGCCACGTCGGCGAAGGTGACCTTGGTCTGGTCCTCGGTCAGCATCTTGGCGCGCGAGCGGCCGAAGCTCATCGCACCCTTGGTGCCGCCCTGCTGCATCTGGCGCATCATGAAGATCCAGAAGCCGATGATCAGCGCCACCGGCAGCAGGTTGACCAGGATGTAGACCAGCGAGGGGCCGCTCGACGGCGGCGCGGCCTTGATCTCGACCCCGTGGTTCAGGAAGTCGTTCATCATCCCTTCGTCACGGCGGGGCGCGATCACCACGCCCTTCTGCCCGCCAACCGTCTCGAAGGTGATGGTCTTCTCGTCCTCGGCGATGTCGACCTTGCGGATCTGGTTGTTGCGCACCTGCTCCATGAACTGGGAATACAGGACCTCCTGCATCCCGTCCGTCCGCGGGCTGAAGCTCTGGAACACCACCATCAGCACGACGGCGACCAGGACCCACAGCAGCAGGTTCTTGACCAGATCGTTCATTTCATTCGTCCTGTTGCGTACCTTGCCATGCTACTTCATCACCGCGAGCTTTCCCTGCGCCAGGGCATAGACTTCCGGCGAACGCCTACGTGACGCCTCCGGCTTGCGGATCGCGACCTTCGCGTAGCGCCGGCGCAACCCGCGGATGTAGTCGTCGAACCCGGCCCCCTGGAACAGCTTGATCAGGAACGCCCCCCCCGGCCGCAGGTGGCGGTCGGCGAAATCCAGGGCCAGTTCCGCCAGGTACATCGCGCGGGGCTGGTCGATCGACTCCACGCCACTCTTGTTGGGGGCCATATCCGACAACACAAGGTCGACCGGGTGGCCGCCGAGCATGGCCTCAAGCCGGGATAAGACGGCATCCTCCCTGAAATCCCCATGAAGGAACTCCACGCCCGCCAGGGGGGGCATTTCCAGGATGTCCACGGCGATCACCCGCCCCGGCCGGTCGGGGTCGAGGCGGTCGAGCTCCTGGCGGACCCACTGCGACCAGCCACCGGGGGCGGCCCCCAGGTCCACCACCACCATTCCCGGCCGCAGCAGGCGGTCACGCTCGACCAGCTCCTGCAGCTTGTAGACGGCCCGCGAACGCATCCCCTCGGCCTGGGCCCTCTTCACGAAGGGGTCGGAGAAATGCTCCTTCAGCCATCGCTGGCTGCTCTTGCTGCGGGGAGGCATGGCCGTGGAGTCGTCGGGAAGGCTTGGCCCCGCCATGATACCCTGCGCGCCCGGATTCCCTTCCCGCGATCCCCCCATGCCCGTTTCCCTCACCTCCGCCCAGACCCGCTTCCTGCGCAGCCAGGCGCACGACCTGAAGGCCATGCTCCAGGTCGGCGGGAAAGGCGTGACCGACGCGCTGGTGGCCGAGGTCGACGGCGCGCTGGAACACCACGAACTGATCAAGGTGAAGGTGGCGGCCGCCGACCGCGACGAGCGCGACGCACTGATCGCGCAACTGGCCGGGCGCTGCGGCGCCGCGCTGGTGCAGCGGATCGGCCACGTCGCCGTGCTCTACCGCACGTCCCGGGAAAATCCCCGCATCGTGCTTCCCCGCGGCTGATGCAGCTCTTCCACGAACGCCCGGACTTCGATTTCGTCCTGCGCGGCGCCGACGGCACCCGGGCGCTGGTCAACGACCTCACCCTGACCCGCAGCTTCATCGTCACGCCCGACCGGCTGGTGGAGGGCTGGGCCGTGCGCGAGATCTCCGCCCTGCGGCCGGCCGACCTCGAGCCCCTGTTCGCGCTGGAACCGGAACTGGTCCTGCTCGGCTGCGGTGAGACCCAGGCCTTCCCGCCACCGCAGGCGATGGCGGCCTGCCTGTCGCGGGGCATCGGCCTGGAAACCATGACCAACGCCGCGGCCGCGCGCACCTTCAACGTCCTGGCTGCCGAGCGCCGGCGGGTGGTGGCCGCATTCATCCTCGCCGGAGCGGCCTGAGCCCCTGCCCGCGGCCGGGCACACGGCGCGCCGCGCAGGGGCCGGGATCGGCCTGGTTACCGCTGCGGCAGGTAGAGCAGCGGGTCGACCGGCTTGCCGTTGTAACGGATCTCGAAGTGCAGCATGTCGCGCGAGGCGCCGGTACGGCCCATTTCCGCGATCTGCTGGCCGGCGCCGACCCGCGCGCCCTCTTCCACCAGGCGCCGGCGGTTGTGCCCGTAGGCCGAGAGCCACTGCTCGTCGTGCTTGATGATGATCAGCTCACCGTAGCCGACCAGGCCGGAACCGGAATAGACCACCACGCCATCGGCGGCGGCGCGCACCGGCTGTCCCGCGGTGCCCGCGATATCCACGCCCTGCCGGGTCGGGTCCCCGGCCACGAACCGCCCCACGAGATGGCCGTCCGTCGGCCAGCGCCACCTGACCGGGGACTGCGCCGGCGCGGCGGCGGTGGATGGCTGCGACGGGGGACGGGAAGCCTGGGAGGCCGTGCCCTGCTGCGCCGTGGCCCTGCCGGAGGCCGCCGTTCCCCGGGAAGACGGCCGGGAGGCCACGCCCCCCTGCGTCCGCGCCCGGGCGGAACCGGTCGGCGGATACAGCTTCAGGCGCTGGCCCGGGTAGATCGTGTACGGCGGGGAGATGCCGTTCCACAGCGCCAGGTCCATCGGGCTGATGCCGTTGTTGACCGCGATCCGGTACAGGGTGTCGCCGCGCTGCACGACCACGCTCTTGCCGGGCTGCGGCGTGGAGACACGCGGCGGCGCGGAGCGGGTTTCGCGGACCACCGTGGTACGGGCACATGCCACCAAGCCCACGACGATCGCCAGCACCACCAGCAGGCGGAACACCGGCCTGCGCGCGTGGTTGTCATGGACGGTCATTGCGGATGGCGTCATCGCGTTTTCCCTGCCTGCTTCAACCCGCGAATCTCCTGAACAGCTCCAGCGCAGCATAGCCGCCGCCGGCGATGAGAACGGCGAAGTAGACCACGGTCCCCACCGTCATCAGGTGACCCAGCAGCACCGCGCCGCCGTCGCGCTGCACGAAGCCGACGGCGTACAGCAGCAGTGCCAAGGCTGGCAGGGTGTTGCTGAACGGCACGAATCCGAAAGGCATCATCAGCAGCACCGCGGCGAACACGAAGGCGAGGTTGTTGAACACTTCCACCGCCCGGCCGTCGGTGAAGGCCCGCAGCCGGTGCGGGCGGCTGACCCGCTCGAACCGGTGCACCCACGCCAGTCCGGCCTGCAGTCCCGGCCGCAGCCGGTCCGCAGGGAGCCGGCGCGAGCGCAGGCGGGCGGGCAGCCACAACGGCCGGCCGATGACGCGGCTCATGCCCACCAGCAGGATCGCGGCGCCGAACACCGTACTCACCCCCGGGATCGAGACCGGGATCAGGAACACCAGCGTCAGCAGCATGCACAGCAGGAGCAGGCCCTCGTCGCCGAACACGTCGAGCAATTCACCCAGGCTGACCTGGTCCGGCGGCAGCTGCCCGATCACTGCCGCCAGCTGCTCGCCGAGCGACAGGCCCTCGCCGGGCCGGCCCGCATTGCCGTGCACCGTCATCGCCACCTCAATCCACCAGGCCCGACAGCAGCGGCACGAACACCACCTGCGCAAGGTCGTCCTGCACCACCCTGCCGGACGGGTCCTTGCGCAGCAGCAGCAGCCGCTGCCCGCCGCCCGGCCCGACCGGGGCCACCAGGACGCCGCCGGGGGCCAGTTGCTCGAGCAGGCCCTCGACGACCGCCGGCGAGGCCGCGGTCACCATGATCGCGTCGTAGGGCGCGTTCTCCGGCCAGCCGATGCGGCCGTCGTCATGTTTGCTGCGCACGCTCAGGCCCAGCGAGCGGAACCGCTTGCGCGCCGCGCGCAGCAGGTCGCCGATGCGCTCGACCGTGTACACCTCGAGCCCGAGCGCCGCCAGGATCGCAGCCTGGTAGCCGGAGCCGGTACCGATCTCCAGCACCTTCCCCGGCTGGTGGCCACCGGCGAACAGCGCCTCGGTCATCTTCGCCACCACCCACGGCTGCGAGATGGTCTGGCCATGGCCGATCGGCAACGCGGTGTCCTCGTAGGCGCGCGTGGCCAGCGCCTCGTCCACGAACAGGTGGCGCGGCACCGTGCGGATCGCGTTGAGCACCCGCTCGTCGCGGATGCCGCTGGCGCGCAGGCGCTCGATCAGGCGGTCGCGCACCCGCTGCGAGGTCAGGCCGACCCCGAGCGCCTCGGGCTGCAGGCGCAGGCGCGGCGTCATTGGCGGCGCCCTCCCTTCAGCTCCGCGGCCAGGCTGTCGACCCAGCTGGAAACCTGCTCCAGCGCCTGGTAGCGGGTGAGGTCGACGTGGATCGGCGTGATCGAGATGTTGCCGTAACGCACGGCATGGAAATCGGTCCCCGGGCCCGCGTCCATCTCGGGGCCGGCGGCACCGATCCACCACCAGGTGCGCCCGCGCGGATCCTCCTGCCGGGTGCACGGCTCGGCCCGGTGGCGGTTGCCCAGCCGGGTGACCTCGAACCCCGCGATCTCCTCCCAGGGCCGGTCGGGCACGTTGACGTTGAGGATGGTGTCGGTGGGCAGCGGGTCGGCCTGCAGCCGCTCCACGATCTCCACCGCCGCCCGCGCGGCGGTCTCGTAGTAGCGCCCCTCGCGGTTGACCGTGGCCAGCGACACCGCCACCGCCGGCAGGCCGAGGAAACGCCCCTCCATCGCCGCGGCGACCGTCCCCGAATAGATCACGTCGTCGCCGAGGTTGGCGGTGTTGTTGATCCCGGACACCACGATGTCCGGCTCGACCTCGAACATTCCCGTGATCGCCACGTGCACGCAGTCGGTCGGGGTGCCGTAGACACGCCACACGTCGCGCTCGAGCTGTTGCACGCGCAGCGGCATGTCGAGCGTGAGGGAATTGCTGGCTCCGGAACGGTCGCGGTCGGGGGCGACGATCAGCACCTCGTGGCCCGCGTCGCGCAACCCCTGCGCCAGGATCCGGATGCCGGGGGCGTCGACGCCGTCGTCGTTGCTGACCAGTATGCGCATGAACCCGTGTGTCCCGCCCTTCGTTTCCGGCACTTCGCGACATGATACCGGATGCGGGCGGCCAGGCCCGGCCGCGCACGCAGCCCGGCGTCACCGGCCTGGACCGGCGCGGGCGCACACGGACCGCGCGCGGGGTGCACAATGCACGCGACGACGGCCGAACCGGATTGCGCATGCAAGGCAACGATCCGACGGATGACGACGCGGCCCTGTTCCGCGCCGCGATCGGCAGGGTGCGCGAGCTGCCCAGGACCGGGGAAGCGCCGCGCGCGCCGCGGCCCGGGCCCGCCGCGCGCATGGCCGAGCGCGACGAGGAGGACGCGCGTGGCGAGTTCCAGCGCCTGCTCGACGGGCGCGACGCGCTGCAGGAGGGGGATGCCCTTTCCTACCGGCACGCCGCGGTGCCGCCGCAGGTCCTGCTGAGACTGTCCAGGGGCGAATACGCGGTGCAGGACGAGCTCGACCTGCGCCACGCCGGGCCGGCACAAGCCGGGGAACTGCTGCGGAAATTCCTGCACGACAGCCGCGACGCCGGGGCCACCTGCGTGCGCATCATCCATCGCGGGAGCACCCGACCGGACGCTCCCGGCACCGGGCTGGCGGACATGGTCGACCGGACCCTCCGCCAACGCTCCGAAGTGCTGGCGTTCCACACCGCGCCCCCCGCGCAGGGCGGGACGGGCGCGGTGCTGGTTCTGCTCAGGCGGCGCCAGCCGCGGGCGTGACCGTCACTGCCGGTCCGCGTCGGCGCGCTTCTTCTTTTTCGGCGGATTCACCCAGCGGACGTCCACGCCCCGGTTGCGCGCCAGGTATTCCACCTGCGCCATGTAGAGCATGTCGTAGGTCTGGGCATCCGACGATACCTGCTGCTGTGCCGCGGGTACCGGCTGTGATCTCGCCAGATGGGACTTGTGGCTGGCACACGCGGACAGGGCGGCGGCCGCGACGACGGCCAATGCGAGACGAAGTACGGTGTTCATGACCTCGCTCCCGTGATGGCGTCCCGCACAATGCGGGGCGCTCGCCTTTTGTTATACGCCTTTCCGCGGAAGAGTCCTGTGCCACCCATGGCGTTCCGACGAACGGTCATTCCGGGCGACGGGGGTCCCGGACATCCCCCAGCTCGGCCAGCACGGCCGTGGCATAGGCGCCCGGCGGCAGGGAGAAGCGCAGTACCAGCAGGTCCTCTCCCGGCCAGACCCATTCCAGCCCCGCCGGCCGCACGCGCGTGGCCCGGCGCTCCTGCGCCAGCCCCGCCGCCTCCAGCCCCCGGCACAGCGCCGGCCCGTCCCCTTCCGCCAGTACCGCCGCCTCGAGCGCACGGCAGGCGCCCGTGCTCCGGAGCTCCCCGCGCCCCCACAGCGGCGCGGTCGGGTGGATGTCGAAGCCTTCCACCCGGGCTCCCAGAGCCGCACTCCAGGGTTCTGGGCCGAACACGCTGCGGCTGCCGTCGAGTGCCCAGACCTCGCCATCGAGCCCACGGTCCCAGGACCCGTCCGCGACCCGCCGGTCGAGCACCCGGTTGAACAGCTCCGCACGCGCCGCAGACAGCAGGATCGACCGCTCCGCGCGCGGCACCCGCCTGCCGGCGAACATCTCCAGGGCCCGCGCCACGTTGCCGCCCGAACGGCCGAAACGCTGTTCGCCGAAGCGGTTGGGCACGCCGCGCAGGGCGATCGCGTCGAGCCGGGCCTCGATGCTGCCACGCTCGCCCGTGACTTCGCGCAGGGTCAGGCGGAACCGGTTGCCGGCCAGCGCCCCGCGGGGCAGCTTGCGGGCGTGGCGCTCCACCCCCAGCACGCGCAGCGAGCCGCCGGTCGCCGGATCCTCGAACGCCAGCAGGTCCAGCGGCGGCGGCTCCCGGCCCGGCAGGTGCACCGAGAAACGCTGTCGCGCCACCGCGTGCCGGTCCTTCAGCCCGGCATAGCCGACGGCGGCCTCCGGCACCTCCGCCCAGGCTGCGATGCACCGCGCGACGCGCACGGTGTCGAGCCCGCGCTTCTCCACCGTCAGCAGCAGGTGCTCGCCACTGCCGCTGGCGGCGAAGGCGTCGATCTCCTCGACCTCGAAGTCCTCCGGCTGCTGCCGCATCAGCGCCGACAGCACCGGCGCACCGTGGGCGCGGGGCGGCGCCACGCTCATGCGCGCACGAGCAGGCACACGGCCAGCGCGGCGATGCCTTCCTGCCGGCCGGTGAATCCGAGCTTCTCGCTGGTGGTGGCCTTCACGCTGACATCGTCCACGCCGATGCCGAGGTCGGCAGCGATGTTCTCGCGCATGGCCCCGGCATGCGGCCCGACCTTCGGACGCTCGCAGATGACGGTGACGTCGGCATTGCCGACGCGCCAGCCGCGCTCGCGCAGCAGGCCGTCGCAGTGGCGCAGGAACACGCGGCTGTCGGCGCCCTTCCAGCGCGGGTCGGACGGCGGGAAGTGCCGGCCGATGTCGCCCAGTGCCAGCGCGCCGAGCATGGCGTCGCACAGCGCGTGCAGCACCACGTCACCGTCGCTGTGCGCCCGCACGCCGCGGTCGTGCGGGACGCGCACGCCGCCGAGCATGACATGGTCGCCCTCGCCGAAGGCATGGACGTCATACCCCTGGCCGATGCGCACGTTCATGGCCGGAATGGCTCCATTCGCAACACTTCGCCCGCCATCATCCCCGTCATGCTATGCCTCCGCCCCGGCCGCGCGCAGCGACAGCATGCACTCGAACAGGCGCAGGTCAGCGGCGGTGGTGATCTTGATGTTGTCGTCGCTGCCCTCGACCAGCAACGGCCGCATGCCCTGGCGTTCCATCGCCATGGCCTCGTCGGTGACCTCGACGCCGGCGTCGCGCGCCGCCTCCAGTGCCCGCGCCAGCTGCAGGCGGCGGAACATCTGCGGGGTCAGCGCGCGCCACAACCGCTCGCGCGGCTCGGTGCGGTCGATGCCGCCGTCGTCGCCAGCGCGCTTGAGGGTATCGCGCACCGGTGCGGCGAGGATCGCGCCGACCGGATCGGCGCGGCCGCGCTCGATCAATACCGTCAGGTCGTTGTGGCGCAGGTTGGGACGCGCGGCGTCGTGCACCAGCACGAAATCATCCGGCCGCACGGTGTCGGGCAGCGCCCCGAGCCCCGCGAGCACCGAATCGGCCCTGCTTTCGCCGCCGGCGCAGGTCAGCAGCGGCCTGCCCTCGCACTCGCGCCAGCCCGGCCAGCGCGGGTCGTCCGCGGCGAGCACCACCACCGCGCCGGCCACGCCCGGATGCGAGAGCAGCGCGCGCAGGGTGTGCGCGAGCAGCGGCTCGCCGGCGACCGGCACGTACTGCTTGGGCAGCGCCCCGCCGAAGCGCGTGCCGCGCCCCGCGGCGGGCACAATGACCCAGAGGCCGCGCGCCACGTCCTGGCTCATTCGCCCTCGCCCCCGGAACCACCGCCGGATTCCGCATCCGGCTCGCGGTCGATCACGCGGTAGAACGTCTCGCCAGGCTTGATCATGCCCAGTTCGCTGCGCGCGCGTTCCTCGATCGCGGCCTCGCCGGCCTTGAGGTCGGCCACTTCCGCGGCCAGTGCCGCGTTGCGCTGGGCCAGGCCCTCGTTCTGCCGCCGTTGCTGCTCGACGCGCTGCTCCAGCGCCTCGACCTCGCGCTGGCCGCCGGGGCCGAACCAGAGCCGGTACTGCAGGAACGCAAGCAGGCCCGCCAGCAGCAGGACGATCCACTTCGTCCAGCGCATGGCGGCCCGCCTCCCGTCAGCCCTTCAGCGACACGAATGCCGCCCGCCCGGCATAGCGGGCCTCGCCACCCAGCGATTCCTCGATGCGCAGCAGCTGGTTGTACTTGGCCACGCGGTCGCTGCGGCACAGCGAGCCGGTCTTGATCTGGGTGGCGGTGGTGGCCACGGCGATGTCGGCGATGGTGGTGTCCTCGGTCTCGCCCGAGCGGTGCGAGACGATCGCGGCGTAGTCCGCCGCGTCGGCCATGGCGATCGCCTCCAGCGTCTCGGTCAACGTGCCGATCTGGTTGACCTTGATCAGGATGGCGTTGCCGAGGCCACCGTCGATGCCTTCCCTGAAGATCTTCGGGTTGGTGACGAACAGGTCGTCACCGACCAGCTGCACCTTCTTCCCGAGGCGCTCGGTCAGCAGCTTCCAGCCGGCCCTGTCGTCCTCGGCCATGCCGTCCTCGATGGTCACGATCGGGTACTGCGACACCCAGTCGGCGAGGAAGTCCACGAACTGCTCGCTGGTCAGGCGCTTGTTCTCGCCGACCAGGTGGTACTTGCCGTTGTCGTGGAACTCGCTGGACGCCACGTCCAGGCCCAGCAGCACGTCCTCGCCGGCGGCGTAGCCGGCCTTGCCGATGGCCTCGAGGATGGCGTCGAGCGCCTCGACGTTGCTGCGGAAGTCCGGGGCGAAGCCACCCTCGTCGCCCACCGCCGTGCTCAGGCCGTGCCCCTTCAGCACCGACTTGAGCGCGTGGAAGATCTCCGCGCCCGCGCGCAGCGCCTCGGAGAACGAGGGCATGCCCACCGGCAGGATCATGAACTCCTGGAAGTCCACGTTGTTGTCGGCATGGGCGCCGCCGTTGATGATGTTCATCATCGGCACCGGCAGCATCGGCGCGCGGTCGCCGGCCAGGTGCTTCCACAGGGGCACCTTCTTCGAGGCCGCCACCGCGTGCGCGTTGGCCAGCGACACCGCCAGCAGCGCATTGGCGCCGAGGCGGCCCTTGTTCTCGGTGCCGTCGAGGTCGATCAGGCGCCGGTCGAGGCCGGCCTGGTCGGTGGCGTCGAAGCCCACGAGCGCCTGCGCGATCGGGCCGTTGACGTTGGCCACCGCGTTGCGCACGCCCTTGCCAAGGTAGCGGGTCTTGTCGCCGTCGCGCAGCTCCACCGCCTCGCGGGTGCCTGTGGACGCGCCGGACGGGACGGCGGCACGCCCGAACGATCCATCGGCCAGCGTGACTTCGGCCTCGAGCGTGGGATTGCCGCGGGAGTCGAGGATTTCGCGGGCGTGGATCCGGGTGATCGTACTCATCGTGTCTCGCGTACCTTGGTGTCTTGTCAGAGTGTGGATTCGAGGAACCCGTGCTTCTTGACCACGGCGTCAAGCTCGAGCAGGGTCTCGAGCAGCGCCTCCATGCGGTCCAGCGGCCACGCATTCGGGCCGTCGGACAACGCCCTGGCCGGGTCGGGATGCGTTTCCATGAACAGGCCGGACACGCCCGCCGCGACCGCGGCGCGCGCCAGCACCGGCACGAACTCGCGCTGGCCGCCGCTCGCGCTGCCCTGCCCGCCCGGCAGCTGCACCGAATGGGTGGCATCGAACACCACCGGGCAGCCGGTCTCGCGCATCACCGCCAGCGAGCGCATGTCGCTGACCAGGTTGTTGTAGCCGAACGAGGCGCCGCGCTCGCAGACCAGGATCTGCCCGTTGCCCGTGGACTTCGCCTTCTCGACCACGGGCTTCATGTCCCAGGGCGAGAGGAACTGGCCCTTCTTGATGTTGACCGGCCTGCCGGCGCTGCAGACCTTGCGGATGAAGTCGGTCTGGCGCACGAGGAAGGCCGGCGTCTGCAGCACGTCCACCACCGAGGCCACCTCGTCCATCGGCGTGTACTCGTGCACGTCCGTCAACACCGGCACGCCGACCTGGCGCTTGACCTCGGCCAGGATGCGCAGGCCCTCCTCCATGCCCAGGCCACGGAAGCTGCCCAGGCTGGTGCGGTTGGCCTTGTCGAAACTGGACTTGAAGATGAAGTTGATACCGAGCCGGCCGGTGATCTCCTTCAGCCTGCCGGCGGTGTCGAGCTGCAGCTGCTCGCTCTCGACCACGCAGGGGCCGGCGATCAGGAAGATCGGCCTGTCGAGCCCGACCTCGAACCCGCAGAGCTTCATGCCGAGGCCTCCTTCAGCAGCTTGCCGCCGGCCCTGTGCTCGCGCGCGGCGCGGATGAAGCCGATGAACAGCGGGTGCCCGGTCCGCGGCGTGGACAGGAACTCCGGGTGCGCCTGGCAGGCGATGAACCACGGGTGGTCCGGCAACTCGATCATCTCGACCAGCAGGTCGTCCATGGACTTGGCCGAGATCACCAGCCCGGCTTCCTCGAGCTGCACGCGGTAGCGGTTGTTGAACTCGTAGCGGTGGCGGTGGCGCTCGGCGACCACGTCCCTGCCGTAGATCTCGCGCACCCGGGTGCCGGGCTTGAGCCGCTGCTCCTGCAGGCCCAGGCGCATGGTGCCGCCGAGGTCGGACTTCTCGTCGCGGCGCTGGATCTCGCCGGTGCTGGTGCGCCACTCGGTGATCAGGCCGATCACCGGGTGCGGGGTCTGCTTGTCGTTCTCGGTGCTGTTGGCGCCTTCCAGCCCGGCGACGTGGCGCGCGAAGTCCACCACCGCCGCCTGCATGCCGTAGCAGATGCCGAAATACGGGATGCGGTTCTCGCGCGCGTACTTCGACACCAGCACCTTGCCCTCGAAGCCGCGGTCGCCGAAGCCACCCGGCACGAGGATGCCGTCGACCCTGCCCACGGCCTTCTCGGCGCCGTAGCGCTCGACGTCCTGCGACTCGATCCACCTGAGGTTGACGCGGGTACGCTGGCGGATGCCGCCGTGCCTGAGCGCCTCGCCGACCGACTTGTACGCGTCCTTGTGGTCCACGTACTTGCCGACCACGGCGATGGTCACCTCGTCGATCGGGTTCTCCACCGCGTCCACCACCGCCTGCCACTCCGACAGGTCGGCCTCGGGCGCCGCCTTGCCGCCGAGGTTCAGGCGCTCGACCACGATCTGGTCCAGCCCCTGCGCGTGCAGCCACATCGGGATCTTGTGGATGTTGTCCAGGTCGATGGCGGAGATGACCGCCTTCTCGGGGACATTGGTGAACAGCGCGATCTTGCGCCGCTCGCCGTCAGGCAGCGGCCGCTCGCTGCGGCAGACCAGCACGTCGGGCTGGATGCCGATCGAGCGCAGCTCCTTGACCGAGTGCTGGGTCGGCTTGGTCTTCAGCTCGCCGGCCGCGGCGATGTACGGCACCAGGGTCAGGTGCATGAACATCGCCTTCTCCGGGCCGCGCTCGGCGCGGATCTGGCGGATCGCCTCGAGGAACGGCAGCGACTCGATGTCGCCGACGGTACCACCGACCTCGACCAGGGCCACGTCGTAGCCCTGGGTGGCCTCGTCGATGCGGCGCTTGATCTCGTCGGTGATGTGCGGGATCACCTGCACCGTGGCGCCGAGGTAGTCTCCGCGGCGCTCCTTGCGGATCACCGCCTCGTAGATCTTGCCGGTGGTGATCGAGTTCCTGCCGGACAGGCGGACATTGATGAACCGCTCGTAGTGGCCCAGGTCCAGGTCGGTCTCGGCGCCGTCGTCGGTGACGTAGACCTCGCCGTGCTGGAACGGGCTCATCGTGCCCGGGTCGACGTTGATGTACGGATCCAGCTTCATCATCGTCACCCGGAGTCCCCGGGCCTCCAGGATCGCGGCCAGCGAGGCCGCGGCGATGCCCTTGCCAAGCGAGGACACCACGCCGCCGGTGACGAAGACGAGCGGAGTGACGGGACTGGGGGAAGTCATTACGGAAAGCACCCGCTGGAAAGCCCCATTCTATAGGTTCGGGGCGCGGGCCGCCCGTCTTGACTTCCCGCCACGGGGTCTTCCCCGCCCCCCGGGCCGCCCGGACGGCTTCAGTAGTGCCTTGCGAAGGTGTCGCAGACCACCCGCATGGCCTGGCGCCAGCGGTCCAGCAGGGCCGGGGTGGCCTCGGGGTCGGTCTCCGCGACCACCTTCACCAGGCTGTCGATCCAGTACGGGTACAGGGACGGGTCCACGGGGCTGCGCCCGCCCCGGCCGTGGACCTGCGCCATCTGCTCGATGGTGCGCTGCGACAGGGGGCTGCAGGCGGCATGGAAGATGGCCACGCTGATGCCGCGGCGCAGGGCCAGCCGCTGCCGCCCCATGTCGGTGTTGGCGAACATGGGCCGGATCGCGGGGTGGCTGTCCATGAACACTTCGTAAAAGCGCTCGATGAAGCGCCGGTCGCGCAGGCACCTGCCGTAGCTCTGCTGCAGGTCCTCGTACTGGTCAGCCATGGGCGGTTCTCCGGTCGTGCAGGGTGGCGGAAGTGTCGCCCCGCCCGCAGCCACGGGCATTGATCGGAAACAATCGCCCCGCCGCCTGCCCGCCCCTCCGGGCGGGCGCCAGCCTTGACCGGGCCGCCCCCGCCCCCCATCCTGCGCGCCTCGCAGTCCCATCCCTCCCCAGCAACTCGATGAGTTCCCGTTACAACGCCGCCGACATCGAAGTCCTCTCCGGCCTGGAGCCGGTCAAGCGCCGCCCGGGCATGTACACCGACACCTCGCGCCCGAACCACCTGGCGCAGGAGGTGATCGACAACGCGGTGGACGAGGCGCTGGCCGGCCACGCCAGCCGGATCGACGTGGTGCTGTACAGGGACGGCAGCTGCGAGGTGGCCGACGACGGCCGCGGCATGCCGGTGGACATCCACCCGGAGGAGAAGATCCCGGGCGTGGAGCTGATCCTCACCCGCCTGCACGCCGGCGGCAAGTTCAGCAACAGGAACTACACCTTCTCCGGCGGCCTGCACGGCGTGGGCGTGAGCGTGGTCAATGCCCTGTCGAAGCTGGTGGAAGTGCACATCAAGCGCGACGGCGCAGAGCACCGCATCACCTTCCGCGACGGCGACCGCGCCACCCCGCTGGAGGTGGTGGGCACGGTCGGGAAGAAGAACACCGGCACCCGCGTGCGCTTCTGGCCGGACCCGAAGTATTTCGACTCGCCGAAGTTCAACCTCCGCGCCCTGCGCCACCTGTTGCGCGCCAAGGCGGTGCTGTGCCCGGGCCTGGTGGTGACCCTGTTCGACGAGGCCAGCGGCGAACGCGACACATGGCATTACGGGGACGGCCTGCGCGACTACCTGCGCGGCGAGCTGGCCGGGCGCGAGCTGCTGCCCCCGGAACTGTTCACCGGCTCGCTGAAGAAGGAGACCGAGGTGGTGGACTGGGCCGTGGCCTGGGTCCCCGAAGGCGAGCTGGTGCAGGAAAGCTACGTCAACCTGATCCCGACCCCGCAGCACGGCACCCACGTCAATGGCCTGCGCACGGGCCTGACCGACGCCCTGCGCGAGTTCTGTGATTTCCGCAACCTGCTGCCACGCGGCGTCAAGCTCGCGCCCGAGGACGTATGGGACCGGGTCTCCTTCGTGTTGTCGCTGAAGATGACCGACCCGCAGTTCAGCGGCCAGACCAAGGAGCGCCTGTCCTCGCGCCAGGCCGCGGGCTTCATCGAGAGCGCCGCGCACGACGCGTTCAGCCTGTGGCTGAACCAGAACGTGGAACAGGGCGAGAGGATCGCGCAGCTGGCCATCGAGCGCGCCGCCGCGCGCCTGAAGACCGAGAAGCAGATCGTCCGCAAGAAGGTCACCCAGGGGCCTGCCCTGCCCGGCAAGCTGGCCGACTGCACCAGCCAGGACCTCTCGCGCACCGAGCTGTTCCTGGTGGAGGGCGACTCCGCGGGCGGCAGCGCCAAGCAGGCGCGCGACAAGGAGTTCCAGGCGATCCTGCCGCTGCGCGGCAAGATCCTGAACACCTGGGAGGTCTCCTCCGGCAGCGTGCTCGCCTCGCAGGAGGTGCACGACCTGGCCGTGGCCATCGGCTGCGACCCGGGCAAGGACGACATCTCCGGACTGCGCTATGGCAAGGTCATCATCCTCGCCGACGCCGACAGCGACGGCCTGCACATCGCCACCCTGCTGTCGGCGCTTTTCCTGAAGCACTTCCCCGCGCTGGTCCGCGCCGGGCACATCTTCGTGGCGATGCCGCCGCTGTTCCGCATCGACGTGGGCAAGCAGGTGTTCTACGCCCTGGACGAGGAGGAGAAGCGCCTGCTGCTGGAGAAGATCGAGCGCGAGAAGATCAAGGGCCAGGTCAGCGTGACCCGCTTCAAGGGCCTGGGCGAGATGAACCCGCAACAGCTGCGCGAGTCCACCATCCACCCGGACACCCGCCGTCTGGTGCAGCTGACCATCGACGACGACGTGGAGACCCACGGGCTGATGGACATGCTGCTGGCCAGGAAGCGCGCGGCGGACCGGAAGGCGTGGCTCGAGCAGAAGGGCGACCTGGCCACGCTCGAGGTCTGACGCGGCCCGTCAACCGCCACCGGCCGTGGCGGCCACGCCGCAGTTGCGGCGGCACGGCGTTCAGCCGAGCACCGTCTCCAGCAGCCTGCGGATCACCGCCTGCGCCTGTTCCGCCTTCGCCCCGTCGTAGGCGAAGGTGTCCTCGTCCATGTAGATGCGCTGGCTGATCTCGAGCTGGACGGCCTCGATGCCGTTGCCCGGGTCGCCATAGTGGCGGGTGATGTAGCCGCCCCTGAAGCGGCCGTTGTGGACCCAGTCGTAGCGGGACTGGGACGAGAGCACGGCTTCCAGCCGCGCCTGCAGCTCCGGCGAGCAGCTGCTGCCGCCAGCGGTGCCGAGGTTGAGGTCCGGCAGCCGGCCCTCGAACAGGAACGGCACCTCGCCACGGATCGAGTGTCCCTCCCACAGCACCACCCGGCCATGCGCGGCGCGCAGCCTCTCCAGTTCTTCGCGCAAGGCGGCGTGGTACGGGCGCCAGTAGCGCTCGACGCGTTCGCGCACCTCGTCCTCCGACGGCTCCTGTCCCGGCAGGTACACCGGGTCGCCGCTGAAGCGCACCACCGGGCACAGGCCCGTGGTGTTCTGCCCCGGGTAGAGCGAGACATCGTTCTCGGGACGGTTGAGGTCGATCACGTAGCGCGAGTAGCGCGGCACGATCATCGAGGCGCCGAGTTCCCGCGCGAAGGCGTACAGGCGCGAGACGTGCCAGTCGGTGTCGGGGACGCGGCGCGCCTCCGGTGTCAGCCGCGCGGCGATGTCCCCGGGAAGCCCGGTGCCGTCGTGCGGCAGGCTGACCAGCAGCGGCGCGCTGCCGCGGTGCAGGGTGAAGGTGTCCATGCCGCCATTGTAGGCCGGCCTGCCTACGCGAAACGTGCCGGCGAATACGGCGCGGGGTCCACGTGCGGCGTCTCCCCGGTCAGCAGTTCCGCCAGCAGGCGGCCGGTCGCCGGGCTCATGCTCACGCCCAGCATGCCGTGGCCGGTGGCCAGCCACAGGCAGTCACGGCCCGGGACGCGGCCGATGATCGGCGTGTCGTCACAGGTCACAGGCCGCCACCCGAACCATTCCTCCCGTTTCTCCGGGCCGGCCGGGACATGCAGGTATTCGGCCGCGCCGCGCTCCAGCGCATCGAGCCGGCGGCGGTTGAGGCTGGCGTCGTGGCCGGAGAACTCCATGGTGCTGCCGAGGCGGAAGCCGTCCCGCCACACGGTCACGCAGACTCTGCGCTCGTACAGCGTCAGCGGCCGCTTCGGCACCAGCGCAGGCCGCGTGTAGGTGATCGAGTAGCCCTTGCCCGGCTGCACCGCGCCGCGCAGCCAGCGCAGGCCGAGGTTGCGCGCCAGCAGCGGCGACCAGGCGCCGGTGGCGACCACCACCTCGCGCGCGCGGCGGTCGCCGCGCGCGGTCGCCACCCGCAGGATCCCGCCCTCTTCGCCGATGCCGAGGACCTCGCAGTGCGTCTCGATGGTCCCGCCGCGCTCCGTGACCACGCGCGCCAGTTCCGCCACGTAGCGGTCCGGCCGCAGCCACGCGTCGCCCGGATAGCGGATGGCCCCGGCGACGCCCTCGCGCAGCGACGGCTCCTGCCGAAGGTAATCAGGCCCGTCGATGGCCTCGGCCGCCACCCCGAGTTCCGCCAGCATCGGCAGGTGGCGCAGCGCACCCTCGAATTCGCGGGCGTCGCGGAACGCCCAGTCGCAGCCGCCCTCCTCGAACCCGCAGTCCAGGCCATAGCGGGCGATCCATTCCGGGAACGCCGCGCGCGAGGCGTTCAGCAGCGCCGCGCGCGGGCGCGCCGCGGCCTTCCAGTCACGTTCGTTGCAACGCATGGCGAAGCGCAGCAGCCAGCGCCACAACCGGGGGTCGAAGGAGGGCCGGACGTGGAACGGCGCGTCCGGCACCAGCATCCAGCGCAGCGCCAGGGCCACCGTGCCGGGCGCGTGCAGCGGCCCGGCGTGGCTGGGAGTCAGCGTGCCGCAGTTGCCGTGGGAACTGCCGCCGCCAACGCGGCCGGCATCCACCACGCGCACGCCCCGCCCGCGCTCGAGCAGCTGCAACGCGCAGGCGAGGCCGACGACACCGGCGCCGACGACCAGAACGTCGTCAGTCGAGGAAGCCATGCCGGCGATTGTAGCCGGCGGCGACCGGTCCGCCGCCGCGGATCAGTGCTCGTGGCCGCCGTCGCCGTGGACGTGGCCGTGCTCGATCTCTTCCGCGCTGGCCTCGCGCACCTCGACGATCTCGATGTCGAAGTGCAGGTCCTTGCCGGCCATCGGGTGGTTGAGGTCGATGTCCACCACGCTCAGGCCCACCTTCTCGATGGTCACCGCGCGCGGGCCGAAATTGGTGTTGACCACCACCTGCATGCCCGGCTCCAGGCGCTGGTCGCCGAAGTGCTTCTTGGGCACGCGCTGGATCAGCCCCTCGCGGCGCTCGCCGTAGGCCTCGGCCGCGGGCACGTCGGCGGAGAAGCTGTCGCCGGCCTCGCGACCTTCCATCGCCTTCTCCAGCCCCGGGATGATGTTGCCGTGGCCGAACAGGATCGCGATCGGCTCGCGGCCCCTGGACGTCTCGAGGGGCTCCTGGCCGACTTCGGCGACGGTGTAGTGGAAACGGACGACGCGGTCTTTTTCGATCTTCATGTGAGGGATACCGGAATCTGCGGGCGGGCCGCTTGAGTGGAAACGCCGGCCCGGGCAGGATGCCGGCATGGAGGCACGCAGGCAGCGTGGCCTGCGCGGGGCCGCGCATTATCGACCCACCCGCGCCATCGCGCCACCCGTGACGGCCGTCGCGCTGGCGGCGGCCGTGGTGCTGGCCGGCTGCGGCCGCAAGGACGTGCGCCCGGGCCCTGCCCGCCCGTCGGCCGTGGCCCCGCAGCGCCAGTGGAAGGTGGTCCCGCCCGCCAACCCGGCCGCCGCCAATGCCGTGCTGATGCGGGCGCTGAGCCTGGTCGGCACCCCCTACCGCTACGGCGGCAACACCCCCGAGACCGGGTTCGACTGCAGCGGGCTGGTCAACTACGTGTTCCGTGACGTGCTGGACCTGCGGCTGCCGCGCACCTCGCGTGAACTGGCCGCCTGGCAGGGGCCGAAAATCGACCCGGAGGAGCTGGCCGCGGCCGACCTGGTGTTCTTCGGCAACGGTCGCGAGGTCACCCATGTCGGCATCTACGTCGGCGAGGGCCGCTTCGTGCACGCCCCGAGCAGCGGCGGCACGGTACGGCTGGACCATCTGGACGCCCCCTACTGGCGCAGCCGGTACACCGGGGCAAAGCGCGTGCTGCGCTGACTTTCCGCCGGAAAACTGAACCGGATCACGGACTTGGCATCTCCGGTTAACCGTTTTTGAACACTCCGGAGGGCGTTGTCGGGCAAGATCGCGCGCTGTTCCCCGCGTGAAGCCCGCGTGACGATGATCGAAGCAGTCCGCGGCCGGAGCGGCCGCACCGCGTTCCGGCCCCTCTCCGGCCTCGCAGGCTGCCTGCTGGCCTTCGCCGCGCTGCCCGCGCTCGCAGGTCCGGGCCTTGCCGCCGATTCCGCCGACCTGCCCCCGCCCGCCACCGGCTCGGTGGTGCAATCGATCGCCTCGGGCCCGCTTCAGCTGCCCGAGCGCAACGCGGTGCTGTTCGCCAGCGACCTCGACCAGCTCATCGCCAGGGAAGCCGCCAGGGCGCAGGACGCCGGGCAGGCGGCGCCGGCCCGGGGTGAAAGCCGGATCCAGAAGCTGCTGCGCGGGGCGATGGCCCTGCTCGGCACGCCCTACCGCTGGGGTGGCAGCTCGCCCGACAGCGGCTTCGACTGCAGCGGGCTGGTCAACTACGTCTTCCGGACCACGCTGGGCATCGAACTGCCCCGGATCTCGCGCGACATGGCCCGCGACGGGAAGCAGGTGGACCGTGATTCGCTGGCCGCCGGCGACCTGGTGTTCTTCAGCCGCCGCGGCAAGCGCATCGACCACGTCGGCATCTACCTCGGCGACGGCCGCTTCCTGCATGCGCCCCGCACCGGAAAGGACGTGACGGTGTCCGAGCTGGACGGCTACTGGGCGCGCCGGTTCATGCTTGCGCGGCGCGTCACCGAAGCCGACAGCTGATCCTCCGGCACCGTCCCCGTGCCGGGGAACGCGAGCGCCGGACCTGCATCCTGCCGGCGGGAGTACCGGATGACCCGCCCGATCGCGGCCCTGCTGCTCGGACTGGCCGTGGCGGCAGCAATGCTGCTCGCCACCGAATGCCTCGGGCTGCTGCTGTTCCCGCCGCCCTCCGGATTCCCCCTCGAGACCGGGGAGGATCTGGTCCGGCTGGCCGCCTCGGCCGCCCCCGGCAGGCGGTACCTGATGGCGGCGGGCTGGATGCTGGCCGCGTTCGCGGGCGGCTTCACCGCCGCGGGGATCTCACGCCACCACCACACCGGCATGGCACTGGCCGTGGGCACGCTGGTCGCCGCGGGCATCGCGCTCAACGCCCTCGTGCTCCCGCAGTCCCCCTGGATGACACTGGCCGGCCTGCTGCTGCCCTTGCCCGTGGCGTGGCTCGCCGCGCGACTCGCCACAAAGCGCAGGCCGCACTCGCCGGAGGGTTGACTCCCGAAACCGGCCACACGGCTGCGACCGGATATCCCTCTCCCCCGGCACGGGACAGAGATGGCACGGGCATTGCGGGCTCGCCGTCATGGTGGAACGCCTGCGCGCCGAAAACCGCACCGCGGAAACCGTGATCGTGCAAGAGCCGCTCTGGCACCCGCGCATCCGGTCGCGCCACACTCCGGCTCTCCCCGCACATCGATACGCGAATGTCCATCCGCAGCATCCTCTCCGCCGCCCTGGCCCTCGCAGCCGCCACGCCCCTGTCGGCCATGCCGCCGACCACGCTGCCGCAGCCGGAGGCCTACACCGTGCCCGAAAGCTGGCTGCAGCCGGTCACGCCGGTGCGGATCGCCGACAACACCTGGCACATCGGCACTGCCGGCCTGAGCGCGCTGCTGGTACGCACACCGGAAGGCGCGGTGCTGGTCGACGGCGGCATGCCGCAGGCCGCGCAGCTGCTGCTCGACCACATGGCCGCGCTCGGCGTGCGTCCGCAGGACCTCAAGCTGATGCTGCACGGCCATGCCCACGGCGACCACGTCGGGCCGTTCGCGGAACTCAGGCGCCGGACGGGGGCCAGGATCGCGACCAATGCCGAATCGGCCGTGCTGCTGGCGCGTGGCGGCAGCGACGACATCCACTTCGGCGACGGGCTCCTCTACCCTCCGGTGCAGGCCGACCTCCTGCTGCAGGACGGGGAGGCGGTCGAGCTGGGCGGCGTGCGCTTCACCGCGCATTTCATGCCGGGGCACACGCCCGGCAGCATGGCCTGGACCTGGGAGGACCGGATCGACGGCAGGCCCGTGCGCATCGCCTACGTCGACAGCATGACCGCGCCCGGCTACCGCCTCGAGGGCAACCCGCGTTATCCGCGCCTCGTCGAGCATTACCGCCGGAGCTTCGCGACCGTGCGCCGCCTGCCCTGCGACCTGCTGCTGACGCCCCACCCGGAGTTCAGCGGCTGGGATTACGCGCGCCCGGAAGCCTCCCGGCCGGCCGGCTGCGCCGCGTATGCCGACCAGGCGGAACGCCGGCTGGAGGAACAGCTCGCCGCGGAGCGGGCCGGGAAGACGGCGCCCTGAGCGCTCAGCGGGACGCCTGCGTGCCTTCCTCCGCGATGCCGATGTTGCTCGTGGCGTGGTCGTAGGCGTCGCGGTCGAGCAACCCGGTCTCCTTCGCCACCAGCACCGGCACCAGCACCTGCCCGGTCACGTTGGTCATCGTCCGCATCATGTCGAGGATGCGGTCGATGGCGTAGAGGATGCCGATGGCCTCCAGCGGCAGCCCGGCCGCGCTCAGCACCACCGTGGCCATGATCACCGCCGTGCCCGGCACGCCGGCGGTGCCGAAGCTGCCCAGCACCGAGGCCAGCGCGATGGTCACGTACTGCCCGGCCGACAGTTCCAGCCCCGTGAACTGGGCGATGAACACCGCCGCAAGCGCGGGATAGATCGCGCCGCAGCCGTCCATCTTGATGCTGGCCCCGAGCGGCACCGCGAACCCGGCGTAGTCGCGGTTCACCCCCAGGTGCGTGGCCGACGCCAGCGCCGACGGCAGCGCCGCGAAGCTGCTGGACGCGACGAACCCGACCTGCATCGCCGGCGCCGCGCCGCGGAAGAAGCGCAGCGGGTTGAGCCCGTGGGCCAGCAGCAGGCCGCTGTACACCACCACGACGTGGAAGGCGCAGGCCGCGTACAGCGCGACCACGAACTTGCCCAGCGGCAGCAGTTGCTCGAAGCCGTAGCTGCCGACCAGCGCCGCGATCAGGCCGAAGGTGCCCAGCGGCGTGGCCTCGAGTACGAAGCGGGTGACCTGGATCACCAGCTCGCGGCCCTGGTCGAACAGGCCGCGTAGGCCGGCGGTCTTCTCCCCCAGCTTCACCAGGGCGAAGCCGGCCAGGCCGGCGAAGAAGATCACCTGCAGGATGGTGAAGTTGCTGGGGACGATGACGTTCTGCCCGCCCTCCGTCTTGGCGCTGCCAAGCGCCGCCAGCGCGCGGAACGGGTTCTCCGGCACGATGTTGACCAGCACGTCGAGCGGGCCCGGCACCTGGCGCTGGCGGTAGTCCTCGGCCACCTGCAGCTGCGCCGGGTCGAGCCCCGCGCCCGGCTCCAGCACCAGGCCGAACGCCAACCCCACCGCCACCGCGATCACCGCGGTGACCGCGAACCAGGCGAAGGTGCGCACGGCCAGCGCCGCGATCGAGCGCTGCCCGGCCAGCGAGCCCACCGCGCTGACGACCGCGAAGAACACCAGCGGGATCGCGATCATCTTGATCAGGTTGACGTACATCGTGCCCAGCGGCCCGAACCATGTCTGCGCAGCCGGCCCCAGCAGCCAGCCGGCGAGCGCGCCGAGCAGGAACGCGCCGGCGACGCGTTGCCAGAACGGGATCTTCAGCCAGGCGTGGACCAGGTTCATGCAGGCTCTCCGGGGACGGATGTGCACCTTACCCCACGATGGCCGCCGCGGGCGACGCGACGGCTGGAACGCCGGGCGGCCACCGGCGGGACGCTGGTACAGGGCATAATCCGCCGCTTCCCGTCCACCTCCTTTCCCGCCAGATGCGCCGCTCCCTCGTCCCCGCCTGCAGCCTCCTGTCCGTCCTGCTCGCAGCCTGCGCCTCCACGTCGGGCCCGCAGGCCTCCTCCCCCGCGCCCGGCATCGCCGTGGAAGTGCCCGGCATCACGCACCCCGACGGCGAGACCCCGCAGTGGTGGTACCGCAGCGGCGCCGCCCGCGCCGCCGCCAACGGCGCGATGTCCGGGCGGGCAAAGAACGTCATCCTGTTCCTCGGCGACGGCATGAGCCTGACCACCGTCGCCGCCGCGCGCATCCTCGAGGGACAGCGCAACGGCAACCCCGGCGAGGAAAACCTGCTCAGCTGGGAGCGATTCCCGCACACCGCCTTCAGCAAGACCTACAACACCGACGCGCAGACCCCGGATTCCGCCGGCACCATGACCGCGGTCGCCACCGGCGTGAAGACCCACATGGGCGCGATCGGCGTGGCCGCCGGCCGCGTCAACGACTGCGCCGACAGCCTCGGCAAGCACGTGCTGTCCTGGCTGCGCCTGGCCGACAGCGCCGGGCTGGCGACCGGCATCGTCACCACCGCGCGCCTGACCCACGCCACCCCGGCGGCGACCTACGCCCACGTGCCCAACCGCAACTGGGAGAGCGACGCCGACATGCCCGAGGCCGCGCGCACCGCGGGCTGCCGCGACATCGCCCAGCAGCTGCTCGACTTCGCCCCGGGACGTGGCCCGAAGGTCGTGCTCGGCGGCGGCCGCGGCCGCTTCCTGCCCGAATCCGAGCCCGACCCCGAGTATCCGGACAAGACCGGCCTGCGCCGGGACGGCCGCAACCTCGTCGCCGAATGGCTCGAACGCAATCCCGGCGGCGTCTTCGTCTGGAACACCCGCCAGTTCCGGCAGGCCCGCGGCGCCGAAGCCGTGCTCGGCCTGTTCGAGTTCGACCACATGCAGTACGAGCACGACCGTCGCAGGGACGACGACGGCGAGCCCGACCTGGAGCAGATGACCCGCTTCGCCATCGAGAAGCTCTCGCGCAGCAGCCCGGACGGTTTCGTGCTGCTGGTCGAGGGCGGGCGCATCGACCACGCCAACCACGAGGGCAACGCCTACCGCGCGCTGGACGAGACGATCTCGATGTCGCGCGCGGTGCGCGCCGCCGCGGAGATGACCTCGCCCGAGGACACCCTGATCGTGGTCACCGCCGACCACTCGCACACGCTCAACTTCGTCGGCTACCCCAGGCGCGGCAACCCGATCCTGGACAAGGTCCGTGGCCGCGCCAGCGAGGACGACGATCCCAACAGCTACGCGAAGGACAAGCTCGGCCTGCCCTACACCACCCTCAGCTACGCCAATGGCCCGGGCTACACCGGCGCCAGCAACGCCCAGCCGGCCGGACCCAAGACCCACCCGCACAAGCCGCGCACCTACGAGCCCGCGACCGGGCGCCCGGACCTGAGCAGCGTGGACACCACCCACCCGGACTACATGCAGGAGGCACTGGTGCCGCTGGCCGGGGAAACCCACGGCGGCGAGGACGTCGGCATCTGGGCCCGCGGTCCCGGCAGCGGCGCGTTCCGCGGCACGCTGGAGCAGCACGTGATCTACCACGTGATCGTGCAGGCCACGCCGAAGCTGCGCGAACGCCTGTGCGCCGCGGGCACCTGCGACGCCAACGGCGTGCCGGTCGAACTGCCCGATCCGGCCGACTTCACCGGCGCGAAGTGACGCGCCACGACGGGCGGCCCGCGGTCGCACCCGCGCGGCCGCCCGCGGTTTCCGGTTGCGCGGGGCCCGCCCGCGTCCGCTCAGAACGGCTTGGCCAGCACCAGCCAGATCACGGCCAGCAGCAGGAACACCGGGATCTCGTTGAACACCCGCAACGCCTTCGGCGACGCGAGCGGCCGCCCCTTGCCCACGCCCTTGAGCCAGCGGCCGGCGACGGTGAAATGCACCAGCAGGACCGCGACCAGCAGCAGCTTGGCGTGCAGCCAGCCGCCGCCGATGCGGAAGTACAGCCACAGCACCAGCCCGGCCACGAAGGCGAGCCCGAACATGATGTGGCCGAAGCGGTACAGCCGGCGCCCCATCAGCACCAGCCGCGCGCGCACCGCGGGCTCCTCCCCCGCCTCGGACAGGTTGATGAGGATGCGCGGCAGGTAGAACACGGCCGCGACCCAGGCCATCACGAACAGAAGGTGGAAGCTCTTGAGCAACGCGTAGGCTGACATCGGGTTCACTCCGGTCCGGTGCGGGTCCGCACGGGGCATGCCATTGTAGTGCCCGCCTACAATGGCCGTCCCTCCACAGGGCGGGACGGCATGGGCAAGCGCTACGACAGGGACTATTTCGACAGGTGGTACCGGCGCGGCGGCATCGGCGGCGCGCGCCGGCTCGGGCGCAAGGTGGCGCTGGCGGTGGCGACCGCGGAATACCACCTGGAACGGCCCATCCGCAGCGTGCTCGACATCGGCTGCGGCGAAGGCGCCTGGCGGGCGCCGCTGCTGCGCCTGCGGCCGAAGCTGCGCTACCTCGGCTTCGACAGCAGCGAGTACGCCGTGCGCCGCTTCGGCGCGCAGCGCAACCTGCACCTGGCGCGGTTTTCGGATTTCGCGCACCTGCGCCCGTGCCCGCCGGTGGACCTGCTCGTCTGCAGCGACGTGCTGCACTACCTGTCCGCGCGCGAGATCGACCAGGGCCTGCCGGGCCTGGCCGAACTGTGTGCGGGGGTGGCCTTCCTCGAATGCTTCACCCGCGAGGACGAGACCGAGGGCGACGACGAGGGCTTCTTCCGCCGTCCGGCCGCGTTCTACCGGCGCCGGTTCGAGGCCGCGGGGTTCCGCCAGGCCGGCTCCCACTGCTGGCTGTCCCCGGCCCTGGCCGGCCATGCCGCCGCGCTGGAAACCGCCGGGCCATGACCACCGGCCGCTGCCCCGTTCCGGCCGGATCGGGTATGCTGCGCCGCAACACCCAACGGGACGGTACCTGATGCTCCTGTACCAGCTCCATGAACTGGGCCGCGCCTGGATGGCGCCCGTCACCTACTGGGCCGAGGCCAACGCCAAGGCCTTCTCGGCCAGGGGCAGCTGGCTGTCCGCGCTGCCGGGCTCCGAGCGCATCGCCGCCGGCTGGGAACTGCTCTACCGCATCGGCAAGGACTACGAGAAGCCGGCGTTCGGCATCCATGCCGTGGAGATCGACGGCGTCACCTGCCCGGTGCAGGAGAAGGAAGTCGCGCGCACGCCGTTCTGCCGCCTGCTGCGCTTCAAGCGCTACACCGACGACGCGGGCAACCTGCTGGGCCTGAAGGACGACCCGCCGGTGCTGATCGTGGCGCCACTGTCCGGCCACCACGCCACCCTGCTGCGCGACACGGTGCGCACCATGCTGCGCGACCACAAGGTATACATCACCGACTGGGTCGACGCGCGTATGGTGCCGAAGGAAGAAGGCCCGTTCAGCCTCGACGACTACGTGCGCACCATCGAGGACTTCATCCGCCTGATCGGCGCGAAGGACCTGCACGTGATGAGCGTGTGCCAGCCGACCGTGCCGGTGCTGGCCGCGGTCTCGCTGATGGCCGCGCGCGGCGAGGACACGCCGCGCTCGCTGGTGATGATGGGCGGCCCGATCGACACCCGCAGGTCGCCCACCGCGGTGAACAGCCTCGCCACCCAGAAGCCGCTGTGGTGGTTCGAGACCAACCTCATCCACCTGGTGCCGGCGAACTACCCCGGCGCCGGCCGCCGCGTGTACCCGGGCTTCATGCAGCACGCCGGTTTCATGGCGATGAACCCGGAGCGCCACTTCATGTCGCACTGGGACTTCTACCAGAACCTGGTCAAGGGCGACCTCGAGGACGCCGAGGCCCACCGCCGCTTCTACGACGAGTACAACGCCGTGCTCGACATGCCGGCCGAGTACTACCTCGACACCGTCCGCATCGTGTTCCAGGAACACCTGCTGCCGCGCGGCCTGTGGGACGTGCGCGGCGAACGGGTCCGCCCCGGGGTGATCCACGACACCGCCCTGCTGACCATCGAGGGCGAACTGGACGACATCGCAGGCCTCGGCCAGACCCGCGCCGCGCACGACCTGTGCACCGGCATCGCCGCGGACCGGCGCCAGCACCTGACCGTCAAGGGCGCCGGCCACTACGGCATCTTCAGCGGCCGCCGCTGGCGCGAGCAGGTCTACCCGCAGGTGCGCGACTTCATTGCCGCCAGCGGGACGATGGCCACCCCGAAGCGGGAGGCACGGAAACGCAGGGCCGCCTGACTCGGATGCCATTTCCATCCGGCCCCGGCCGTTCGTCATAGAGGCCATGACCGCCGATCCCGACCCCCACGCCGGGGCGTCGCCGCCACAGGCCAACGACACACCGGCCAATGCCGAGGCCCTCGTCCGCGACTTCAACCAGTCGCTGATCCGCCTGCTGCAGACCCGTCTGGGCTCACGCGAAGACGCTCTGGAAGTGGCCCAGGAAGCCTATGCGCGCCTGCTGAACCTGGGCGACGGCAAATGCATTGGTTTCCATTCCGCCTACCTGTTCCGCATCGCACAGAACCTCGCCACGGACCGCCTGCGCCGCCGCGCATACATGGAGACACCGGCGGATGCCGACTTGCGACTGTGGCCTGATCCCGCGGTCGATCCCGAGCGTTCGACCGCCGCTGCCCAGATCCTGGAACGGCTCCCTGCCCTGCTGGCACAATCGCCGTGGTCGAGCACCTGATCGCCTCGGGCTTCACCCGTCCGGAGCGGATCGGCATCTTCGGCATGTCCAACGGCGGCCTGCTCACGGCCACGCTGGGCACGCAACGCCCCGACCTGTTCAGCGCCGTGGTCAGCGACGTGCCACTCACCGACCTGATCCGCATGCGCCACATGGGCATGGGTGCGGCCTGGATGAACGAGTACGGCAATCCGGACGTGCCCGAACAGGCGGCAGCGATGCTGGCCTACTCGCCGTATCAGAACGTACGCGAGGGCACGCGCTACCCGCCGTTCCTGATAACCATCTCGACCGAGGACAACCGCGTCGGTCCCGGCCACGCGCGCAAGTTCGCCTACCGGCTCGGGGAAGTCGGCGCACCGGTGTTCTTCTACGAGGACGAGGAGGGCGGCCACGGGGTCAGTGACGCGCTGCGCAACCCCGAGCTCATGGCCCTGCGCATGGGGTTCCTGATCGACCGCCTGATGCCTGCCGCGAACTGACGCGACACACATGGTCATGCTGCGCGGGGCCCTGCAGGGCCCCGCGTCGCATCCGCATGTCCCTAGCGGCAGGTGGCGTCCGCGTCCGTCGCTTCGGCCAGGACCATGCCATGGCCCGCGTCGCCGGGGCGCAGCGTCCAGCCGTCGGCCAGCAGCAGGCGCCAGCCCTGCCCGCGCCACTCGCGGCCGCAGCCCTCGACGCCTTCCGCCGCGATGCGCGCCGTCTTCCAGTCCGTCGCCAGCAGGACCTCGGCCTCGCTCTCCAGCCGGCCCCACGCGTCCTCGAGCGTCACCGGGTGGTACACCATGCCGTCGGCGCCCAGCGGGAACAGGTTGCGCGGGTCGAACGACACGCTGGGCCTGGCCAGCGGCAGCGCGATGGTCGGGCCGTCCACGAGCCGCGCCCGCAGCGCCTGTTCACGCGCGGCGCGCACGCGTTCGCGCTCGCGCTCGGCGGCAGCCACCTCGTCGCCGCCGTAGGCGCCGGCAAGCACATCCGCGCCAGCCGCGTCCGGGAACGGCAGGCCCGCGGCCCCCGCCGCCAGCGCGGCAAGGTCGCCGTCCTCCGGGAACTGGCGACGCCAGTCCGGCCGCAGGCCGTCGAGCAGGAAGCCGTAGGCCGGCCCGGTGAGATAGGCGGCGCTGCGCACGTAGCTGTCGCGGTTGTCGCCGGACTCCAGCGCGCGCAGCAGCCAGCCGCGGTACGCATCGCGGCCAGGGTGCGCGATCGCATGGCCATTGGCCTCGGCCAGGCCCTCGTTGCGCTCGATCCCGGCCTCGCCGGCGAGCGCGCCCGGGAAGACGGCCTCGCGGCGGGCACGGAACCCGAGCGCCGCGCGCAGGTGCGCGCGCATGGCATCGGGATCGTCGTCCTCCACGGCCCGGCGCAGGGCGCGCAGTTCCAGCCGCAGCCAGGTCCTGCCCTGCTCGCTGTCGAGGTGCGCGGTCCCGCCCTCACGGCTCTCCGGAAGGCCGAACAGGCGCTGCATGCAATGCGACAGCTCGTGCCAGGCCAGCACCGCGAGTTCGTCGCGCCCCTCCGGCAGCGGCAGCACCATCAGCGCCGTCGGCCGGCCTTCGAGTTCGATGCAGGTGTTGGCGGGCGGCAGTCCCTCGGGCAGGCGCAACGGTTCGAAGCGCGCGCCGGCATCTCCGCTCCAGCGCCAGCCGCGGCCGGAAACCGGGTCGTGCAGCGCCACCGGCGCCATGAACGGGCGGCCCCAGAGCGCGTCCGCGCGGGCGCGCGCGGCCTGATCGAGCAGGACCTCGCGTACCGCTTCCGCCGCCGCGGGCACGGCATCGCCGTCCTTCTGCGCATGGGCGGGAAGGGCCGGCACGCAACCCAGCATCGCCACCAGCAGGGTGGAAAAAAGGAATCTTTCTCTCATGTCGGCCGTCTCCCGGGAGGACCGGATGGGACCTGTCCACCAGGCCCCGGGCCTGCAGGCCCACATCCTCCCGATGTCGCTTGCAACGGCATGATCGCAAACGCCGGCGGCAGGCGGGATGTGCCACTGGTCCAGGCCGCCATCAACAGTCACAATCACTCCGGTCCCCGGACATCACCCCGCCATGCGCCAGACGGCCCTGCTGACCGCCCTGCTGCTTGCCACCACCCTGCCCGCCTCCGCGGGCGACGGGAATGCCGGCCAGGCGCGGCCCTTGACCACCCAGGAAATCATCGACGCCTCGCAGCCATCCGACTGGCGCGTGCCGGACCCGGAGAACACGCTCTACCTCGAGCTGGAGCGCGGGCGCGTGGTCATCGAGCTTGCACCCGCGTTCGCGCCGGAACACGTGGCCAACATCCGCACCCTGGCGCGCGAAGGGTTCTGGGACGGCACCAGCATCTACCGCGTGCAGGACAATTTCGTGGTCCAGTTCGGCGACCCGGATGCGGACGATCCGGCGGCGGCGAAACCGCTGGGCGGTGCCCGGACGAAGCTGCCGGCGGAGTTCGAACGCAGCGCCGAAGGGCTGGCCTTCCATCCGCTGCCGGATCCGGACGGCTGGGCGGCGGAGGCCGGGTTCGCCGAAGGATTCCCCGCCGCGCGCGACGCCGCGGAAGGCAGGTCATGGATGGCGCACTGCTACGGCGCCGTCGGCGCCGGCCGGGACATGGAGCCGGACAGCAGCACCGGCGCCGAGCTGTACGTGGTGATCGGGCAGTCGCCGCGCCAGCTCGACCGCAACATCACCGTGGTCGGCCGCGTGCTCAAGGGCATGGAACTGCTCAGCGCCCTGCCGCGCGGCACCGGACCGCTCGGCTTCTACGAAACGCCGGAGGAACGCACGCCGATCCGCGCCGTCCGCCTGGCCTCGGAACTGCCGGAAGCCGAGCGCGAGCCGATCGAGGTCATGCGCACCGGCACGCCGACCTTCGATGCATACGTGGAATCGCGCCGCAACCGGAGGGACGCGTTCTACAAGCGCCCCGCCGGGCACATCGACCTGTGCAACATCGCCATCCCGGTACGCACGCCGCGGCAGGAAGACTGAACGCGGGTGGACGGCGGCCGTCACGCGGCGTTCCCGCAGGATCGTGCAGCCTGCGTCTCCCCGACCCCGCCGAGGCGACGATGGCCCTTTTCCGGTTCCGCATCTCAGGCAGCGACGACGACGCGCGTACCATCATCAACCTGCTGCAGAGCCTGGACGGCATCGAACGCGTCGAGGAGGTGGACGACCTGATGCCGCACATGGACGATCCCGACTCCAGTTCCGCCGGCCTGCACGACACGCGCGGCGACGGGACCCACGAAGTCGAGGTGGAGATCCCCAACCCCTCCACCGCCCGCAAGGTGCGCGAGGCGGTGGAAGCGCTGGCCTTCGACCTCGATGCCGTGGTCGAAATGGGAGAAGACGGGAGCGGCTGACCCCGTACCCCGGGCTCAGCCCGCGGCCGGCAGGCCGTCGATCAGCTCGACCATGCGCCGGCGCTGGTCCTCGTCGGGCAGGCGGCCGGCCGCGGCGCCCAGGTTGTCGGCCATGTTGCGCGCCTTGCTGGTGGCGGGCGTGATGCAGGTCACCGCAGGGTGCGCGGCCACGTACTTGAGCAGGAACTGCGCCCAGGAGTTCGCGTCGAACTCCGCCGCCCATTCCGGCAGCGGGCGGTCGCCGATGCGGCTCCACAGGCGCGTGCGCCCGAACGGCAGGTACACCAGCACCGCGATCTTCCGCTCCATCGCCAGCGGCAGGATCGTCTCCTCCACGTCGCGGTTGTCGATCGCGTAATCGACGCCGATGAAGTCGAGGTCATGCTTCTCCATCGCCTCGATCAGGCGCGGGTAGGCCGGCTTGCTGGTCGAGGTCACGCCGACGTAGCGGACCCGGCCCGAGGCCTTGTATTCCTGCAGGATGCCGAGCTGGGTCGGGATGTCCGCCAGGTTGTGCACCTGGATCAGGTCGATCCGGTCCTTGCCGATCAGCCGGAACGAATTCTCGATCTGCTCGCGCGCCTTCGCCGGGTCGGCCTTCTCCTCCCCGCGCGGCACCACGTTGACCTTGGTGGCCCAGAAGATGCGGTCGGTGATGCCCAGCTCGCGGGCGATCCGGCCGGCCACCTCCTCCGAGGCGCCGTAGCTCGGCGCGGTGTCGAACACGGTGCCGCCGCCATCGACCAGCGTCCGCAGCACCTCGCGCAGCGCGGACACGTCCTCGCCGCGCGCGACCTGCGAGAACGTCGCGGAACTGCCGAGGCCGACCAGCGGCACGCGTTCGCCGGTGGACGGGATCGCGCGGGTCAGCAGCGGCGCGGGATCCTGCGCGAACAGCCGCGTGCAGGGCATGGCCGCGAGGGCGGCGGCGGCCAGCGGGAGCTTCAGGCAATCGCGTCGGGTCGCCATCGTTTCGTCCTCCTGTGCGGATAACGGGCCAAGTCTGGCCCCACGGGGCGCGGGATTCAAACGGCCGCGGCTACGGCACGGCCCGGATCGCGTGCACGATCACGGGCTTGAGCGCGGCCACGCCCGCGTCGCCACCCTGGTCGGCCTCGATGTACATGCTCAGCAGGAACGCCATCAGGTCGTGGCGGCGCGCCAGCCAGCCCTCGTCGGCATAGGCCAGTTCCGGGTCGCCGATCCGCGGCGGCAGTGCCATGAACCACGCCTGCCAGTCCTCCGTGCCATACAGGCCGCTGCGTGCCAGCGCCAGCACCGGCCGTGCCAGCCGCCCGGGCTCGCCGGACACGTAGGCATGCCCCGATCCCGGCACGACCTGGGCGGCGACGGCCACGAGGATCAGGTCGCCCTGCGTGCGCTCCAGCGCCGGGTTCAGCGCAAGCTGAAGCACCCAGTCGGCGCCGTGCGCCACGCCGTGGCGCCAGCCTTCGCGGTTGTCGAAGCCGCGGTAGTCCTGGACGCTGGCGAGGTAGGCGGCGGCCTTGCGCACCATCGCATCCCGCTCGCCCGCTTCCATCCATGGCGAGATCCGGTCGGTGCGCGCGACTTCCGACAGGACAAGTGCCGCGAACGGGCGCGCGAAGCCCTCGCCTTCGCCGCCGTCGATCCGTTCGTACAGGCGGTCGCGCAGGGTCCGCAGCGTGTCGGGCCCGAGCTGCTCCGCGCGCATCCAGTGCGCCAGCGCCTCGTAGGCGATGCCATCGCGCAGCTCCGGATCCGGATCGCCCAGGCAGCCGGCCAGCCCGAGTGCCAGCGAGCGCCGGTCGGATGCGTCGGGTACGTCGAAGCGCAGGGCCTTGAGCGCGCGCAGGCCGTCGCGGTCCAGTCCATCCGGCGGGCATGCGGCGGAAACCGTGGCCGGCAGCAGCGCGCAGGCCAGCAGCAGGCACAGCAGCCGTGCGGCGCGCACGGATGCGTTCACATGCTGGCCCCGTCGATGGGCACGATCTTCAGCGCCGACAGGTCGATGCCGTCCACGCAACGCAGGTTCACCGCCGCCATCTTCGCGCCGGTGGCCGGATGCACGCCTTCGCTGAACGGGGCGATGCCGCAGACCTTGCAGAAGTGATGGGCGATGACCTGCCTGTTGAAACGGTATGTGCCCAGCGCCGATTCCGGCGTCTTCAGCACCAGGGCCTCGCGCGGGAAGAAGACCAGCAGGCCGCCGCGCCTGCGGCACATGGAACAGTTGCAATCGTAGGCCTCGGCCACCTCGTCCTCGATCCCGAGTTCGAACGCGATGGCGCCGCAGTGGCAGCTTCCCTCGTATTTCGGCATGGCGCCGGTCCCTCCCTCTCTCCGGCCGCCAGCATAGCGCGATCAGGCCGGCCCGGGCGTGGACGGCGCGCGCCCCGCCCGCGAGCGCTCCAGCCACCACGTCGCGGCGGCCAGCAGCAGCCAGGCTAGGAACCACGGCC
>Ga0207865_100121_pt1 | contig 98628 bp, 87 predicted proteins | sample HigsolmetaAR204D_FD_184836 | JGI IMG/M metagenome (GOLD analysis project Ga0207865, IMG submission 184836) | Ionic liquid and high solid enriched microbial communities from the Joint BioEnergy Institute, USA - AR20-4-D (SPAdes) (version 2) ... | reverse complement strand
TCATAAAAATAATTTTGCTTATTCGATTATTCGTTCTTGCCAACATCCATGCAGTCATCGACGATAAAATGACGATAAAAATAACAGAAACGACAGTAATAAATAGTGAATTTCCAAAGGCATTTAATTTACACTTTTACACCGGTTTCTTTTTCATATTCTTTTGCAAGTGCTTCCAGTTGATCTGAAATTTCTACTTTACTTTGGAAAATGGTGATCTTTTTCCCTCCGCCATCATCCCCTGAATCATCTTTCTTTGCTTTATCATTGTTTCCACCACCACAAGCTGTTAAGACCAGCGATATAACAACCATTAACAAAAAGGCAAGCCAAGATTTCTTTCTGAATTTCATTATTGGTTCCCCCTCTTTTTTATCAGTTTATTTATTAAAACCATTATGAAATGGTTATAACCTGACTCCACTTTCTTTCTTCATCATTGGAACGATTAAACTTGATTGTTCACTTACCTGAAATGTTTTACTGTAAACAGAAACTTTTAATGGGTTTCCGCTGATTTCAATGACGATACGCTCTTTTTCAACTTTCAAATGAATCGCCCTTCCACAATATTGGAGTGAACATTCGTATCCTTCCCACTTACTGGGTAAAGCCGGGTTAAAATGAAGACCATCTTCTTTTATTCTAAGACCTGCAAAGCCAAATACGATGGCTAACCACGTACCGCCCATATTCGCCAGATGAAGACCATCTTTTGTGTTTCCATGGGTGTTGTCCAAATCAAGTCGGGCCGTTTCAATAAAGTATTGATAGGCTTTTTCAATGTCACCTATTTTCGCTCCCATAATGCTAAAGATACAAGATGAAAGCGAAGAATCATGGGTCGTGATTCCTTCATAGTAAAAATATGAATTTGTCATTGTTTCTTCGGTTACTTCATCTTCTAAAAGAAAATGAGCTAAAACCGTATCCGCCTGTTTGCATACTTGATACCGATATAAAGTCAACGGATGATAATGCAGCAGTAACGGATAATGATCCTTTGGCGTATGTTCAAAATCCCAAACCGCCTTTTGTAAAAATGTATCGTCTTGCGGATTGATTTTCAATTGCTCATCATATGGTAAAAACATTTTTGTTGCCGCTTCTTGCCACCTGTCCGGCTCATCGTTCTCTAACTGAATTTTTTCTTTTAGTTCTGCCAGTAATTCCGGCGCATCTTTTCCCAGCTTTTTAAATGCCTTTACCGCCCACTTCAAATTGTACTTAGCCATTACATTCGTATAATAATTGTTATTGACAATGGCCGTATATTCGTCCGGACCGGTAACCGCATCGATTTTAAACTGCCCCTCGGTAAAATGACCGACTTCCAACCAAAGTCTGGCTGTTTCAAATAACAATTCGGCAGCATACGAACGAAAGAACGCTTCATCCTTTGTCGCTAAGTAATATTGTACAAATCCGTAGGCGATATCGGCACTTATATGGTATTGGGCAGTTCCGGCGGGAAAATAGGACGAACATTCTCCACCGGCTATCGTTCGCCACGGAAATAAAGCTCCTTTTCGATGACCCATTTCTTTTGCCCGCTTCCTCGCATGATCCAAAATGGAATAACGATACAAGAGCAACTGCTTGGCAATTTCCGGTTTGGTCATAATAAAGACGGGAAGCATATAAATTTCTGTATCCCAGAAGTAATGACCTTCATACCCTTCTCCGGACAAACCTTTCGCGGCGATATTTGAAAGCGGATCTCGCCCGGCCGACTGAAGCAGATGATAAAGATTAAAGCGGATTCCTTCCTGGACTTTATCATCCCCATGAATAACGATATCGGCATGGTTCCAAAATTTTTGTACATAATCAATTTGTTCGCTAAGTAATTCTTCAAAAGTTACGGTCTTTAATTGATTTTGAAGATCTATGCCCTTTTCGCTAAGATTTTCACCATGTCTGCGTGTGTCAACATAAATATTTCGTTTTTCCACTGTTCTTGGTTTGTCAAGGAAAAATTCAATTGTTGTTTCAACGGATTGGTCCCTCACCTGATCGGTTCGTGTTCCCTCAACATATTGATAAGATGTAATACAGGCTGTTTGTAACCCGGAATTTGTTGTTTGATTGACAACAACCGCATACTCTCCAACCATTTTCGATTCGATTGTAGTCAGTAATTTTCCATGCCCGGACCCTACACGCGGATCATTTTCATTGACATAATTTTTGACATCCCCATTGACAGTAGAGACTATTTTTACCTTCCTGAAAAAATTAATCGGTTCAATTTTTATTTGTATAGAAAACAGCTCTTTCTTCTCGAAGGAGACAAATCTACGAAAATATAATTTCAGCTCTTTTCCTTTGGGCGAGCACCAATGAATCAAACGTTCCGTATAGCCTTTGTCAAGTTGCAGCTTTCGTTCATATGCCTTTACTTCACCGGTAAACAGATTGAAAGGTTCTTCATCTGTACCTAACAAAATATTCACTTGCCCGGCATCGATCACATTGACAATTTTTTGCTGGGATGAGGGAAAGCCATACAGTTTTTCCCCGTAAGGAATCTCAGTAATATCATAGAAAGCATTGATATAAGTTCCTTTGATCGTAGGGTCCGTTTCCCGATAACCTTCTTCAAAATTTCCCCTGACGCCTAAATATCCATTGGCTAATGAAAATAAACTTTCTTCAACTATTAACCGTTCGGGATTAATTGATTGACTCTTTATTGTCCAAGTCATGCAAAACACTCCGATGTTCATTTTTATTAACAAATTATTTATCCGCTATCTGTTACATTTCTGTGATTCTATTTGTATTCTAGGGTGAAATCGTTTACAATTATATTAAGTTTTTTAGGATTTTGTTAATATTTTTAGGAAATTAGGTGGTATGATGGATGCCTCTCTACAAAAGAAAATTGTCAAACAATATTACAAAGCAAGAATTGAAAACCAAAAAAACGAATACTTACATCCCTCCTATCAACTTGAACAAAAACTAATTACTGCGATTAAGTTGGGAAATGAGAAGGAAGCCATCAGCACATTAAAGGAAATTAACAAACAAAAACGTGCAAAATTGGCGAATAACACCCTCCGATCGTTAAAAAATTCTTTAATCGGTTCTTGTACAATTTTTACACGAGCTGCCATCCAGGGCGGGCTTCATCCGGAAAGTGCCTACAATTTAAGTGATGTTCTCATTCAAGAAATCGAGAGTATGGATGATCCTGCTAAGCTTGAAGAGTTTGAAATAAATATGATCTATACTTTTATTCGGGAATTAAAAAATGAACAATTACCAAAGTACACCAATATTGTTATGCAAACAATTTCGTATATTCATGAACATATTCTTCATGAGCTTTCTTTAGAAAAAATTGCAAAGGATTTATATATTCATCCAAGCTACCTTTCTAATATTTTTAAGAAGGAGACCGGGACAACAGTTAGCAATTATATTAATCAAAAGAAAATTGAGGAATCCAAATACTTCCTGTTGCATTCCGAACTATCAATCTCTGATATTTCAAACCTTTTCCGTTTTTGTAATCAAAGTTATTACACCGCCTTATTTAAAAAATATACCGGTGTCACCCCAAAAGACTTTCGCGAGCTTAATCATCAAAATGAATCGTAATTAAAGGGTTTGGACTTGTCTCGCTATCCGACATCGGCAAGCTGTTGACTTGATCGGTGCAACTGACTATCGATCCGAAATCTACCGGGAGTTTTAATAGGAGCAAGTGTTTTTACTTGATAACTAACTCGTATCGGCTGCCTATTGAGTTGACCGGTGCAACTGACTATCGATCCGAAATCTACCGGGAATTCTAATAGAGAGCAAGTGTTTTTACTTGATAACCGACTCGTATCGGCTGCCTATTGAGTTGACCGATGCAACTGTAACGGGTTTTGACTTGACAGACGATTCGACATTTAAGGGCTTGGCGTTAAGCGAATAAGATAGGAAGAACAAGTCATATAACTTGTTGAAAATATGAGCTCCGCCGGCGATTAAATAAAGTGGGAAAACGCCCTGCTACTGCAGACGCATGTTTTCGTTTGCACATCATTGAGCATTTTTATAGAAATGCATTATCGGCACTTGACTCTATGAAACATGTATCATGCTTTTTTTCACTTCTTTTTGTAAAATAAATATATTATAGTGGTTCTTATAGGAGGTTTATCGGAATGCAAGCCATTGAAAAATCGGAAGTACAAAAACTTATCGATCAATTTTTGAATGAAGATGTTTATATCCATATAGAAACGACAAATGGCGCTTATGCCACCCATAATGATCCATCCTTTTTCAATGCAAGTGCGTTTATCCGAAATGCACGAATTCGTTATGAGCGAGGGAATATTACTGGTGACGGGCCGTTCCGAGTTGGTTTGAAAATGGAACTTGGCTGGATTTACGGGGAAGGTCTGACCCATTATGAATTAGATGAACAAGGTCGGCTGTTGATGGCAGGACTTGACCATACCGGAAAATTAGCGATTGCGTTTGAAATTAGCCGGACACCTTTTGAGTAAAAAATGTTGCGCTAAATTTTTGAAACAGGCGTACAAACTTATTGAAAGAAGGATTTTGATTTTTTAAAAAAAGAGCATTAAATTTTTGAAAGAAAGGTTTTGACTTTTTGAAGGGGAACGCTAACCTGCTCTAACTTCTTGAAAGGAGAATGATCGATGATTGAAAATGAAAGACATGTCCTAGTCGTATTCCCTCATCCGGACGATGAAGCATTTGGCGTATCAGGTACGATTGCTTCTTTTGTCAAGCAAGGGACACCGGTAACGTATGCTTGTTTAACGCTGGGTGAAATGGGGCGAAACCTTGGAAACCCTCCCTTTGCCACTAGGGAATCATTGCCAAAAATTAGGAAAACCGAATTACAAAACTCGGCAAAAGCAATGGGTGTAAAAGATCTCCGAATGCTTGGTTTGCGTGATAAAACCGTTGAATTTGAAGATGAGGAAAAACTGGCTGACCTGATTTCCGAAATGATTGACGAATTAAACCCAAGCTTAATCATAACTTTTTATCCGGGTTATTCGGTTCATCCGGATCATGAGGCAACCGGTCGGGCCGTCGTTCGTGCTGTGAGCCGCATTGCGAAAGAGGAACGCCCGAAACTTTACTGTGTCGCTTTTTCCAATAATTGTGAGGAAGAGTTAGGCAAACCGGATATTATCCATGATGTCTCGCAAGCAGCTAAGGAAAAACTGGGCGCTATCCAAGCACACAAAACTCAAACAGCTTTCTTTTACGATAATATGGCAAAAAGATTGGAAGCAAAAGACCCGGATGCTTTAAAATGGTTGCAATATGAACGGTTTTGGACTTATAAGTGGAATGATTGAATTTCTAACGGATTTCATGGGAGTTTGTTTTGCAATGCGAAACAAACCACACTCGTCGGCAAAGTTGTGCTTTTCTCGGCCCAAGATGGTGACGAGATTGATTCTCGTCGCCAAAATCGGGCATTTTTCACTTCAAAAAGGTGACGAGAACGGGTTTCGTCGTCCAAAAAAGGAGTTTCCCGGCTCAAAATGACGGCGAGAACAGACTTTGTCGCCAAAATAGACCGCTGCTCGGACATTTCCTCCCCAATTTTATCCAAAACTCCCTCTTGGTTCGTTTTAAGTGATTCACCCCATGCTCATTCTCAATGATTGTTTACCTTATACAAAATTTCCTTCACCTCACGAACAATCTCAAAAAAATGCTTGTGCGGTAACATTTCCTGATCCAGCCCGTGATCAACGTAAATATGGTCAATAAAAATTTTCGCAATTACCTCATCCCGGTCATTTTCCACTCGTTCAATAGCATGGACGGTAAGCAGCAAATTGGTCATTTCACTGGCTAACCTTTTTGCATGATAAGTTAGAACAGGTTCATCCGCCGTAGCAAGGACAACCAACATTCGCTTTAATTTTGTCAATCGTTCCTGAATGATTGCCAACCTGCCATTTTCAAAAGACAGCTTCTCTAATTTTCCCCCGATCTGTTTCAAGAAAATATTATCCACCCGATATTTCTTTATTAAACGGAGGACTTCAAGCCCGAGAATATTGGCGGTACCTTCCCAGACGGTCAATACCTGGGCATCGCGCAAAAGCCTCGGCGTGACAAAATCTTCAATATACCCGTTTCCGCCGTGAGTTTCGATGGCGGTATGGGTAAAAGCAATTGCTTCGTCTGCAGTCCTTGCTTTTAACAAGGCAATATACAAACGATTCAAGGCGATTTGTTCCTCGGTTGCCATCTCCGGGTTTTGCATAACATAATCAAACAACTCAATTGCTTCAAACAATGCAGACAGCTCGACTTCATAGCGGGCTTGTAATGTTGCCAATGTTTCTTGCACCATCGGATATTGAATGATAGGATTTCCAAAAGCCGAGCGCCAATCGGCATATTCCACCGACTCTTTCAAAGCCCGCTTCATAATGCCTAGCGAGGCAATTGCATTACAAACACGCGATAAATTTAATGCTTCCATCATATAATAGAACCCTTTTTTCTCATCACCAACAAGATAAGCTTTTGCCCCGTCAAACTCAATTTCCGCAGATGGTACCGCCCGGACACCCAATTTATCTTTTAATCTCCTAACTTGAATATGATTTAGCGAACCATTCTCTTTTCGCCACGGAACTAAAAACAAGCTCAATCCTTTGGTACCCGGACCGTTCCCATCAATCCTGGCCAATACCGCCGCTACACCACATTGACCGGCATTGGAGGCAAAATATTTCTCCCCGTAAATTCGGAAATGGTCGCTTTCTCGAATTGCCCTCACCTCATTAGCACCCACATCGGATCCGCCCTGCCGCTCGGTCAAAAAGGTAGCCCCTTCATACAATTCCACCTCACCCGTTGATAACACATGGGGCAAGAAGCGCGCCTTCAGTTCATCGTCCGCATAATGTTCGATCAAATAAGCAACCGCCATCGTCAATGTTACCGGACAATAAAACCCCGGCTCCACTTGAGATAACAAATAACCTTGGGCATAACTATACAGATAATTTCCTTTTTGGCCCAGCTCGGGAATTTCTTTATGAACATAGCCGACAATCCCCGTATTATATGTGTCTGCTACCGTCTTTTTATAACCTTCATTCACCCAAATCTCGGAAACTTCTTCCCCAAATTTATTATATTTTATTAGTTTCGGCTGCCCCTCCCGATCGGTATGAACCGCACGTATATCAAATTCCCGGTAACACTTATCATAAAACTTCTCCAACTCACCGACAGCATATTCATACAAAGCCGGGTTCAATTTTTTCTTTAAAATTCGTAACAAAACCTGTTCTTGTAAAAAAAACTCACGCATTACCGTTTCACTCCTTCACGCAATGGTTGTTTTAAAATTTTTCCTGTGGCATTCCGCGGCAATTCATCAATTTGTTCATATAAACGCGGGATTTTGAAACCAGCAACTTTGTCTTTTAAAAATTCTTTACAAACGATATCCAAATTTTGAATGGTTTTTTTCGCAACAATGAAGGCTTTGACCGTCTCGCCCCACTCCGGATGAGGAACACCGATGATGGCCACATCAACAATATCCGGATGGGTTTTCAATATGTTTTCAATTTCTGCCGGGTAAATATTGACACCGCCGGAAATAATCATGTCCTTTTTCCGGTCAACAATCCAGATATACCCATCTTCATCAAATTTGGCCATATCTCCTGTATAAATCCAGCCGTCTTTCAATGTTTCCTTTGTTGCTTCTTCATTTTTGTAATAACCAACCATATTCCCTTCACCACGTAACAAGATCTCACCAATTTCACCCGGCTTAACATCTTCCCCGTTTTCATCAACAATGCGAATTTCACAATTAAGTGCAGCCCTTTTCCCCACACTGCCGGCCTTATGCGCATGGTCTTCCGGACTTAAATACGTACCGTTCGGACCCGCTTCCGTTAATCCGTATACACACATTAATTGATTGGTTTTAAACTTTTTTTGAATCAGTTGAACTTCTGTTGCGGATAACGGGGCAGCTCCATACACCCAACGTTTGACACTTGATAAATCATAATCATCAATGTCAGGTTGATTGGCAGTTGCCAAATAAGCAATAGGTGCTCCGAAGAAATGCGTAATTTTTTCACTGGAAACAAGTTTCAACAGTAAATCCGGCGTAAAGGTAGGTGCCAAAACATGCGTAGCGCCGACGTAAGTACCTGCTATAAAAAATAAGTGCAACGGCGCAGAATGACTGAGCGGCATCATGTGCAAAAGCCGGGATTCATTATTTATTCCGGTTTCAATACACATCATCGTTGCAACCGTTAAAATGTTGCGATTGGAAAATAAAACACCTTTTGGCTGACCGGTTGTACCGGATGTATAGAGAATCGTAGACAAATCATCTTCTTTAAGATGGCAATCAACCAAATTAGTGGAATCGCTTCCAATCAAATCGTAAATATTCTCTGCTCCACCCACTCCATCCGCAGTTGAAATCCAAGTGACAAGATAGTCATTCGTGAGCGGAGCAACTTGGGGCCAGAGCAGGTGATGCCCAATAAATGCTTTTGCCTCACTATGTTCGATGATATATTTCAATTCTCCTGTAGACAGTTTTGCGTTGATCGGTACAATGATTGCCCCCAGTCGTTGTACAGCAAAATAACTATAGACAAATTCTATTGTATTTGGAGAAAATAAAATGACTTTATCTCCCGGCATTATACCGCATGTTTTTAATGCGTGGGCGAGCCGGGTAACGTTTTCATCAACCTCCTTGTAAGTGAGTCGATCCGGTCCGGAAATGAAGCCGACCTTGTTTGGAAACTTTCTGGCATTGCGAGCCAATAATTCTGAAATATTCATGCTATTCCTCCCCTTTGATTTTATGTAATCGGTTTTGAAAATCGTTCAATAACTCTTCCATTTGACTTTTTAACTCCATCATATCCTGAATTTTTTCCTCCACCTCCTTAATCTTTTTCTTACCGTATTGTATTGTTGCTTCCAGTTGTTTTTCCCCGGTTCGGTCCTCGTCAAAAAGCGTAATCATCTCATGAATTTCTTCTAGCGAAAAACCAAATCGTTTTCCGCGCAAAATTAACCGAAGACGCGCCCGATCCCTTCTTGAATAAACTCTCTGCCCGCCATCTGTCCTTTTTGGGTGAATTAAACCAATTTCTTCATAATAACGAATCGTCCGCGTACTAATATCAAATTCCTCAGCTAAATTTGAAATTGTGTAATGGTCTGCCATAATACATCACAACTTTCCGAATACTTTTTCCTTATCCATAATATAGTTTACGTTAACGTTAATGTCAATATTTTTTAATAAAGAAAACTCGGCGACTGCCAAGCCTTCAGGCGACGGCAGAGCCGTAGTTGCGCTCATACTTAATTCTTAAAATTTCCCACTACGTCGAATTCGCTTCTTTGCTGGAAATTTATACATTCTTAACGTATAAGAAAAGCTTGGGCTACGACTGTGAAAGGGAAGAACTGCTTCAACAGTAAAGTCAAAAGTTCCGGCAGTACAACTCATGATTTCAGCAGATTAAAAATAACAGCATGGCACCGGGAATCACAAGCCACTTCAAAATTCTAGTAAAAACCTGACAGGAACCCGGCCCGATGATATTAAAAAAATCCATGGGAACCGCCCCCACGGATTTACGTGAATCATATTACCTGCTCGATTCATACGGGTTTAATGGATACACACCCGCTCCCTACTAGTTTAAGTACTCACACCTACAAACCATCTCATACGATTTTAAGTTCATACACACGTGTTTCATACGGGTTTAATACCGTTTCATCCGGCAACTTGTTTTCTGCTTCCGGGTAATTTTTCAATAATAGTGTAGACTCTTTCTCTCTCAACTCAGCCGGACATGTAAATACCGTTTTTTCCTCACTGAAATTACAAATAATTATTGCTTGTTTTTCTCCCAATGTCCGGGTATATACAAACAATTTTGGGTCTTCCGGGTACAGTAAATCATATGTCCCATACACAAACAATTCATTTTCTTTTCTAATGCGAATCATTTGCTTATAAAAGTTCAAAATCGAATCCGGATCGTTTTCTTGTTGCTCGACATTGATATAAACATAGTTTTCATTTAAACCGAGCCACGATTTCCCAGCCGTTGTAAATCCGGCCATCGGTCCAGCGTTCCATTGCATAGGTGTCCTCGAATTGTCGCGTGACCGATTCCACACCACTTCCATTATTTCTTCATGGGGACGACCTTTTGCACGTTCTGCCTTGTAAAAATTCCGCATACTAATATCATCATAATCTTCAATGTTCGCAAACTTGACATTCGTCATACCAATTTCTTGTCCTTGATAAATAAAAGGCGTCCCTTGCATAAGGAAATAGAGGGCACCGAGCATTTTCGCACTTTCCTTCCAATACACGCGGTCATTCCCAATATTGGAAACACTGCGGGGTTGATCATGATTTTCTAAAAATAATGCATTCCAGCCTATATTTTCCAAGCCTTTTTGCCATTTACTTAAGATTTTTTTCAAAGCTACCACATCTAGCGGCTTCTTTACCTCTTTATCCCAGAGACTTAAATGTTCAAATTGAAAAATCATATTCATATACCCGTTTTCTTCGCCAACCCAGCGGTCCGCATCTTCAATCGTAACACCGTTTGCCTCACCGACTGTCATAATATCATATTTTTTAAACGTATCTTTAGAAAAATCGCTTAACCACTCATCGATTCCTTCCACGTTTCGGGTATAATCCATTGCATCCACATAATCTAAATGATCCGGATTGGGCATATCAGGGAATCCGGGCTGTTTTTTAATATGGGAAATTGCGTCAATCCGAAAGCCGTCAATACCTTTGTCAAGCCACCAGCATACCATCTCTTTTAAAGTATCACGGACTTCTTTATTTTCCCAATTTAAATCAGGCTGTTTTTTTGAGAAGAGATGAAAATAATATTGCCCAGTCTTTTCATCATATTCCCAAGTAGACCCTTCAAAAATCGATTTCCAGTTGTTCGGTTCCTTTCCATCTTTTCCATCACGCCAAATGTACCAATCCCGCTTCGGATTTTCACGGGAGGAACGGGATTCAATAAACCATGGATGTTCATCGCTTGTATGGTTAATGACAAGGTCCATAATTACTTTGATCCCTTGTTTATGGGCTTCATCTAATAATTTTTCAAAATCCTCCATTGTACCGAATTCATTCAATATATCTTGGTAATCGGATATATCATAGCCGTTATCATCATTTGGCGATTTATAGATAGGACAGAGCCAGATTACATCGATTCCTAGTCTTTTCAAATAATCAAGCTTTTCAACAACACCTTGTAAATCCCCTATCCCATCGCCGTTACTGTCTTTAAAACTGCGTGGATATATTTGATAGACAACGCTTTCTTTCCACCACTTTTTCTTCATATAATTTCGTCTCCTTCTTTGACGTATATCAAAATTCTTAATAAAGTGAAACTTCCATCAGGGGGTTCATCCCCACTGATGGTTAGTTGAACCAATCGAGCACTTACGGGTACTTATCTTCCTCCTTTTTATCTTTGATTTACCTGGCCATTGGAGGAAGATTTCGTGACCGTTTGTGCGGGATAAAGCGAAACTTCCATCAGAGGGGGTCATGCCCTCTGATGGTTAGCCAGTCGAACCATTACGAACAGCCCGTCCCCACCTATCACCTTTTTAAACGTAGAATCTTTGCGGCAAGTGGTCTAATTTCTGTTGGCTATACAAAAACGGATACAAACGATTCAAATGGTACCCTTTCATTTTTCGGTAAATTTGCCAATGTTCATGGAATCATTTTTTTACAAGAATCCCTTTCAACAATCTTCGTTGGAATAATTAAACTTTTCTTCAGCGCATTCGGTTCATTAATTTGCTCAATGACCGTTTTAGCTGCTTCATATCCTAATTGAAAAATTTGTATATCCACTGAAGTTAATCTAGGGTTTGAGACTCTTGATATGGTTGAATTATTAAAACAAATAACACTTACATCTTCCGGCACTTTTAAGCCGATTTTAGATAAGGCGGACAATACAATTAATGCATTTAAATCATCCGTAAGAACCATTGCTGTAGGAGGCACAGGTAAAGACATTAGTTCATGAATCACTTGCACGCCTTCATCATAGTTGTAATTAATATTTTTGATATACTCATCGCAAATTTCTAACTGGTTTGCCAGTAAAGATTGTTGAAACCCGGCCAATCTCGCATTCGTTACTTCATATTTTTTATCGTCCCCTATAAAAGCAATTCGCTTATGACCAAGTTTGATTAAGTATTGTGTCGCATCCATTGCGGCGTGGATATTATCATTATCAACATAAGCAATTTTATTGACATCTTTTGTCGGCTTACCTAATATGACAAAAGGAATTTGACTTTGAATTAAATAATCGACAACCGGGTCATCTTTTTTTGAATATAAGACTAAGACGCCATCCACTTGTTTTCCATTCACCATTTTTAAGACATCTTGGAATAAATCTTCCTCAGACTCCCCTGTAGAAAGCCGAATACTGTATTCATATTTGTTGCATACATAACTGATTCCTCGAAGTACTTCCGGAATGAACGTTGTGTGAACCGCTTCACTAGCAGAATGTTTCATAATCACTCCAATGGTTTTGGTTGTTTGTTGGACCAAAGATCTGGCATTCAAATTTGCGTGATATCCGAGTTCTTCAATGACCTTCCTCACATGCTTCTTTGTTTTTTCACTGATTTTCGGACTATCTGACAATACTCTTGATACCGTTGAAATAGAGACATTTGCCTTTTTTGCTACATCTTTTATCGTTACCGCCACGTATTTTCCACCGACCTTCTCATTTCCGAAATGAATATTTCTTATCTTATTATATTTACTAATTTGGACTGGGTTAAGTAGCGTAAAAAATTTTCTTCCGCTTTGCAAAATTTTTACAAGTTTCCTGATGTGAGCAAATATTTACTTTCATATAGGGATAACGTTTGCACAATGTAATCTCATATTACCATTTATCATTGTACAAATCAATCGCAATAAAGGAGACCCGATTCCTAATATTTCTACATAAAACTCCACATTTGACTATTTTAGACAAGTGAATTTCTTGACCAATATTTTTATCTGTGCTATATTTAACCTATGAAAACGTTTGCCCTTTGACGCGGGTTACTCTATCATCTGGTACACGTTTATAAGAATTTAAGCTTGTGTTGTATATGACACGGGTTTTCGGCAAATGGTTTCACATTTACAAAGGGAGGTCTTATTTAATGAACAAGAAATGGTTCATGGTGTTATTCTCAATTGTACTTTCTATCGGAGTTCTTGCAGGATGTTCAGGCGGTTCTGATGAAAAAGCTTCCGGTGGTAAGGATGATAAAGGCTCTGTATACTATTTAAATTTCAAGCCGGAAATTGCTGATCAAATTAAACAAATGGCAAAAGATTTCACAAAAGAAACCGGCATTAAAGTTACGATGACTACAGCTGCAGGCGGTACATATGAATCCACATTGAAAGCTGAAATCTCAAAATCTGAAGCTCCAACCATTTTCTTTATTAACGGACCTATTGGTTATTCGAACTGGAAAGATTATACATTAGATTTATCAGATTCCGATATTTATAGCTGGTTGTTAGATAAAGATATGGCTATTAAAGGAGACGATGGCGGCGTTTATGGTGTTCCGATTGCTGTTGAAGGCTATGGAATTATCTATAACAAATCGATTATGAATAAATACTTTTCATCTGCTAACAAATCAACTGAATACACATCAATGGATGAAATTAAAAACTTTGATGCGTTAAAAGCCGTTGTTGAAGATATGACAAAATTAAAAGACGAATTAGGGATTGAAGGGGTCTTTTCTTCTACATCTTTGGCATCCGGCGAACAATGGAGATGGACCACTCATTTAGCTAACTTACCAATATACTATGAATACAAGGATAAAAAAGCAAACTCTTTAGATAAAATTGATTTTACTTATGGGAATAATTTTAAAAATATCTTTGACTTGTACTTAAACAACTCAGCAGTAAAACCGACTTTACTTGGTAGTAAAACAACTGACGACTCCATGGCTGAATTTGCACTCGGAAAAACCGCCATGGTACAAAACGGCAACTGGGCTTGGAATCAAATTGCGGATGTTGACGGTAACGTTGTAAAAGCTGAAGATATCGGGTTCCTTCCAATATATACCGGAGTTGAAGGTGAAGAACATCAAGGTCTTGCCATCGGTACGGAAAACTACTTAGCGATTAATGCAAAAGCATCCAAGAAAGATATTGAAGCTTCCAAGAAATTTATTGACTGGATGTTCAACTCTGAAAAAGGAAAAGACTATGTGGTAAACAAATTTGGCTTTATCCCGACATTCAACACATTTGGTGAAAATGAAATTCCAACCGATCCATTGGCACAAGCTGTTATTGCCGATATGGGAAACAAGGAAACAACACCTGTTGATTGGGTATTTACAACATTCCCAAGCGAAAATTTCAAAAATGAAGTTGGGAACTCGTTATTGCTTTACGCACAAGACCAAGCAAAATGGGAAGACGTGGTAAAAACATTTAAGAAATCGTGGGAATCAGAAATGTCATTAAAACAATAAATCCCCCCTTACATTCATATAGGTCTTTCCGGGCAATTGAACCGGAAAGACCATTTTACAGATTTTTTGTTTACTAGTTTTTCGGATTTATCCTTTTAGAAGAGTGTGGTGAAAGATTATGAATAAATCATTAAAGAAATATTTCCCGATCTTTGCATTACCGACCATTGTCGCATTTGTCATCTCTTTTGTCATACCGTTTATCATGGGGCTTTATTTATCTTTTACCAAATTTAATACGGTAACAGATGCGGAATGGATTGGTTTAAAAAACTATATAACGGCATTTGCCAATGACACTACCTTTTTACAATCTTTATGGTTCACCGTAAAATTTACGGTTGTATCCGTTATTACCATTAATGTCATTGCTTTTATACTGGCCTTGCTGTTAACCGGTACCCTTAAGGGAACAAACCTTTTTCGAACGGTATTTTTTATGCCGAACTTAATCGGCGGGATTGTACTCGGATATATTTGGTTATCCATCATTAACTCATTCCTTTATAATTTTGATTTGACAATTACTTATGATGCCAAATACGGTTTCTGGGGCCTGGTCATCATGATGAACTGGCAATTAATCGGCTATATGATGATTATTTATATTGCCGGCATTCAAAATGTACCGATGGAGCTCATTGAAGCGGCAAAAATTGACGGAGCAAGCAGATTCCAAATTTTAAGGAAAGTAACACTGCCTCTTGTTATGCCTTCAGCAACAATCTGTTTATTCCTTACTTTGACGAACTCCTTTAAATTATTTGATCAAAACTTAGCCTTAACGAACGGGGCACCGGGCGAATCCACAACAATGGTTGCCTTGGATATTTACAAAACATTTTACAGCAGGATGGGCTGGGAAGGTGTTGGTCAAGCGAAGGCGGTTATTTTCTTCCTTATTGTCGGGATCATTGCGATTACCCAAGTTGTATTAACTAGACGCAAGGAGGTCGAAAACTGATGAATGCAACAAAGAAAAGAACCAATAGTCTTGTTATTACCATTGTTTTATTCATCCTTGCTCTAGCCTTTTTAGCACCAATTTTTTTGATTTTTATTAACTCTTTTAAAGGGAAACTTTTTATTAGTGAAGACGTATTTTCCTTCCCGAATTCAAAGACCTTTGTCGGGTTGGAAAACTATATTCGCGGAATTGATACGGTTAATTTCTGGAACAGTTTTGGACTATCATTATTTATTACCGTATTTTCGGTGGCAGTTATCGTCCTCTGTACAGCGATGACAGCTTGGTATATTGTTCGCGTAAAAAATAAATTTACAAACTTCTTATATTATATGTTCGTCTTTTCGATGATTGTCCCGTTCCAAATGGTGATGTTTACATTAACTTGGTTTGCCAATCGTTTGCATTTAGATAACCCGGTCGGGATTATTATCGTTTATCTCGGATTCGGCGCCGGTCTTTCGGTATTCATGTTCACCGGATTTGTTAAGGCCATCCCGCTTGAAATTGAAGAAGCAGCGATTATTGACGGTTGCGGCCCAATCCGGACATTTTTCTTAATCGTTCTGCCAATGCTAAAACCAACCGCAATAACAGTGGCAATTTTGAATGCCATGTGGATTTGGAATGACTACTTACTTCCATATCTATTACTTGGAACGAATTATAAAACGATTCCGATTTCTATTCAATATTTGCAAGGCTCTTACGGCAACACCGATTACGGCTCACTGATGGCATTACTTGTATTATCCATTGTGCCGGTCATTATTTTCTACTTGTCTTGTCAAAAACATGTTATAAAAAGTATTACGGCCGGCTCGGTAAAAGGATAATAGTTTCACATCATATAAACCGGAATAAACGATGGACCAGTCTTTATTCCGGTTTATTTTTATTTTTTAAAAATCTCTATGTTTGAAGTTTCATTTTACTAAGAGGTTGAAAAATATCTATATTTTGTATAGGTGGGGATCCCGACTGTGAAAAATTCACTGTTTTATTTTTTTAAATCTATCACCTGTATACACGTACCACGTACCAAAAATAACAATGGCTATAATAAAAATAAGCCCAACATTAAATAAAATTTTCATTTCAAAAAGACTGCTTAAAGCAAATAAAAGAAAGCTTAAACAAATTCCATACATCATTTTTGCCATAAATTTACATAAAGCCACTTCGTCATATTTTTCTTTTTCACTTTCGGGCAAGTTATTATAACCAGCAAGCAAAAATCCGCCTTTTCCCCTTGATAGAATGATAGCAAAAATCAAAAAAGGGATCATTATTATTAGATGTGCAATCGCCATCGCCATATTGTTCAGCTCCTTCGAGTAAACTTTTTTGCTTCTTTGCTGTTTAAAATGAAAGCTCACTGTCACACTAATAATAAAATGACTTCTGGCAAAAAATACACCATGAACCAAAATTTAATATTAAGTGCTATTTTGTTTCGGTGTTTTTTGGGACACTATTCTTTGAAGCATAGGTCTTCTTTACCCTTAAGAATGAAAACTTATTAAGCTATCCTTTCCAATCAATTTTATACACCATTACCAAATCTAAATCATCACGAAAAGCAAACTCTATGTTTACCTTTTTAGTTTTATCAAAATACCCAATAATTTCTTCCCCCGTGTCTTCCCTTTCAAAGTAATTTTCTCCATATACATCAATGACTTTCTTTTTTGAGTTGCCTATTTAAATTACTTTTTGTGTTATGTATTTTTCTTTGAATATGACTAAACTTAATAGCCTTGTACATTTCCGATAAAATTTATGCATAAACAAATCTCCTTTAAAAAAGACCGACAAGGGGATTTGGTCTTCAAATAATAGTACCAATATCCTTCTGCAGATAGATTGTTTACACTATAATTGAATAGAACTTGCAAATTGCAGCGAACCTTCCCGGTCAAAGCCGTGACTGACAATCAGATGATCGGTGTCAATTGCATTTGTTTCCTCGGTTACCACATTTTTAACTACGACTTGTTTTATTTTATCTTGATGATCATGGGGAATCAATGTCTCAATTGTTGAATTCAGTATAATGGTGGCATTCCTTTTTCGCAACAGTTCAACTTGGGCTTCATGTGCGGGAAAATCCCCTTGTCTATAGACAACGATTACATGTTTGGCAATATCTAACAGTTCAACTGCCCAGTCAATAGCCCCATTACCCCCACCGGAGACAACCACTGTTTTCTGATAAAAGAGTTTTAATGATGGCACAGTATAATGCAAAGTTTCCCCTTCAAACTTTTCTGCCCCGGAACAGTCTAACCGTTTTGGATGAATAATCCCACCACCGACAGCCAAAATAATCGATTTCGTCTCGTGTATTTCTCCATGATTTGTTGTAATGAGGAAGTGGTTGTCTGCAGTTTTTTCAACATATTCCACTTTTGTGTCCAGACAAACAGTTGGTTCAAACGTGAGCGCTTGGTCTACCAATTGTTTCACGAAAGTATGAGCTGGCACTGGCGGCTGTCCCCCAACATCCCAAATCATTTTTTCCGGATAAAGTAAAACTTTCCCGCCGAGCTTTGATTGAGATTCAATTAATTTTGTTTTCATCCCCCGTAATCCGCTATAAAAGGCCGAATACAAGCCGGCAGGTCCACCGCCGATTATCGTCACATCAAACATTTCCGCCATGCTAATCCCCCTGTTCTTCTATTTATGTAAAAAGCATATGAATTTCTTGATTATTTAGGCTCTATTCTTAAAAAATGTCGCATTTCTCGGTAAAGAGGTTTTCAACGATTTGCAACTAATTTGTCCCACCTTAAGAAAACCCACTGCCTCCGTTTCTTATAAAAACAAAGCTGAAGAAAACCGTCTTCATATATGTTTTTGGTTGAAGACTTAAGATGATGATTTCGTCTTTGATAATTTTATTGAAAAAGGCAAAAATGATTGCTAATAATAGAATACATGATAATGATAATCATTTTCAATTATAAATTTAATTTTTTGATGTGAATGAAATCGAGGGGTTAACTGTAGGGTAAAAAACCAAACAACTGTCTATAAGATGAGTTTCCAAATTGCTCAAAAGATTATTGAAGCCAATAGTTGCGGAAAATCAAGTTTGGTAAAGGCAATTTCGGGTGTCATAAAATATCACGCTTTAATTTTTGCTAAAAAAAGCAGGGCAAAGTGTGGACCGTGCCTGCAGAAACATAATTTTTTAGTTAAGTAAAGAGAAATTTAAAGACAAGAAATATTACAATCGTATAAAGTAGTTGAATTGTAACAAAGAGGATATATCCTTTATTCCGGCTTTTTTGTTCATGCTTTTGATAATACTTAATGACAAGATATTCATTGGTAAAACTTGTTAGATTGACGAGCAATAAAAACAAGACAGTTGTCATTATTGGATTTGAATAATTTAAAAAACTGAACGAAAAAAGTATAAGAGTACTACCTAAAAAAATGTACGAAAAATAAAAATCCTTTAACCTCACCGCCATTTTTCATTCCTCCTTAAATGGGAATATACTTATTTTGACAAAACCAACCTATTCATTAAACAATGATACAGTTGCCTTTGTTTGACTAGTTTCATTATATAAATATTATATCAGTTTATTCAAAAAACTTCAGCATCCTTACCAAACCATTACTTGAAACTTTCGGATACTTGAAGTACCAAAAAGCGCACAAATTTAGTGGTACTCCTTATCCGCTCCCGCTTTCATCCCAACTACAAAGAAGTAGTTTTCTCATTGGAAAATTTGTAATTGAAATATGCTTTATTTTTCTTTTGTAATCGAGTTAATCACTTTTCCGCGATCCAACTCATGCACGGTGTCACAGAGAATTTCAAAATATAATTTACAAATTAGCTTGTTAGGATTTATTAATGCTTTAATCTCTACCGACATTAGTCTTGTAAAAGCATTTATTTTTCCAAAGCCCTTCTTATAAAGTTTTCCATTACTTTATTTACTTTAATTCCTCCATTCAAGCCATTAGTTCTGTACCTTCCTATATGTATTCCTATTATTTCATTTTTATTATTTAAAATTGGGGCTCCCGATTGTCCTATTGACGTATCTATATCATAATAAAGATTAAAGTGATCTTCGCTTAATGCCCTTCCTTCCATTTTATATTGTGAGACTTTACCTGTTTCTTCAAGTTTATCAACAAGATAACCAATTACTTTAATAGGATTCCCTAAGGTATATTTAATGTTTATAAAGTTCAGCCTCTCTATGTTATGTCCAATGGGTTTATTTAATTTTATTATGGCATAATCAAATTTAGGGTTCCCTGAATGAATATATTGCACTGGAACGATATATTCAATGGAATTTGCAGAACCAAAAGGAAATTCATCCTTATTTACTCCGGGATAAATTGTACTATTTCTATAATACTGTTTTGTGCCTGGATTATATACACTGTGGGCAGCTGTTAAAACCTTATCATCGTCAATAATCGTTCCCGTACACATTGAATCAAGAGAGAATAAGAAGGAAATAGATGAGTATGGCATTATTTCTGAATTTACTACTTCAGTCCTTCCATCTTCTCCAATAATTGAAAAAGGAGTAATAAATGTATTACTCCTTCCTTCAAAAGCACTTACATTAGTACTATTAGGTAAAATAAAAAGGGCCATAGTAAATATTAAAATAAAAAAATATCGACTATTTTTCACTTTATATATTCCTTTCACTTATTTTATTTTGAAGATTGATCATCATCTTTTTTTATCAATTCTCCAATTTTTGCAATTCCAAAAAAGACAAAATACATAATTGTGGAAAAAATTATTTCTGTATTAGAATTGAATTTGACAATATCCATACGTGGGATTGTAAATTCCATATAAAAAATAAATAATGATAATTGGATTATGTGAATGATGAAGTTTCCACCATATTTATTGAACCCCGTATAATTAACGATCGTTTCCAATAAAATACAAAAGGGATGAGTAAGAGAAATCCAGCAAGTACATTCAAAGATAATAAAATTGGCTTCCTCGCTATTACCGATTATTATGAACTTTACCGTTTTTCCCCCGTCTCCTGGAGCAGTATTGACCGGATCGATATTGAAGGATTAACACAAATGCCATCCATTACTTATATTTACATTGCCTTTGCTGTTCTTATTATCGGGTTAATTCTATCTGCCATACTTATTAATCGGAAACAATCGATTAATGTGTTGCCGCCTATTTAAGTAAATAATACTTTGGCTAGTGCCGAGCTTAAGCAGCGTAGGAATTCATAGTTTTTTAAATATTACTACTACATCGAATTCGTAACGTATAAGAAAGGAGCTTAATAAAAATGGAAGCCGCCATTAAGGTTGAAAATATAACAAAGAAGTTTGGCGAGACTACGGTTTTGGATGGTATCTCCCTCACATTTGATAAAAATAAAATCCACGGGTTAATCGGTAGAAATGGCTCAGGCAAAACCATGTTACTAAAATGTATCTGTGGGTTTGTCATACCAACTACCGGAACTATTTACGTAAATGGCATGCAAATCGGTAAAGACCTGGATGTCCCTGAAAGTGTTGGAATTATCATCGAAGCACCTAGCTTTTTGCCCAATTATGACGGATATACAAATTTAAAATTTTTGGCTGCTATCAATAATATCATTTCAAAAGAACAGATCTATGCGGTAATTGAAAAAGTTGGACTGGATCCGAAGAGTAAACGACCTGTCGGTAAATATTCATTAGGGATGCGTCAAAGACTTGGAATCGCACAGGCTTTAATGGAAGACCCGGATATACTTATCCTCGATGAACCAATGAATGGTTTGGATAATCAAGGTGTTGCTGATATTCGCAAGCTACTACTTGAGCTTCGAAATCAGGGAAAAACGATTATTCTAGCCAGTCATGGAAAGGAAGATATTGAAATCCTCTGTGACACCGTGCATGAGTTGGATCGGGGAAAAGTGATTAACTCGATCATAAAAGAAAGAAAAGACATATTGTTTAATTAACAGAGGAGAATAAAATTACCATAATTAAGGACCTTTCATTGCCTATTTTAAACGTTGCAGTATAAAAGTATAAACCGGAAGATCGATGAACCACTTCTTCCGGTTTTTTATTTTTCATCAAAATACAGCTTAATTCTTCTTATTTTCTCAGTAAGTATAAAAAGTAAGGGGCGCCAATGATCGCTACAACTATACCGGTTGGAACGGCTGCTGAGCTAAAGATAATTTGTGCAAGAATATCAGCCAACACAAGCAGAATCGCTCCAATAAAAGGTGTAATTACTAAAAATGATTGATGTTTCGGCCCGACTAGCCTTTTGGCAAAATGGGGGCCCATTAAACCGATAAAACCAACCCTACCGGTAACGGATACGGCCGCAGCTGCCAAAGCAACTGCCACAACTAATAAAATTGACCGCTCCTTGTTTATATTCACACCTAAACCGATTGCAGTCGGTTCAGATAAAGTTAATAGATTCAACACATTAGCCTTAAAATAAATAATGGGAATACAAATCATGAGCCACGGGAATAGAGCAACAATAAACGGCCAATCGGTTCCCCAAATACTACCAGCCAACCATTCGGATATAAAAGCCACATCCTGTCTTTCCGCAGAAGAAATCATAAGAATCATGAGTCCCGACAAAGCGGAAGCAAAACCGACTCCGATTAAAACTAATTTAACCGGCTGAATGCCTTTTCCCTTTTCAAAAGAAAAAAAGTAAATACAGATGGCTGTAAGTAATCCACCGATAAATGCAATGACAGGCAGGACATAGGCAAAGTGCTGGATTTTACTTCCGGCGAATAAGTAGAAAACGGTGATTCCCACTCCTGCCCCCGAATTGATCCCGATGATTCCCGGATCGGCCAAGTCATTTCTTGTTACGCTTTGTAGCACTGCCCCCGCCATCGCTAATGCTGCACCGGCAAGAGTCAATATTAGTATTCTCGGCAAGCGAATTGAAAATAAAATAAATTCTTCCTTAAACGTCCCTTGACCGAAAAGCACAGGGATCAACCTGTCGATGGATAAAGTGGAAGCACCGAAAGATAAACCTACCACAAACAGAACCAGATAAATACCCATACTAAGGAACAGCCATTTTCTTGAAGTTCGTAAATTCTCATGCGACAAAGGCTTTTCCCCCTTTGCGTACGAGAATTAAGAAAAATGGTAATCCAATAACGGATACAATAGATACTACCGGCGTTTCAAATGGCGCATTCATGATTCTCCCGGTAAAATCAGCCAACACCATGAAGGAACCGCCAAAGCTCATACACATCGGAATCACATAACGATAGTCGGTTCCTACAAATGCCCGTACCATATGGGGAATCATAAGCCCAACAAAGGCAAGATTTCCGACCAATGCCACACTTGCCCCGGCCAGTAAAACAACAACAAACATGAGTATCCATTTCACCAGGGCAATATTTTGACCTAAGCCGATAGCAACATCTTCATTTAAACTAAGAATAGTCAATTGCCGACTCATTATCATCGCTAAAATAAGTCCAATTACAATGAATGGGACAACACCGATTAAGGCCTGCCATGTTGTTCCGATTAATCCCCCGGACGTCCACATGGAAACGTCTTTTGATATATTAAAGAGGATTCCGACTCCATCTGCAATCGCTTGTAAAAAAGCTGTTACTGCAGCCCCGGCCAAAACAAGTTTCATTGGAGATAATCCCCCTTTTACAGTAGCACTTATACCATAAACAAGGATCATCCCTATCCCGGCTCCGATAAAACAGGATACAATAATCACATAATATGAAGCTGCCGGTGCAAAGACAAGTGTTCCGGCAAGAGCTGCATTTGCCCCGGCGGTAACACCCAACAGCCCGGGATCGGCTAACGAATTACGGGTTACACCTTGCATAACGGCACCGGCTACAGCGAGAGCACTCCCAACAAAAAAGGCCGCAATTACCCTGGGAAAGCGTAGTTCCAGCAAAACTGACCGGTATTGGCTACCTTTCTGTTGAAAAATTGCTTCAAATACATCTTTTAATGTTGTATCCGCAGCTCCATACCAAATGGCAAACAACATGATAATCAATAAAAACAAAATGGAGACTGGTAATTGCATATAAAAAGGGACTTTTCGAATCACTTTCATTAGTCTTTCACCATATCACTTAATGACTTCCTAAAAAGGCTTTTTCAAAAAAGTCTAATTGATAATCTAACGATAATGCATCATTAAAATAAAAAGTAGCTGCATCAGCAGTATACACATGACCGTTTTTCACTGCTTCGATTTCGTTATACCAGTCTGCTTTTAAAAAAGTTGTATCTTTCTCTTTTGTTAAACTTAATATGAGATAATCACCGACATAATCACCCAGCACTTCTTGGGAAATCGCATAGTAGCCCGGTTTAAGCGCTACTTCTTTTACCTTTTCAGGCATTTTCAGGCCCATTTCTTGATAAAGGATTTCTGTTCCGCGACCCCAGTTGTCACCAAATAAATAAAATTGTTTTTCATCGTTTTCAACAACCGTAACGGTCGCATCTTCACCAATTTTTTCTTTTATTTTCTTACCGATTTGGGCTGCACGTTCTTTAAAATCATTCACCCACTCAGTTGCTTCTTTTTCTTTATTAACGACCTTGCCGATTTCAATATGCTGTTGCAAGTAATCTTTTCTTCCATATGTAAATAATACGGTTGGAGCAATTTCTTGCAATTTGTCTGCGTTCTCGATATTGTTTAAGCCAATAATTAAATCCGGTTCAAGTTCAATAATTTTTTCCAAATCTTCATTGGAAACAACCTCGGCATTTTTTAAACCTTCTTTAAAGTTTGGGTTCCCTTTTGACCAAGAATCAACACCGACAATATTGACGCCTAGTTGAATTAAGTCCCCGGCATAACTGGATAAAACAACGACCCGCTTTGGATTTGCCGGTACTTCCACCGGACCTGTTTCTGATTCATAAACGATTGTATCTTTCTTTTCTGTTTTATCGGCATTTTGTTTACTTTCCTCATTACTGTTACATGCTGCCAACAAGAGTACGAGCAAAATCATCAGCCATTTCTTCATCTCTTTCCTCTCCCTTTATCAAATCATATGTGATACAAATTGGTTTTTTCGTTCGTGGATCATTGCCAATTACTGCATCAATATTGAATACTTTTCGTAGAAGTGCCGGGGTCATGATTTGTTCCGGCGTTCCATGTCCTGCCAGTTGCCCTTTTGTTAAAGCGATGATTTCATGGGAGAAGCGCGATGCCTGGTTCACATCATGGAGTACCATAACAATCGTCCTGCCTTCATCTTTGTTTAATCTTTCCAGAAGCTCCAAAACTTCTAATTGATGGGCCATATCAAGATACGTTGTCGGTTCATCAAGGAAAATCATTTCCGTTCCCTGTGCTAACGCCATGGCAATCCAAACCCGTTGCCTTTGACCGCCTGATAAGGAGTCGACAGGTTCATCGCAAAATTCAGTTAACCGCGTTACTTCTAACGCCCACTCAATCATTTCTTTATCTTTTTTTGACAAACTTCCAAGTCCTTTTTGATAAGGAAAACGACCATAAGAAACTAATTCTTGCACGAGCAGCCCTTGAGCACTTTCCGGATTTTGCGGCAAGATGGCAAGTTTCTTAGCTAATGCTTTCGTGTTCATTTTTGCAATACTTTTTCCATCAATAATGACATTACCGCCTTGGTAAGGTATCACCCGCGTAATCGCCTTTAACAAAGTTGATTTTCCGCAACCATTGGCTCCAATAATGGTCGTAATCTTGCCCTCTGCAATTTGTAAACTCATCTCTCGGACAATTGTTTGCTTTTCATATCCTACACTTAACCCCTCAATTTGTACCTTCATCATCACCCCTCGCTTTCATTCACATTAAAAAAAATTAAATTTATAATTGAAAATGATTATCATTATCATATATTATATATATTAGAAACAGTTAAACTCTTTGTCAACAGAAATTTTGGAAGCTTAATATTAATTGTATGTAATTTTATGAAAGATTAAAACGTCAGCTTTGTTGCTATGAGATACAGAGGATGGTTTTTATCAAACTTGTGGGTTTTCTTAAGGTGGGACAAATTAGTTGCAATTGAGCGAGCCACCCGTTGCTTTATTGAAATTGAAGAAAACCTTTTTACCGAGAAATGCGGCAGTTTTAAGAATAGAGCCTAAATAATCAAGAAATTCATATGCTTTTTACATAAATAGAAGAACAGGGGGATTGGCATGACGGAAATGTTTGATGTGACGATAATCGGCGGTGGACCAGCCGGCTTGTATTCGGCCTTTTATAGCGGATTACGGGGGATGAAAACAAAATTAATTGAATCTCAACGAAAGCTTGGCGGGAAAGTTTTACTTTATCCGGAAAAAATGATTTGGGATGTTGGGGGACAGCCGCCTGTACCAGGTCATACTTTCGTGAAACAATTGGTAGACCAAGCGCTCACGTTTGAACCAACTGTTTGTCTGGACACAAAAGTGGAATATGTTGAAAAAACTGCAGACAAACACTTCCTCATTACAACAAATCATGGAGAAATACACGAGACGAAATCGATTATTTTGGCTGTCGGTGGTGGGATTATTCATCCAAAACGGTTAGATTGTCCCGGGGCAGAGAAGTTTGAAGGGGAAACTTTGCATTATACTGTGCCATCATTAAAACTCTTTTATCAAAAAACAGTGGTTGTCTCCGGTGGGGGAAATGGGGCTATTGATTGGGCGGTTGAACTGTTAGATATTGCCAAACATGTAATCGTAGTCTATAGACAAGGGGATTTTCCCGCACATGAAGCCCAAGTTGAACTGTTGCGAAAAAGGAATGCCACCATTTTACTGAATTCAACAATTGAGACATTGATTCCCCATGATCATCAAGATAAAATAAAACAAGTCGTAGTTAAAAATGTGGTAACCGAGGAAACAAATGCAATTGACACCGATCATCTGATTGTCAGTCACGGCTTTGACCGGGAAGGTTCGCTGCAATTTTCAAGTTCTATTCGATTACGAAAGAAGGATGAATATTTTTATGAAGCTTCTCCCACTTGTTCAACGTCCGAACCGGGAATTTTTGCCGCAGGAGATATTATTAACTATGACGGGAAAGTTTATTTACTCGTCGGCGCTTTCCAAGATGCCGTCAATGCAGTGAATAGTGCAAAACAATATATTGACCCGCTCGCTGAAAAAATCGCAATGGTGTCATCCCATAATGAAAAGTTCCGAGAAAAAAATAAACAATTACTTGAAACCGAGTTGAAATTGTAAAATATATAGAAGAAGGGCCGGGATCAGGTCCCTAGCCCTTCTTCTAAACCTTTAAATTAGGAAGCATAATAATGTAAAATAAGTGTGCTAATCATTATTCTATCATTCATCAAAAGGGTGAGGTCAAATTATGAAACTATTACAATTCTTCAAAGAAAATAAACTGCATTTAGGTGTGGCGACAGAATTAGGGATTTTAGACGTTAGTGAGGCGGGGAAAAAATATAATGTATCCGTACCGGGCAGTCTTCAAGAATTACTTTCAGCTGAAGATGGTATGAAAACAGTGGAAGCGGTAACGAGTCGTGCATTAGAGGTGAAAACGACCGAATTATTCCTTTCTAAAGAAGAAATTCACTATGCACCGGTCGTGACGAATCCGGAAAAAATTGTCTGTGTCGGCTTAAATTATATTGACCATGCAAAAGAATCAAAGATGGACATCCCAACCTCACCAGTGATCTTTAGTAAATTTAACAACGCATTGTCTGCGCATTTAGATTACATCCCTATTCCTGAGGGAGCAAAGCAAATAGACTATGAGGCAGAACTCGTTGTAGTTATCGGTAAGGAAGCAAAAAATGTATCTAAAGAGGAAGCGCTGTCTTATGTATTTGGCTACACGATTGGAAATGATGTCTCCGCTCGCGACTTACAATTTCGAACAGGGCAATGGTTATTGGGAAAAAGTCCGGACGGCTTTGCCCCTGTTGGTCCATTTGTCGTAACACGTGATGAAATGGATCCATACAATCTCAATATTGAATGTCGTATTAATGGAGAGATCCGCCAAAAAGCAAATACAAGAGATATGATTTTTGATTGTGCAACATTAGTAAGTTATCTTTCAACATATATGACATTGAAACCGGGTGATCTTATTTTTACCGGAACTCCGGATGGTGTCATTCTTGGATATGCGAAAGATCAGCAAGTATGGCTGAAACCAGGAGATGAAATGGTTGTATCCATTGAGAAATTAGGGGAATTAAAAAATGTCTTAAAGTAAACTTTCATCGTGGGGGTTTCTTATTCCCCCACGGATGTATTTTTGCCACAGAATAGCGAATATCGCAAGCACCACGATAAAAAATTTTATCCTGTTATATTTTCCGATAATAAATACGCATACACAAGTTTTTCTGTATTTTGTATCGATGAAATATGGGTTCGTTCAAAGGCATGAGAAGAATCAATACCCGGACCAATTAAACCATGAACAATATCAAACCCGCTCCGGATAGCGGCTGATGCATCGGAACCGTAATACGGGTAAATATCTAACTGATAATCAATTTGATGTTGTTTCGCCAGTTCAACAAGATGTTTCCGTAATTTCATATTGTATGGTCCACTCGCATCTTTCACACAGATGGAAACCGTATATTCATCTGTCGACTGTCCGTCACCCATGGCACCCATATCAACCGCCAAGTATTCCACTGTTTCCGGTGTAATATTGGAGTTGCCGCCATAGCCGATTTCTTCGTTATTTGAAATCAAGAAATGGGTCGTATACGGCAACTTGATTTGATTTTTCACTATGTATTCAATTGTCTTCATTAAAATTGCGACACTTGCTTTATCATCTAAGTGACGGGATTTAATATAGCCGGATTCCGTTATTTGAACCCGCGGATCGAATGAAACAAAGTCACCCACTTCAATACCAAGCGCCCGAACTTCATCGGCATTGGTCACTTTTTCATCGATGCGAACTTCTATATTTTGCTGATTACGCTCTGCTGTTTTCGCTTCTTTATAAACATGAACAGATTGTTGATGCATTAAAATCGTCCCGGTATAAATTTTTCCGGAAGCTGTTTCAATTTCGCAATATTCCCCTTCAATCGAATTCCACGCAAAGCCGCCGATCAAGTCTAAGCGAAGTCGGCCATTGCTTTTAATTTCCTTTACCATCGCACCTAATGTATCGACATGGGCGGTTAACATACGGTGCTTCGTGTTATTTTTCCCTTTTAACGTCGCAATAAGACCGCCTTTCCGATTCCTGCATGTATCAACCCCTAAATTTTTGAAAAAGTCTTCCACAAATTCGATTACTTTCTCTGTATTACCGGACGGGCTCGGGATGGAGACAAGCTTTTGAATCAGTTCCATGGTTTCTTTACTGTTTGGTTCATAGGACATAACAAAGACTTCCTTTCATTTCTGGCTTATAATTATATCGTGAGTTTCGCACCTGATAAAGTCAATAAATATCCCTGCAGAACAAATAAAATCCTAAAAACAGTTGTAGATAATCAAACAAAATATTATGATAAAAGAAAAAAGTTGTGTGGTATTGTTTTAAAAATATTCATTTAATAGAATATGTAAAAAATAATTTAGGGGGGCATTTTCATGAGAAAAGAATCGGCATTTACTTTAGCGATTATAGGTTATATTGTACCAATTGCTTTTTGTATATATATTCTTTTTAATGAAAAATTATTAATTCCAAAAGGCTATGAGTTATCAGTGGACGGTGTAGTAATTTCGAGGACATTGTTCTTGATATTTTTATTATACCTTTTGTCGAAACTTGGTGTGTTTATTTATAAAGGAGTAGAAAAATAATTTAAAGCGAATTTCTCATCCTAAAAGTAGGCGTACATTAGGTTTATTATGTTCTATATAAAAATACCCTTGATTGATTTCGCAACCAAGGGCAGATTCTTTTATAAAAATATAGATAAAACAAGAGTTATCACATTCATCGCCACGTGGGTCATCATATGGGCAATCATTGCTGTTTCCAAATTGTCCTTCCAGTATAGCCAACCAAAAACAATACCGCCTAATCCATTAAGCACAAGCATTCGAATCCAAACAATAAGGGTCATGTCAGTAACCGCAGCAGTGACACCATAGTGACCGAGGGCAAATACCAATGCACTGATAACGATGGCAATAATATAAACACCATTACTCGGCTGATGCTTAGCTCTTTGAAACACCTTCCACAAAAGGAAAGTGACCAAACTCATAAAACCAAACCGCATTAACAATTCCTCGACGACACCACCATATAGAATGGCTGATATGAACGGTACAAATGAAGGCGGTTGTATCGGTCCCGTAAAAACGTCCGGTAAAAAAGGACGGAGCAAAAGGTCAAACCCGATGAATATTACACCCAGTAATCCACCACTAACCAATGCAGGTTTCCATGCTATTTTTGAATGGACATGACGATGAAGAACGATGGAAACAAAACTTACTTTATCGGCAATAAAATAACCAATGATTAAGGCAATCAATAATAATATGAACGGATTTAATAATGCTATGATAGCTAACGTTTCTACCGACATCCCCGGATCAACCGGTAATTTATCCATTTGTGTTTCGATTGCCGCTTTCTGAACAGGATAAATAGTTAAAATGGCCACAATCCCAATGAACAAATAACCAAATAGCCCATATAGCCGTTTTGATTTATCCATTTTTCCACTCCCCTTTTACGATGCAAACACTGCAATAAGAATCGGAATAAGAAGAATTAAAATTAGAAAGATCCATGAAGTTGGTCGGGCAAAATTATTTGTCCAGCCGCTCCCAAACCGCTTTTCGACCCAAACAGCCGGATCATCCGGATTAAAGTAAAAGACACCAAGCTTCCAATATCGGTCATCGTCGCGGTTCATTATCTCCCCGGTTTTACGATTCGTTACGTTTACGCGGCTGCCTCCTTGCCCCGTCACAATTGACAATACACCTGCACCAATGACAATCACGCCAACAACAACCATCGTAATTATAAAGAAAATGAACGGATCAATCGGATAAACAAAGGAAACTTGCGGCAAGGTGAATAACAAAACCATCATCGTACCGCTAATGATGATAAATAATGACCAACGCCGGCGAAAAATAATATTTTGTTTAATCGATTCTTCCGGATTGGCCGGGTCCATTTGTTGTTTGCTGCGGGCAATGATTATATTAACAAAAACAAATAACCCAAGCATAAACAGTTGAATGAGCGGAAACAGAAGGACTGTCCGATATGATTTGTCCGCCCAATCGGTAACCACGCCATCCCATGTATAATGCATAGGTAGTTTTTCCGGCATCCGATCATAATTCCAAAACGTCCAAAGAAGACTAAAAACCGTAATGATGAACGGTAGTAAAAACCAACCGTTTGAATAGGTTAATTTTTTATTATAAAACGAAAGATCAACGGCAACGACTTCTTTTTTCTTACTCTTCCAGTTTTCTTTTTCCTTCAATTGCTTCATTTTTTTGTGAAATTGAAAATAAATAATGAAAGCCACTAAAATATAAACAAATATTCCCACCGTGTATAAAATGGTCCATAAAAAATCTGTTGTAAAACCAGCAGCAATCCCAAGAATCACGAGAATAAGAACACCTGCTAATCCGGATTGAAATGCATATTTTTTTCGGTATTCGGCAATGGTCGGATGTTGGTACACGTCTGATGGAATTGTGATACCGAAGCTCTCTGTTTTTCTTGTAATATAAGGTGTGATTGCTGTAATTAGGACGAGCGGTAAAAAAATCAGCAACATACTAACGTAAATCATCATGCTCTCCTCCTTTTTGGATTTCTTCATAAACTTCTTGAATAAGCTTTATAAATTCTTCCTTGTTCATCCCCCGACAAACTGATTCACTGATGACAGGTCTCAAGTTTTCCCGCACATTTGCCAAGTAATTCTCATCAACAGAGGGCATTCCGTCGGGATTAATGACAACCCCTTTTTGCCGATGAATTTGAATAAAGCCGTCTTGTTTTAAAAGTTGGTACGCCTTGTTAACGGTATGCATATTCACGCCAAGATCTTGGGCAAATGTACGAACTGACGGCAACGGATCACCCGGTCTCAGCTGTTTCGAGGCAATCCCTTCTATTATTTTGTTCCTCAGCTGGATATAGATAGGTGATTCTGATTGTAAATCTAATGAGATAATCACCATTTTCACTTCCTCTGTTTTACTTGTTTTACCTGTTATATTAATTATAGAACAGTTATATAAAAAATACAATAAATTTTTTAGTGCAAAAACGAAAAGGAGCCGGCACAAAATCGAAACAGTAGGTAAGGTTTTCCCGCTTATTCTTTCCTGCTCCATATTGTTTTAAAGCGCTAAAATTCTTTCATGCGCTGAATAGCTTATTAATGTAATTTTTTTCTGCGGTATTGTATAATATAGTGGACTTCCTAGTCTATTTCTTATTTTCTAATTTCTTACCATATGTTTTAGAGAACCACACCTATAAATCAGGCAAAGGGGCATTTTATTTGTCATGTAAGGAGGTCACTGAAAAACTTACACAATATGATCGTAGGGGAAATGTAGTTTAGGTTTTTTAACAAGTTGGCTTATGGATTTGCGCTTTTCAGTGGGTACTTTCCAGCATGGTTTTAAAAAATTTTAAATTAATGGGGGAAATGAACGTGAATCAAATTTCAACAACACATTTGTTGGATACGTTTTCGGAAGTTTTTCCGGAAGATACCTCGATTGCCATTGCCGATTCGCGTACTTTTATTTATTATAAGCCGAGTCCTGTCATTGATTTGCAAATTAAACCGGGGGATCAAGTAAAGCAAGGCAGTGCGACGTATAAGGCATTTTCTTTAAGAAGAAGTATATTTTCATATATTGATAGCAGCGTATTTGGCGTTTCATACTTTGGATTGTCGGTGCCCATTTTTAATAACGGAAAACCGGTAAATTGTGTTACTGCCATTTTTCCGATGCGGAAAAATTATTCATTACCTGCATTTTTTACCGTGAAAAATGAGGATTGCTGGTATCCGGTTGCCGTATCCGATATTCTTTATTTAGAGGCGGAAAATCGAAAAGCAAAAATTGTCACAGAACAGATTCAAGGGTACCATAAGTTTAACCTTTCAGAAATTGAATATTTATTACCAAGTGAATATTTCATTCGATGCCATCGGTCTTTTATTGTGAATGTGCGGGCGATTGCAGAAATTCAACCGGATTTTCATTCAACGTTTTTACTCATTATGAATAACGGAGATCGCATTCCTGTCAGCCAATCTTATGCCAGTTACTTCCGAAAACAATTAATGTTCTAGAGATGGAGAAAGCACTTTCACCTTTCCACGTCAAATAATACTGTTTTAATAATGAATATAGTTGTTTTATTCAAGTGATAAGGAAAAACCCTTCTCATCCAAATAAAATATATTCAAACTATGCAAAGAGGGGATACAAATGGAGAAAGGTTATCGTGCGGTTCCTGAGTTTCTCCAAGATCGGGTTGTTTCTGCGGAAGAAGCGGCTACTTGGATTGAAAACGGGATGACTTTGGGGTTAAGTGGGTTTACTCGTGCCGGTGATGCTAAAGCGGTTCCACACGCCTTGGTTGAAAGAGCTAAACAGGAGCCGCTTAAAGTAAACGTTTACACCGGTGCTTCATTGGGTTCTGATGTTGATACATTGATGGCGGAAAACGGAATGATTTTAAAAAGATTGCCGTTCCAAGCCGATAAAACGATGCGAACCAAGATTAATCAAGGGGAATTATTGTTTGTTGACCAACATTTATCTCATACAGCCGAACTGATACGGGCTGATGTTTTACCAAAAGTCGATTATGCAATTATTGAAGCCGTCGCGATTACCGGTGATGGGATGATTATACCGACAACATCGGTTGGTAACTCAACGATTTTTGCAGAAAAAGCAGATCATGTGATTGTTGAGTTAAATGAAACCGCACCCAAGGAATTAATTGGTGTCCATGACATATACAGTGTCGGAAAACAGGGGGAAAGATCGCCAATTCCGTTGACAAAAGCAACTGACCGAATTGGTTCGATCGGCATACGTGTGGATTTGTCCAAAATTAAGGGGATTGTGGTAACAAAGCTTGCTGACTCCCCATCTACCATTGTTCCGCCTGATGAAGAAACACAAATCATGGCCAATCACTTATTAACATTTTTACGGAAAGAAATTGAAGCAGGACGTTTGACAAAAAAATTGGCACCGCTTCAATCAGGCATCGGTTCGGTAGCTAACGCGGTTCTGCACGGCATGTTAGATTCAGAATTCACTGATCTTGAAGTTTACTCGGAAGTATTACAGGACGCTGTATTTGACTTGATCGATGCGGGCAAGGTTACATTTGCCTCAGCTTGTTCCATTACATTATCTGAAGAAAAGGGCAAAAAGGTTTTTCAAAATTTTGATAAATACCGAGATAAATTGATATTGCGCCCACAGGAAATTTCTAATCATCCGGAAATTATTCGCAGACTCGGGCTCATTTCTGTTAATACGGCTCTGGAAGTCGATATTTACGGGAATGTCAATTCAACCCATGTATCGGGTTCAAAAATGATGAACGGGATTGGCGGTTCCGGAGATTTTGCCCGTAATGCAAGACTGGCTATTTTTGTCACCAAGTCGATTGCAAAAGGTGGAAACATATCCAGTATTGTTCCGTTTGTTTCTCATGTGGACCATACGGAACATGATGTTGATGTCATCATTACCGAACAAGGTTATGCTGACTTGCGTGGGCTGGCACCGACTGAACGGGCACCGCTTATTATTGAGAATTGTGCGCATCCAATGTATAAACAACAGTTACTTGATTATTATCATGAGGCACTGGCTAATGGTGGTCAAACACCGCATATTTTGGAAAAAGCCTTCTCATGGCACGTCAATCTAGCAAAAACCGGAACCATGTTGAAAAAGATACCACAAGAACAATATTAGGAAAGACACCTAAAATTATTAAATGTAGGCATGATTCCTATTACAGTACAAAATACCTAGCTAAACCTTCCTTCAACCTCTCATCCATACTGAAGGAAGGTTTTTTTACACATTTATAAATTTCACTTAATGCGAGAAATTTTATATTTTAAACATACGTATGTTCTAAAAACATTCTTTTATTATTTCAAGGATGCATCAAAAATAAAATGTTTTTGATAGTAGCTTTGGGGATGATGGCAGAAAAAGAATAATGGTATAATATACGAAAAGTAATGGACGTACAGGGATGATGAAATGAACTTTGATCGAGTGGATGAATTGAAAAAGAATTTGGATAAACATAGACTGCTTGACCAGAAGCAAATTTTTTACAGCTCTGCTCTCGCCTAAAAGTTCGTCCCTCGAAATTTTTTATAAATTTTGATCGTTGTGTTATTATGGTTTTCAAATGGTGAAAGGTGGATGGCAATGAATAGAAACGAAATAGAAAGAAGAATTGAAGAATTGAAAAGTGATTATATCCGTATTCAAGGGGATATGGAAAAACTGGAGTCGCTCGGCAAAAACGGCAATGTCGCCTATTCGGAAAAACTGCTTGAAGAAATTGAATTAGAATTAAAGCAGCTAAGGGAGATGCTAAATTCAGCAGGATAGAAAACAAATAGTAAATGACTCAAAAAGAAAATATACTGCATTCCCCTCGGTAATGCGCGGGCTAAATCATTTCTATAATAGATTAAGGTGTGACAATGAAAAAGTTATCCTTAAACAAGATTCTGGATAATAGGAACTTATTAATAAGCAGTATTGGTGTTTCATCCATTGGTGACACAGTATTTAATATCACGATCATGTGGTTTATTTATCAAGAAACTCAATCAGCCATTAGTACATCAATCATTGGTGTGCTTTGGCATTTAACGTCTATCTTTATTAGTCCATTTGCAGGGACTTTCGTGGATCGCCATAAGCCCAATAGGGTATTGTTATGGTCTTATTTCACATCGGGACTAATATGTATATTATTCGTTCTTGGTTATATAATTCTTGAATATAGGGATTTCGTTATATATTGTTCCGTTTTTCTGTTAAATTCGATCAACACATTTATTATGCCAGCCAAGAATCGAACGTTAGGAAAAATCGTTCAAAAAGAAAAAATACCACAGGTCAATGGTTTAATCGTTTCAGTAAACCAAATATCTGATATTATTGGAAATTCAATAAGTGGTTTGCTAATTGGATTATTGGGGTTTGCTGGAAGTATTTTATTTGATTCAATCACATTTTTTATTGCTTCCCTGCTCATCAGTCATTTAAAAATAAAAAGATTACATAAAGATCAAAATATAACAGGCTTTGTAGAAACTAATCAATATAAAGGGAACTATAAAAAAGATTTAATTGATGGTATCAAATTTATTTTACGACATAGAACAATGGGTAAACTTGTTCTATTAGTATTACTTATAAATATATCTTCTTTAGTAGGTCCATTATATATTATACTTGTTAATGAACAATTTAAAGGGGGGCCTACCGAGTATGGAATATTACAAATATTCGGTGCCCTGGGAAGCATAATAGGAGGATTATCCATAAAATATTTTAATAAACTAATTTCCCTTGGAAAAGGTCTTTTTGTTTCTTGGATAATAGCAGGAATCTTAATGGCGTTTCTCTCCGTAACTTCATTAATGATTGTAGGTTATATCATATTCTTTTTTTACTGTTTCTTTTTAGTATTGGGTAATATCATCTTCTCATCACTAAAGATAGTTCTGGTTGAGGACAAGTACAGAGGAAGAATAGAAGGTGTTACTTACAGTTTATCCTCTATATTAATTCCTTTGTCCACATTATTAGGAGGAATCCTAGCTGAATATACTAATGTTTCAATTGTTTTTACATTTTCTGGACTATGGATAGTATTAGTTGGAATTATTTTCTTTTTTGATAAAGAGCTTAAACAACTAAAACATTTTAAAAATTAAATTTTTTAAACCCATCAAATAAAATGAGATAGGGCTCTCCTTTTGAACAGTATTGAGTCTTAGTCTCTTTTTTTATTTTTTTACATTTTATAAGCTAGAATAAACTATCAAATAGGGTATGAAAAAAATCATATATTCAACAATAAAATTAGAAAATTCTACAGTAAAAGGGCATGTATTCAACAGCAACCCCCGTTATTTAATAGTAGTGTACGTGCGATCAACAGTAACCTAACCAATTTCAACAGTGTAACCGTCAAGTAGAAATGAGCAGTTATTAATAAATAAGATTTCAGCAATTTTGTCCACCCCTCCATTTCTATTAAAAAAATGCCCATTACTGCTATATTTTTAACTAGGATAATGATTTTTAGTAGTGATAGAGGTTTAGGAAAGGTGGACAAATTTGAAATGTACATGAAGATTAGTCATCTATTAGAACAAGGTTTTACATAAGCAACCATAGCCAAAATGTTGGGTATTTCAAGACCTACTCTATATCGCTATCTGAAAAAAATCCTAAGAAAATGGCAGAATGGGTGTTCACTCAGCAGTCCCTAATTAGGGGCTGCTGAACGAATCACATGCAGAAAGTCATTTGAAAAATTAACCATTGAATTTGTTCTCTGAAAAAATGGCGTAAAAGAACCTTTAGCCTTCGCTCAAGGTTCATGACTAGGAATTGAAGGCAAACTACGATTTCGCTTGTTTCTTCTAGGCATACTCGAATAAGACCCAGACCATAACTACGCTTGCCTGTGCCGAATTTACCTTCAACTTCATTTCGTTCAGAGGCATCTATTTTTGCTAGCTGTTTTTGGATGTAGTCTCCCTCTTTGGAAGGGCGTCCAAGTCTTGGACCGCTTAATCGAATTCCACGCTCCTTACAATATTTCAGGTTATCTCGCGTTCGATAGATTTTATCTGCGAGAACAGCTTCCGGATAATATCCATAACGTTTCCGGTAGTTCTCAACCGATTCTTGTAGTGTGAGCCCTTCGTTGAAATTGTCCCATGACAGATGTTCAACCATTGCATAGCCATTTACTACGCTGATGGCAACCTTAGAGCCAAATTCAACATTTGCTTTTGCTTTGCCTCGGACGATGGGACGTACATGTGGCTGAGACATGCTAACAATCCGATCGTCAATCCGGTGCGTCTTTGTCTGGTACATTTCTTTTTGTTGCCGGTAGAGTTCTTGAATAACCAAAAGTTGTCTGTATTCATATTTGCTCAGTAAGGATAATGAGCTTTCCGCTGTCAACTGTTGGACAATTTCAAGGTTTCTTTTTACATATCTTAATTGTTTGCCGACAGCCTTGCGCATCTTTTTTTGAACTGATATTTCGTTGCTTTGCGATCGATAGGTATTCTTTTCTTGCTCGTTTTCGATAGGTCCGTGGCTTTTTTCGAGTTCCTTTCAATGGCTCATGCAAGACATCAATGATATGCTCTAGTTTTTCACGTGCTTCGTTCAATAGTTTAAAATCGGTGGGGTAGGAAATATCAGCCGGTGCACAAGTTGCATCTAGAATCAGTTTTCCACGATTTTCTTTTGTATCGGAAACATTGTTATCTGTTTGGGTATTATTGACAGAAGAGTCGTTACCTTCATCATTGTCTTGATTGTCCGTTTGATTCTGCTCTTCCATGACTAATCCATTCATTGACTTCATTAATGATCTCAGGACCGAGTCGTTTTCGAAAATGGGTCATTAACGAATGATGAAACGGAGCTTTTTCTTGGAATGAAGGAAGCCCTATGAAATATTGAAGATATAAATTTTACATAATCTGATTAACGGTCTCTCGGTCACTCAATCCTAAACGTTGTTGAATGATGAGGGAGCCAAGTGCAACCCTAACAGAAAGTGCTTGTTCACCTTTCATAGAGTTCTTAAAGCTCTCTGCGTACTTTTCTTCTGCTTTCCACCAAGGAATGATTTCGGCTAAACGGACCCAACGATTATCTTTATTCAGCTTTCCACCAAAAGGGAGAAAGAAATCATCGACAAATGTTAGTTGATTTTGGCTTTTTTGAAACATCTTAATAACCTCCAAGTGCAAGGTTTTTAAAAATTTTTTAGTAAAATCCTTACACTTTATATTCGACAAAAAGCTCGAAAAGCCTTCTCCTATTTGGTTTTTTTGTTTGTTCAACAGCCTCTAATTAGGTCTACAGCACTATTTTTTCGACAATATATTGAATGTTTAATATTATTTTTATTATAATACTATTGATCAAAAACAAAGAAGGGGGAAGAGTATGAAAAAATTATTAATTATTTTTCTATCATTTTTAATTTTTTCATCATCGTTTTCAGGGGTCAATGTCAAAGCACAGACAAACAATAGTGGGGAAAATAGCTTTCAAGTTTTAACCTTCCAAGATGTGGTAACAAAATTTTCTGATAAGATATATTTAAAAGCAGAGGACGATGGAAAAACTCAACGTGTAACTAGGCGAGAATTTGACAATCTAAAGGAACTCGTAAGAGAAAAATTCAAAAATAGTAGTGAAGAAAAAACTCTATTTAATAAAGAACCTGTTAACCCCAATGGGTTTTTAGAAAGTAACAGTCAAAAGTACTCTCAAGTTAAAGCAGATGTAGGGGTAAAAAATACTGGTGCGAACTATCTTGAAGTTGCCAGGGATATAGTTCTAAATCCAAGTAATCGAACCATAACCCTCTCATTAACTATTTCTGACATGATTGGCGAACCACCAGTCATAGTTGTAGCAGGTAGCAATTTGTATAATAGCAAGGAACCGTATGGTGCATTCTATCAAGTTTTTGATACCTATGTTGAATGGACTGGGTTGGAAATATTTGTTGGACAAACTTACTCTAAGTCATATACTGTTTCTGAAACTAACTATTGGATGGTTTCTACTACTGCAGTGTCCGGCTGGTTAGGGTCTGTTCCAAAATCACATACTTTACGAGATGGACCTTTCTTAACCAATAGTATAGCAGCACCATATCCGATTATATTAAATAAGCATAATGGTAAGTATATGCCACATCCTGCAAGAGCGGATTATGCTTGGTTACCTCCTGAAGATAGAGTACCTAGGGATGCAGAACCTTATAGGGCTAACTATATTAAGCAATATATTGATACTTATGGTGATCCAAAATGGGATTGGTCACTTCTTGATATTCATCATGTAAGACCGTTAGAATATGGTGGTAATCACGATTTTAATAACTTATTTGCACTTCCTCGTGAAATGCACCAGAGAGAAGTTACACCGTGGTGGACTAATTATTAATTTAGGGATGTGTGTCTATGTGGGTAATCAATCAATAATTTCTTTAACAATTAATGGATTAAAACAAAGATTAGATAAAGACAACAGCTTAGTTATACAAAAGAATAAAGGTTTTGTTATAAAGGTTAAATGTCTATTTAATGACCCCGCCTCAACCGAAGATATAACATCTTTCGAAAATGAGACCCGTTGGAAAATTCCAAGCGATCTTTGTAATTTTCTACTAATTCACAACGGTGGTTTAATCTTTGAAAGTGAATATGGTGGAGGATTGCATCTATATAGTTTAGATGAAATGAAGTCAAATTATTTACCACATATGCCTGAATTTTTCTATCCTATAGGTTATTATGAAGGCGAGTATTTATTCGTTGATTCTAGAAAATGTTTAAATAATGAATTAGAATACCTTTTTTGGGATAACTCTGCTTCACCATTCGATAAATGGGTGAATCTAGAGTCAAATTTTGAACTCTGGTTGGACAGGTTTATTGTTTCTCAAGGCTCTCATTTTTGGGAATGGCGTGGGTACAATAATAAAAAATATTATAATCTTTGAAATAAGACATAGTAACATTACCCTTTTAAATAAATAACAATAATGGGTTTTTTGAACAACTCAGATACATTACCTGTTTCACTAACATGGGCGGTTGATTTGAATTTAAAAAGGATTAACCGCCTTTTTCTCTAAAGTTTTTAATGTAGTCAAGCAAGGATATAATTAAATCAATTCCATTTATTGGGAATAATTAATATAATAAGAAATATGTTATAAATACTATTTTATCTCTTCAAGAGTTCAAAATTTTCTTTAATAATTTGTAAGGTGATTATTTTGTAGAATAATATTGGAAACATTTATAAGTTGAAACGAATTGAGTATATAATAATTCAGGAAAATTTATGCAAGGGTATATGTTCTACAGCATTTTTAAGTAGGATTAAAACATTTGACTTGAAACAAACTTAGAAATTACTATATGACCGATTAGGTTTAGAATTTAAAAAACTTATAAAAATAGCCCACCCTGCGAATTCAACAGTAGTGCTCGTGTAATCAACAGTAAACTAGCCAAATTTAACAGCATGACCCCGCTATTCAACAGTACACCCACCTTATTCAACAGTAGAATTAGGTAATTCAACAGTAGACCCTACTAATTCAACAGCAACCCCCGCGAATTCAACAGCAACACCCCATTATTCAACAGTAACCCCCGTGAATTCAACAGCTCAAAAGTTCAGACCCGACAGTGCCGGGCGCACGACAAAAAAGGTTTCTAAGCACGTGGCTTAGAAACCTTTTTTCACAATTTTATTCGGCTACATCTGCCCATTTGTATTCATATGTGGCACCAAATGGATTGATGAAAACGCCTTTTACTCGCGGTGAAATTAATTGTGCTCTCGAAGCTTGATAGATTGGTGCAATTGCTGCATCTTCAAATAGAATTTTTTCAGCTTCCAAGAAATTTTGATAGCGAGCATCATTGTCAGTTGCCAGCGTTGTTGCGGTCGCTTTAACCAGTTCATCATATTTTGGATTTGAATAACCCATCCAGTTATTACCGCTATCTGTTGTCCATAAGTTCATATATGTGTACGGATCAAGGAAGTCCGGACCCCATCTGGAAACTTGCATTTGATAATCCATATTTGTATCTAAATCAAGCCGTTGTTCTTTCGGTACTTGCTTAATTTTAACCGTTAAGCCTTCCAAATTTGTTTCTAGCTGATTGGCAATATATTCCACCATAATTTTTGTTGTTGCATCATCATCTGCCAACAATTCTAATTCCACTTTGTCTGTTCCGAGTTCCTCTAAACCTTTTGCCCAGAATTGTTTTGCGGCATCCAAATCATATTTCATCAAGTCGCCGCTCACTTCCCGGAAATCTTTACCGGAATCCGGCATTGGTGTGAAGTCTTTTGGAACAAGTCCGTTAGCAACAATGGATCCATTGTTAAGGATTTCTTCAACCAGCGCTTTTTTATCAAATGCTCTGCTGATTGCTGCACGAATATTTGTATTGGCTAAGGCTTCACTTTTTGTTTGGTTGAACTTAATAAAATAGACAAATGTATCCGGCGTTACTGTATAGTCATCATTTGAAGTATATTGGTCAACGAGGTCGGATGTTAAGTCTACCCGGTCAACGGAATTTTCTTCATATAGATTTACTGCCGTTTGCGGATCTTTCACAACCTTGAATGTAAGTTTATCCATTTTTACAGTTTTCGCATCCCAATATTTATCATTTTTTACTAAATTCCATGAGTTGCTTGTGCTTTTCCAATCTTCAATTGTATATGGACCATTTGCAAGTAAAGTATCAGAGCTTGTTGCGAATTTATCGCCTTGTTCTTCAACAAATTTTTGATTTAGTGGCAAGAATGTTCCAAAAGTCGTTAATGATTCAAAATAAGGTGTCGGATTTTCTAATTCTACAATTAATGTATAATCGTCTTCCGCTCTTACACCTAACTGATCAGGCGCCATTTCTCCTTTACTGATTGCAGTCGCATTTTTGATAACCCCGTTCATCATATATGGACCATATTCAGAACCGGTCGCAGGATCAACGGCACGTCTCCAAGCGTATACGAAATCATTTGCTGTTACCGGATCTCCATTTTCCCAAACAGCATCATCCCGGAGTTTGAACGTCCAAGTTAAACCGTCCGGACTAACCTCATGATCAATGGCAATCCCGGGTACCGGTTTCGTGTCCTTATCCAAGCGGTATAAACCTTCCATTGTTGCTGCTAAATAAACAAATGAAGATTCATCCGTAGCAAGTGCCGGGTCCATAGATGGAATGGCTTCCGGATTGATGAAATTAAGAACCTTTTCGGACCCGCTATTTGACTTATTGTCTGCCGTTCCTTTTGTCTCTTCTGCCTTATCACCGGAACATGCCGCAAGAAAAGTAACCAGCATGCCGGCCAAAAATAGTAGAGACCATTTTTTGATTTTCATTATAGATCCCCCTTTTATCTCAATATAATATTGTTAAAACAACTGGGCCAAAATTAATCAAAACATATACAGTATTCAGATTTCCTAGTCTGTTATTAAGCTATATTAATATAATTTTGGCTGCAGGTTATGTTTAAATATTATAAACTATTATACTATTACTTGTAAACTGCTTTAACAATTAATTTATTTTATTATATTGGTTGTGAATTTAAATAATGTTATATTTATGAGGACTTGAAAATGATTTTTGAATTTTTTGTGAGCAACAATTTTTATGATTGTCATGCAAAATTATTCTTACATAACAAATAAACCCATTCCGCTTGTTTTGGAATGGGTTTTATCTCATTAAGAAGGGTTTAAATCGACCTAGTTAAATATTCAGTTTAGGCACAAGGGAATCCGAGTCACGAGTCCCTATAGACCCGAACACCCAAGTTCCTTTTATTTAAAAATCGTCTTCTTCCTCATCTTCATCTTTCTCGACTCTGGTAACTAGTACTTTATCGACACGTACATGGTCCATATCGACAACTTCCAAAATTAAATCTTCAATTTCTACTGTATCTTTTATTTTTGGAATGTCCCCGAGGCTCATCGTTATAAACCCGCCGAGTGTATGGAAATTGTTACCGCCACGCAAACTTGGCTCGTCCTCCAAGTCAAAGTAGCGCCGAAATTGATCTATGGAAATTAACCCGTCCGCCAACCATGTATTTTCACTTCTTTGGACAATTTGCGGTTCTTCCTCATCTTCATTTTGCGGTAAGTCCCCGACAATATTTTCCATAAAATCATAAATGGTTACATAGCCTTCGATTCCGCCATATTCATCAATAACAATCGCTTCATGCTGACCAGATTTTTTCAACGCTTCTAATGCTTGGAAAACTTTCATCGGTTCAGGCAATACGATGGTATCTTTGATGCACTCTGACAGGTCGAACGGTTTATTTTCTGATAACTTGGCAAATACATCCTTTGTATGAATAATTCCAAGGAAATTATCCAAACTCCCCTTCCCCACAGGAAAGCGGGAATGATTACTTTCATTCATTCTCTTAATATTTTCTTCAAACGGTTTTTCAATATCAATCCATACAATTTGTGTCCGTGGTGTTAAAATATCGCCGAGCCGTTTATCACCCAAATAAAAAATCTGTTCAACCATATCCTGTTCGATTTCCTCAACTACACCGCTGTATACACCTTGTTCGATTAGTTGGGTAATTTCCTCCTCCGTAACATCCGGTTGGTTTTTCGGCTTTACCCCTAATAATTTTAATACAAATTCGGTAGATTTACTCAAGGTCCATATAAGCGGTTTGCCAATTTTCGCAAAATAATACATCGGTTTGGCAACAAGCAATGCCACCTTTTCCGGATTTGACATCCCTAATCTTTTTGGAACAAGTTCACCGATGATCAACGACAAATAGGTAGTTAACCCAATCACAAGGATAAAACTTAATTGATAACTATAAGGATGTAAAAATGCAACTTTATCCACATAAACAGATAATTGTTCTGCAATTGTTGCACCACCAAAAGCACCTGTAACGACGCCGATTAATGTAATTCCGATTTGAATGGTCGACAGTAACTGATTCGGATTTTCGGCTAATTTTAAAGCATATTTCGCTTTCCTGTTTCCGTCCTCTTCCAGTTTCTCCAGTCTAGCTTTTCTTGATGTTACAATAGCAATCTCCGTCATGGAAAATATTCCATTTGCAAGGATTAATATAAGAATAATAATAATTGAAACCCACAGACTGTCCAAAAGTACAATCACTTCTCCTTTAGTCGATACTATATGTATAAATTTTAACCTATTCTTCAATATTTTATCATATTCATTTATTGTAATAAAACATTTTGCTACTGTGGAAATTTCGATGATTTTGTGAAATTTTAGAGAAATAAAAGGGTTTACAGCAGAATTTGTTGAATATTTTCAGTAGGGAGCAACTTTTTGCCCTTAATTTACTTGATGGGAGGGAGAAGGGCTAGTCCCCAACAAAATGAGTAAAAAAATAATTGTTCCGATTGATGATTCCATTCATTCACATCACGCGCTTCAATTTGCCGTAAAGATTGCCAAAGAAATGGATGGGGAAATTGTAATCGTAAATGTCCAACCGAATTTGTTTACTCCAAATATTCAACGGTTTATTGCAAAGAGGGAAATTCACCAATATCTTCAACAAATGGCTGACGAAATTTTGGAAAAGGCCTCCGAATTGATAAGTGAGGAAGATGTGCAAGTAGAGAAAATTGTTCGCATTGGCATTCCAAAAGTCGAAATCACCAAACTGGCAAAAGAACTAAATGCCTATCAGATTGTCATGGGCTCTCGCGGTATGGGGCCGGTAAAAAGCGCCGTCCTCGGCAGTGTAAGTATTGGTGTTTTGCAACTAACACCATGCCCGGTAACGATTGTGCCTTAGTTTTCTCTTAAAACGGCAAAATTCCTTTCGTTTCCTTAAGGTTTAATTCCGATTGTCCCTCCCCAATTTAGGAAGCTCTAAGGGACAATCTTTTTTTATGGGATTTGAAAAAATAAATTCAAAGTATAACGGCACAAGGAAAACTTTCGGAAATGGGCCACAACAAGAAAATTTTTTTGGCGAACATCTAGAAGAGAAAAAAGGCTTTCTCACCCGTTCTACTCTTAAACCATATTTATCCTGTATAGGAAAAAGCCGGTTGGGAATAGTAAAAGGGGAATTGATTTCACGAATACGCTTTTCAGGAAGGGATTTACAATGGATTTTAACCACGCCTTGGAAAAGAGAGGACTTTTCATCGCCTATCTTTGCATTTTTCTCTTTGTTGCTCCACTGTTTCTACTTGGTGAACATGCACACATTCGTGTTCATGATAATCTCGATTCCAATCTTGCTTGGTATAAAGTACTTGTAAACAGCGGGGAAATATTTGGACCGGTCAATGCCGTTATTCCACAAGTGATTAACGGTTTGCCTCGCTACGCCTTTGGTTCAGAATGGAGCGGAATTGTCTGGCTCCACGCACTTTTTCCAACAATGACCGCCTATGCCCTTAGTCAAACAATCACCAGAGTTTTTGCCTTTCTCGGGATGTATTTATTGCTCAAAGAATTTTTCATCAAATCAGACGACGGGCGCATGATTCGAATTGGTGTTTCCCTTGCTTTTGCCCTAACACCGTTTTGGCCATCCGGGATGTTATGTACACTGGGGCACCCGCTCGCTTTATGGGCTTTTTTAAAAATTCGCTCGGGTAAAGACACATGGAAAGAGTGGTTAACGCTTGGTTTACTCCCTTTTTACTCCGGCCTTGTGCTCGGGTTTTTCTTTTTTTTGGTTGCGGTAAGTTTTTTATGGTTATACGACTTATTCAAGACAAGACAAATAAACTGGCGATTTCTTGGTAGCATTGCTTTCATGGTTTCTGTTTTTCTTTTTGTTGAGTATCGGCTTGTCTATTCAACAATTTTCAGTGATGATGTCAGTCATCGTGTCGAATTTATCTCTTCTCGCCATGATTTTTTTCGGTCTCTGCGATTATCATTAAAAAATTTTCTGCTTGGTCACACCCATGTAATGACCGTACATACAATCGCCATTTTACCGATTCTGTTCATTGCACTTATCCTAATGATTTATCGAAAAGAGTGGCGTAAAGAAAAATTATTTATTTTTTTACTTGTACTAAACTATTTGCTTTCTCTTTGGTACGCTCTTTGGTTTAACAATTTATGGATTCCGTTGAAGCAAAGGTTTGATATTTTCAACACGTTCAATTTTGCCCGATTCCATTTTTTGCGGCCGTTGATTATATATTTATCTTTTGCCATCGGGTGTTCATATTTATGGAAAATTGGTTTGCGGCGGCTTGTGAAGATTGCTGTAGTTGCACAAATTATTGTTCTCGTTCCTTTCAATGAAGAGATTCACTATCGTTTTATTCATCATACACCGACATTTGAGGAATTTTATGCCGAAAAGCTTTTTTCTGACATCGATCAATATATCGGTAAACCTAAATCTTCTTACCGTGTAGCCAGCATCGGACTCCATCCGGCGGTCGCTCAGTACAACGGTTTTTATACCCTTGATACATATAATAATTTTTACCCGCTTACATATAAATATCAGTTTAGAAAAATAATAAGATATGAACTGGAAAAAAATAAAACCTTACAACGCTATTTTGATGAGTGGGGCAGCCGGTGCTACATTTTTGTCGATGAACTAGGGAAAAAATTTGATTATAAGAAAAGCTCAAAAAAGCGGATTACAAATTTACACTTGGACACAGCGGTGTTTTATGAAATGGGCGGGCGCTACCTTTTTTCAAGTGTTCCGATTGACAATGCAGCAGAAAATCATTTAGCTTTGGTAAAAAGTTTTGAGGACGATTTATCGTATTGGAAAATTTATTTATATGCCGTAACATTACCGGAAGAAACAGCTAAGGAGGACATCTAAAGTGGATAAACGGTTACCAATGCTAACAATCATCGTACCTTGTTTTAATGAAGAGGAAGTTTTGCCGGAAACAATTAAACAATTAACCGAATTAATGAATGAGCTATGTGAGGAAAAATTGATCGGAAAACATAGTCGAATTCTTTTTGTCGATGATGGCAGTACAGATCGAACCTGGATGATGATTGCCATGGAAAGTGTGCGGAACCAGTTTGTGACAGGGATTAAATTAGCCCGCAATGTCGGTCATCAAAAGGCGCTCTTAGCCGGTTATTTAAAAGCAAGGGAAAAATGTGATTGCGCCATTTCCATTGATGCCGATTTACAAGATGATGTCGGTGTTATCAAAGAGTTTATGAAAAATTACCATGAAGGCTACGAAATTGTTTATGGTGTTCGGAAACGTCGGGACACGGATTCCTTTTTTAAACGAACAACCGCCCAAGGATTTTATCGCATGATGAAAAAGTTAGGTATTGACCTTGTCTATAACCATGCCGATTTTCGGTTATTAAGTAAACGTGCATTAGATGAGTTAGCCCGTTATCCGGAGAATAATCTCTTTTTAAGGGGGATTCTCCCTTTACTTGGTTTCCGATCCACAAAAGTATTTTACGACCGGAAAGAACGGCTGGCCGGGAAGACAAAATATCCTTTGAGAAAAATGATTTCCTTTGCTTTAGACGGACTTACTTCATTTAGTGTACGCCCCATCCGATTTATAACGATCGTTGGAATTATCTTATTTTCTGTCAGTATACTTTTAGGCAGCTTTACTATTTTCAACCATGCTATATTTGGTTTGAATGGCACTGTCCTTTCCCTTTGGGTACTCGGTTCTCTTCAACTCATTGCCCTTGGAACTGTCGGTGAATATATTGGGAAAATTTTTATTGAAGTGAAAAACCGACCAAAGTATGCCGTTGAAATTGATTTATTTACGAAATCGATGGTGGAACGACTGGATCGAAAAATAGATGAAAGCTATTTTTTAAAGTATAAAAGTTAATTGATAACCTTTTGACCAAAAATGAAAAAATGCATCCTTGTCTTTGTTGTAATTTTTTATCTCTCACTTTACCAATCGGATTTAAGGTATTATAATATATGTACCTTAAAAAGGAAAAACTACTGATCATTTATTAATGAGTCAGTAAAGAGGGGGCTATCATGGATACGTTACTTGTTATTATAAATATTATCGCTCTTTTCGCCTTAATTGCTCTTTTATTCACGATGCAAAAGAAGCATGTATCTTTTTCAAAACGTGTTTTTACCGGGCTTGGGCTTGGAATTGTTTTCGGATTTATTATCCACTTGCTTTACGGAACAACATCGAATATTACGACGCAAACGATTGACTGGTTTAATATTGTCGGTTCCGGTTATGTAAAATTATTGCAAATGATCGTTATGCCGCTCGTTTTTATTTCCATTGTTGGGGCATTTACGAAAGTGCAATTGACGAAAAATCTTGGCAAAATCAGTTTCTTGGGTATTGGGATTTTACTCTTTACAACCGGGATTGCTGCAGCCATTGGGATTGCCTCAGCTCTCGGTTTCGGTTTACAAGGGACTGAACTGACTGCCGGAGAAGCTGAAAATGCACGGAATGAAGCTTTGACTGAAAATGTAAAAATGGTTCAAGATATGACCATTCCACAACAAATTCTTTCATTTATTCCGGCAAATCCTTTTGATGATTTGACTGGTTCACGACCGACATCAACAATCGCTGTCGTTATTTTTGCATCCTTTGTAGGAATTGCTTATTTAGGTGTAAGAAGAAAACAACCGGAGCCAGCTGAACTTTTCAGAAAAATTGTTGAGGCTTTATATGCCATTACCATGCGGATTGTCACATTAATTTTACGGTTAACACCTTATGGCGTTTTGGCCTTAATGACAAAGATGACGGCCACAAGTGACTATGGGGCAATCGTAAAACTCGGTAAATTTGTCGTCGCTTCTTATGTTGCCATTATTGTCATGTTCCTTGTTCATTTATTATTGATTAGTCTGGTAAAATTAAGTCCGGTTACCTATATGAAAAAGGCGTTTCCGACTTTGACATTTGCCTTTACATCCCGCTCCAGTGCCGGGACTTTGCCATTGAACATAAAAACACAGACAGACAGTTTCGGTGTTTCTGAAGCTATTGCCAATTTCGTCGGACCGTTTAGTTTATCAATCGGGCAAAACGGGTGTGCTGGCATTTATCCGGCGATGCTTGCCATAATGGTTGCACCGACTGCAGGAATCGACCCGTTTGATCCGGCCTTCATTTTAACGGTCATTGCCGTTGTTGTCATTAGCTCTTTTGGTGTCGCCGGTGTCGGTGGCGGGGCAACATTTGCATCGTTAATTGTTTTATCTGTATTGAATCTTCCTATTGCGATTGTCGGTTTATTGATCTCGGTTGAACCGCTGATTGACATGGGGCGTACCGCTTTAAACGTAAGCGGCAGTATGACGTCCGGTATTTTGACAAGTAAAATAACCGGTGAATTAAATAAAGATATCTACAATGATAAGAGCCGCAATGATTTTGTAGAAGCTTAATATAGAAAGACCAGATCCGCTAAAATAGGGATCTGGTTTTTTCTTTTTACGAAAAAATTACCCGATAACCTTGTTTTGCCCGGGACAACTATGCTCTCGTTAACATGTTCTTTTTGGATGTTATTATTAAACCGGACTAACTCCATGTTTTCGTTCCGTAAATACTTGATACTTCGACATATAAGCATGTAATCGTGATATTAGCGCGGATCGCAATTCATTTGGTTCAATTACATCATCAACGACTAACTCGGAAGCAAGGCGATAAATATCAATTTCTTCACGATATTCTTCCCGTTTTTGGTTAATGAATGCTGCTTGTTCTTCTTTTGGAAGTTGCGCGATTTTATTGGCATACACCGCATTGACCGCCGCTTCCGGACCCATTACCGCTATTTGCGCAGTTGTTAAGGCAATACAGCAATCGGGTTCAAAAGCAGGACCTGCCATGGCATATAACCCGGCACCATATGCTTTTCTAACAATAACCGTTATCTTTGGAACGGTTGCTTCACTCATGGCAAAAATCATCTTCGCACCATGGCGAATGATACCTGCTTTTTCTACTTGTGTCCCAATCATAAATCCCGGTACATCTGCCAAAAAAATCAAGGGAATATTGAAAGCATCGCATAGGCTGATGAATTTTGCCGCTTTATCTGCTGAATCGTGGAACAAAACCCCGCCTTTTACACGCGGCTGGTTCGCAATGATGCCAACCGGCTGACCGTCCATTCGTGCCAAACCGGTAATGATTTCAGGTGCAAATAGTTTCTTTATCTCACAGAAAGAGTCTTCATCAATCATACAGTCAATCAAATCGTACATATTAAATGGCGTGTTTTGATTTTTTGGTATCAGTTCATCTATTTCTTTTTTAAAATTAGCCGGCGGTTTTGGCGCTTCTGCTTTTGGTTTTTCCCGATAGTTGTTTGGGAAGTAACGGATATAATTTCGAGCATAACGAATGGCTTCTTCTTCGGTTTTCGCTAAGACGTCTCCACATCCGGATATCGTACAATGCATTTTTGCCCCGCCCATTGTCTCTAAATCTACTTTTTCTCCAATGACCATTTCCGCCATACGGGGGGAACCTAAGTACATGGAGGCATTGCCCTCTACCATAATCACAATATCGCAGAATGCCGGGATGTAGGCACCGCCCGCCGCGGATGGGCCGAATAAAATACAAATTTGCGGAATCTTTCCGGATAGTTTAACTTGATTATAAAAAATACGCCCTGCCCCGCGTCTGCCCGGAAACATTTCTATTTGATCGGTAATCCGGGCACCTGCTGAATCAACTAAATAAAACAACGGGCAATTTAGTTTGTCTGCTGTTTCTTGAATACGAATAATTTTTTCAACTGTTCTTTTCCCCCAGGAACCTGCTTTTACTGTTGAGTCATTAGCCATAACACAAACCGTGCGGCCATGGATTTTACCAATTCCTGTTACTACGCCATCTGCAGGTAGGTCGCCTGCCAAACAATTTGCGTATAAACCGTCTTCAAATTCGATATTATCATCGAACAATAGTTTTAGTCGTTCCCGGACAAATAATTTTCCTTGTTCTTTATTTTTTTCGTGATACTTTGGATGACCGCCTTTTAAAATTTCCTCCTTTAAATTTTTTGTTGTGATAACGTCATTCATTTCGCTTCCCCCTTTGTCTGCAACTGCCTGCAAAATTAAACTTAATACAGCGTTAATTTCCGGTCATATGAAGTAGCTACTTACCTATATATTGCGGCTTTCGTTTTTCTTGAAATGCTTGTAATCCTTCGAGCCTGTCCGCTGTACGTAGAAGCTCGTTATAAGCAAGTGCCTCAATTTTTAAACCCGTTTTCAAGTCGGCATCCATGCCATGATTAATGGCCGTTTTTGCTTGTATTAGTGATAATGGAGCATTTTTGGCAATCTCGAGCGCCAGTTCATGGGCTTTTTCCATTAAATACTCGGGTTCATAAACATACTCCACAATGCCAAGCCGGTAAGCCTCGGCTGCGGAAATCCTTCTAGCCGTATAAATCAATTCTTTCGCACGACCCATTCCGATTAAACGCGGCAATCTTTGTGTTCCACCGGCACCGGGAATAATGCCCAGCGATGTTTCTGTTAAACCGATTTTGGCATTTTTACCGGCTATCCGAAGATCACATGCAAGTGCTAACTCAAGTCCGCCGCCAAATGCGACCCCGTTCAAAACCGCAATAACCGGCTGCGGCAAATCTTCTACTTGTTGAATGGTCGAGCCAATAAATGCGACCGTTTGCTTTACTTGATGCTCATCCATCCCTTTCCGCTCTTTCAAATCAGCACCTGCGCAAAATGCTTTTTCCCCTTCACCGGTAATCAGCACGACACGTATATCGCGATTATAATGAAGTGCTTTCAGTGTATCGCTCAATTCTGTTAATAACTGAATCGACATGGCATTGGCAGCTTCGGGTCTTGTTAATGTAATGACACCGACCCAGTTTTTATAAATGTCAAACCGTATGTTTACTGTCACTGTGGGCTAACCCCCTTTTACCCCTGGCAATTTCTAGTTGTTTTGATCCTAATTTTCGACCAATTTTTTCTTCTATAAAAAATGCACTTGCTAAGATTGCATCCATGTTCACCCCTGTTTCAATGCCCATTTCAGTTAATAAATATAGCAAGTCTTCTGTCGCTACATTTCCTGTTGCTCCTTTTGCATAAGGACAACCGCCAAGACCACCAACTGAACTGTCAAAAATTGTTATCCCCATTTCAAGTGATTTTACGATATTGGCGAGTGCCGTACCCCTCGTATCATGGAAATGCATGGCAAAAACATTCGGTGGATACTCGTTGAATAAACGCGCTAATAATTTCTCTACCTGCGTTGGTACAGCTACACCAATCGTATCCCCGAGCGATACTTCTGTGACGCCCATGTTAAATAGGGCATCGACAACTTTTAACACTTGCTCCGGTTCAATATATCCTTCATAAGGGCAACCGATTACCGTTGAAACATATCCCCGGACAGATCGGTTGGCTTTTAACCCTTCTTGAACAACTTCTTTCAAAATAGGGATTGTTTCATCTATCGTTTTATTAATATTGTTTTTATTATGAGTTTCAGAAGCCGATAAAAAGACACTTACCTCATCGACTTCCGCTTCAAGAGCACGAATAAGCCCTCGCATATTCGGGACCAGTGCGGCATATGTGATTGTTTGATTACGCTTAATCGATTGAAGAACATCCTTTGCATCAGCAAGTTGCGGAATCCATTCCGGGTGAACAAAAGATGTCACTTCGATATATTTTAGCCCCGATTCACTTAACTGATTAATGAATGAGATTTTATCTTCAGTTAAAATTTTTTGTTTTTCATTTTGAAGTCCATCTCTCGGTCCTACTTCTTTCATGACAACTTGACGTGGAAGGTTCATTCGCATCCCCCCTACTCAATTTCTAAAAGGTCATCTTCTTCATTGACGAACATGCCTTCTTGGACAATAATTCTTTTCACGACTCCATCACTTTCCGCTGAAATTGGGATCTCCATTTTCATTGACTCTAAAATGACCACATCTTGGCCTGCTTTTACCTCTTCCCCTTCTGAAACGACGATTTTCCAAACGGTTCCTGCCATACTTGCCTTTATTTTTGTCATTTCTATCCCCTCCAAATAATAAGAACTACGCGATTGCCTGGCTTTTGCGTGTCGTGAATAGTTCTCCGCCGGCATCTTTGCATGAATCTAGCGTATAAAGGAAAACAGGGAGAAGGCTCCCGTTTATATTTTTATAATGGAATCCTTCTCTTACTTACTCTTGATTTCTTGAATTTTTGGCAAATAATAGTTTTCTACAAAACTCGTAGTTGGATATCCTTTTAAAAACAGTTCATGGCTTACTGTTTCAATCAACATAGGTATATTTGTTTTAATCCCTCCTACTTTGTAATGATGGAGAGCGTCCAGCAAGCGCTTACAAGCCTCGTCCCGGTCTTTACCCCAAGCAATTAGTTTTGCTATCATCGGATCATAGAATGGTGTAACCACAGTTCCCGCTTCAATGGCGCATTCATGCCTGATACCCGGTCCTTGTGGTAATTGCAAACCCGTTATTTTACCCGGTGATGGGAAAAATGTTTTTGGATCCTCTGCATAAATTCTTACTTCAATGGCATGCCCTTTTCTCTCAATATCTTCTCGTTGAAATGAAAGAGACTCTCCTGCTGCGATTTTTATCTGCTCAGCAACTAAATCTAATCCTAAAATTTCTTCTGTTACCGGATGTTCAACTTGCAATCTTGTATTTACCTCTAAAAAATAGAAGTTTTGCTTTGAATCAACTAAAAATTCAATTGTGCCGGCATTTGTATAACCAATATATTTTGCAGCACGGACAGCAGCTTCTTGCATTTTTGCCCTTGTTGCTTCCGAGATAAATGGTGATGGTGCTTCTTCCACTACTTTTTGGTTACGCCTTTGAATTGAACATTCCCTTTCAAATAGTGGGACAACATTTCCATAGGAATCTGCAATTATTTGAATTTCCACATGGTGAGGATCTTCAATAAGTTTTTCTATATACATTGTGCCGTCGCCGAAAAATGATTCTGCCCGCTTCTTATTCCCTTCGTAAGCCTTTACAAGTTGATCCGAATTATCAATCCGCTGCATGCCAATTCCGCCACCCCCGGCAGATGCTTTTAACATGATTGGATAACCGATTTTTTCAGCAGCTTGACATGCCGCTTCCGTATTTTCAAGGGCAATATCCATCCCTTCAATAATGGGAATACCAGCTTCTTTCATTTTTTTCCGCGCTTCTAATTTACTCCCCATTGAAGCAATTACTTCCGGTGAAGGTCCGATAAAAGTGAGTCCGGCATCTAAACAACTTTGAGCAAACGTTGCATTCTCCGACAGTAGCCCGTAACCCGGATGAATCGCCTCTGCATGAGATTCCTTGGCAATTTCAATAATTTTTTCAATATTTAAATAGCTTTGGGCAACTGGAGGTTTTCCGACTAAGTATGCTTCATCTGCCTCCTTGACATATAGCGACTGAGCATCGGCCTCTGAATAGATGGCAACGGTTTGAATATTTAATTTTCGGCACGTGCAAATAATTCGCCGTGCAATTTCACCACGGTTGGCAATTAAGATTTTTTTAAACAATGACGACTCCCTCCTTATCACTTATTTTATGAAACGGTTCACTTGTTCTCTCAATCTAAACTTTTGAATTTTCCCGGAAGCTGTCATTGGGTAGCTGTCTGTAAAAATAATGTACTTTGGAATTTTATTGCGGGCTATTTTATTTCTACAGTAATTTTTTATTTCTTCTTCTGATGCTGATTCTCCTTCACGTAAAATAATAAAAGCGGCTACCTCTTCACCATACTTGTCATCAGGCACACCAACGACTTGCACATCGAGAATTTTCGGATGTGTATATAAAAACTCTTCAATTTCACGCGGATATATGTTTTCACCACCGCGAATAATCATATCTTTCAAGCGACCGGTAATACGGACGTAGCCGTTTTCATCCATCGTTGCTAAATCACCCGTATGTAACCAATGCTCTGCATCAATAACTTCCCCGGTTGCTTCGGGATTGTTATAATATCCTTTCATTACGTGGTAACCGCGTGTGCAAAGTTCCCCTTGCGCACCGGGCGGTACTTCGGTATCTGTTCCCGGTTCAACAATTTTTACTTCAACATTTGGTAATGCGCAGCCGACTGTTTCAACCCGTAATTCCAAAGGGTCATTCGTACGCGTTTGCGTGATCACCGGTGAAGATTCCGTTTGGCCGTAACAAATGGTAATGTCGGTCATTCCCATTTTCTGAATAACGGCCTTCATCACTTCAACCGGACAGTTGGAACCGGCCATTACCCCTGTTCGTAACGATGAAAGATCAAAATCGTCAAAATTAGGTAAATTTAACTCACTGATAAACATTGTTGGCACACCGTGAAGTGCTGTACATTTCTCTTTTTCTACCGTTCTTAACACTTCTTCAGGATTAAATTCTTGTACAGGTACCATCGTTCCTCCACAGGTTGTTATGGCCAATGTACCAATCACACAACCGAAACAATGGAAGAAAGGTACCGGAATGCATAAGCGGTCATCCTTTGTTAATTTCATACATTCGGCGATGTTCACTGCATTGTTAATTAAGTTATAGTGGGTTAACATGACCCCTTTTGGAAAACCTGTTGTCCCTGATGTATATTGAATATTAATGACATCATCATAGTGTAATGTTGCTTTTCTTTCCGCCAATTGTTCGTCCGTAATCTGTTCTGCAGCATTGAGGATGTCGGACCAGTTAAAGGTTCCATCATAACGGTTTTCGCCTAAAACAATGACATTTTTTAGCTTTGGTAACCGTTTGGATTGCAATTGACCAGGCTTAGATGTTTTTAACTCGGGACATATTTCATAAACAGTATCAATAAAGCGATGATCACGATATTGTTCAATGAGAATCAGTGTTGTCGAATCCGACTGTTTTAATAAATATTCCAGCTCACGGGCTCTATAATTCGTGTTTACAGTTACGAGAGGCGCACCCATTTTCCCTGTTGCAAATTGGAGGCTTACCCACTCGGGAACGTTTGTTGTCCATACAGCCAGATGGTCGCCTTTTTCAATGCCGAGGGCCATCAAGCCTTTTGCCACCTTATCTGAGAGATTATCAAGTTGCTGATAAGTTAAGCGCAAATCACGATCAGCATAAACAAGCGCTTCTTGGTTTGGATGCTGATTCGCTTTTTCTTCAATCAATTGACCGATTGTTGAAAAAATCAGATCTGCCATTGTATCCCCCCTAATATACTTTTCATTTGTCTACTACATGCTAAAGGTTGCCGGTAACTTCTTCTGCTTGAGCTACTAAAATACTTTTTTTTACTAACATCTAAAGGTCGCCGGTAACTTCTTCTTTTCGGGCCACCATTATCTTGTTCGTTTTTCTACTAACATCCAATTAATCTGGAAATAACCACTCTTTGAATCTCTGATGTGCCTTCTCCAATTTCCATTAACTTAATGTCACGTAAATGTCTTTCCACATCGTATTCAGCCATGTACCCGTAACCGCCATGGATTTGAATCGCTTGGTTACAAACTCTAAAACCCATTTCGGAAGCAAATAATTTTGCATATGCCGCTTCTTTGCTAAATGGTTTGTTGTTATCCTTGAGCCACGCTGCTTTGTACAACATATTTCTCGCTAATTCAATTTCCATAGCCATATCAGCAAGTTTAAATTGAATGGCTTGGAACTTTGAAATTGAACGACCAAATTGGACTCTTTCCTTTGCATATGCAAGCGCTTTCTCAAAGGCTGCTTGAGCAATACCGACTGATAAGGCAGCTATTGAAATTCGTCCGCCATCCAATGTATTTAAAAATTGACTAAATCCTCTTTGCGGGTCTCCAAGTACATTTTCTTTCGGTACACGAACATTTTCTAACACGATTTGAGAGGTGTTTGATGCCCGAACACCCATTTTTTGATAATCAGATGTAATCGCCATACCGGGAGCATCTGTCGGTACAATAAGTGCAGTTATAATCTTCTTCCCATCTTCCCTTTCACCGGTTACCGCAGTAATAATTACTTGCCGAGCATAACTTGCATTGGTAATCCAACATTTTTCTCCTTTAATCACATATTCATCCCCATCAAGAACGGCTTTTGTTCTCGTCCCGCCGGCATCAGAACCGGCATTAGGTTCCGTTAACCCGAATGATCCTAATGCTTTTCCTTGCGCCATAGGTACCAGCCATTCTTGTTTTTGCTCCTCTGTCCCAAAGTTATAAATGGGGGATGCACCTAAGCTAACGGCAGCCGCATAACTTAATCCTGTACCTCCGCAAGCTTTACCGATCTCTTCAACGGCAATTACATAAGAAATGGTATCCCCACCGGAACCCCCATATTTTTCCGGAAAAGGAATCCCCATTAAACCCAATTTACCCATTTTCTGAAACGTTTCGAGTCTGAAGGAATGTGTCTCATCCAGTTCTCTCGCATATGGTTTTACTTCCTTTTCCGCGAAGTCTCTTACCATATCTCGAATCATTAGCTGTTCTTTCGTTAATTCAAAATTCATTCTCTCCCAACCCCTTTTTCTGTGATCGACCAGACGGTATTCTTAAAGAAAAGCAATTGTATAGACCGACTAGTCGGTTTGTTCAACAGTTATAGAAAAAAATATTTATTTTTCGCTCACAATTTCCTTCTTTCCTAATAATTGGTTTTGCTCATTTGCTTCTGTAAGACCTTTTTCTGTGGCTAAAGAATGTAAGATGAGATCCCTGAAAACATCGCCAATTTCCTCTATTGATAACGGACCATCACGTTTGTACCATTTATACGACCAGTTTATCATCCCGATAATGGACATCGTTGCAATACTGGCAGGCACTTCTTTTCGAAAGTCTCCTCTTTCTTGCCCTTCTTTTATCACCCTTTCGATGAGTTTCCGGTATTGATCACGTTTTTCGTTTATCACTTCTTTATACGCAGCTTGTAAATAGGCACTTTCTTGATAGAAAACCGTGATATAAGGATTATACACATCAAATACTTTAATAAAGGAATGTAACATGCCGCATAATCTTAAAATAGGTGTTTCATATTCATCGTATGTTTCCTGTGCTTTTTTTATGACGTACGAAATAAATACATCATGAATTTCATATAACAGTTCATCCTTTGATTTAAAGTAATGATAAAATCCCCCTTTTGAAGTATTGGCCTTTTCCACTATTTGTTCAACTGTTACACCATGATATCCATTTTTTTGAAACAGTTCTAGTGAGCTTTCCAGTATGCGCTGCTTCAAAGCCTTTTTTTCCATAGTTTGTTTACCTTTCTTTTAAAAACAAATAAGTTATACTGACATTTTTCACAGATTTACCGGTAAACCTTTTTACACATGATGTATGAAACTTCTACTTTGACCATGTTTATTTTCCCGGCATTGCATTATTGGATTAAAATTATGCATATTCACTCTGTACTTTGCTTTTTAATCAGCCCCTTTTTCCTATACTTAAGGCAATCTTACCGAAAATTTTTTTATTAGTGAAATATCTATTTTGAATATTATTCATTCAATTTTCGAATAAATCCGTATTTATTATTTAAAATATTTTTTGCCAAGACCAAATTTCTGTTTGAATGACGGTTAATAATTCTTTTAATGCATAAGATTGATAACTGTCTTTGAGGGTGACAATTCCTAATTGCCACATTAATTGATTTGTTTCAAACGGGATAATTTTTACGTTTTTATTTGTTTGTTTTGCATAGATTGCTTTTGGTAAAATCGTTATTCCTAAGTTTAATGCTATTAATTCAAAAATTAAATCCCACTGTGAACTTTTATAAGCGATTTGTGGTTGGAATCCTTCGCTTTGACATGCACGAATGACAAAATCATGCAGGGCAAACTCGGCTGTAAATGTAATAAACTGCTCATTTTTTAATTCCGGAAGAGTCACAGCTGAACGGCTCGCTAATGGGTGTTCTGCATTTACATAGACTACAAATTCATTTTCAAAAAAAGGCAAAATGGTAAATTGTTCGTTTTCAACCGGTAATACAACAATTGCTAAATCAACTTCCCCGGATAGTACAAGTTCTCCGATTAACTTTGCCCCTTTCTCAACCAGTTCCAGCGTGATGTTAGGATATTTTTCATGGAATTTACGGGCAATTTCAGGGAAAAATAATGTGCCTATTAAAGGCGGGATGCCAAATTTGATCTTCCCAGACTTTACGTTTCTTACATCTTGAATGGAGCGTTCCAATTCTAACACAGAATGTAAAATTTTTTGGGCATGTTCGTATACGACTCCCCCGATATCAGTAAGTTGGAGTTGTCTCGTTGTTCGACAAAGAAGATCAGCTTTCAAGGATGCCTCCAGTTTTTGAATACTTTTACTTAATGTTGGCTGGGAAATGTAAAGGGCCTCTGCAGCTCTCGTAAAATTCCCATATTGAACAACCGCAACGAATGCCTGTAAATCCCTAAGTTCCATTCCGTTACCCCCTCATACAAGTAAGCGAACAAGTTTTATAATTGGCAGGAAGATGTCCTTTCAACTTGTGAGACGTGCCTTTTTCCCGGCCCACCCTTTGATTCATAAACAACGCATGTCACCCCGTGGCGATTGCCCGGCCGGTGCTCGACTGGTAAATGTCCATCAACCGGTGATTCATACACAAGGCAAGAATTCCCACAAACGCCCCCCCTTCAACCGACAATCCATAAAGCTTTCATTTTAGTGTTAATTACAAATAAAACGAATAAAGCAATGCTAACCGAAAGAATAGTGGACCAATTCCCCTTTGGCAACAGCGAATCAATGAACCATTGAACAGCTAAAGGGAAGGCAAGCTCGAGAATGGCAACAACAACCGCACTACTGAAGTCAATCAAAAATAATTTTTTATGGGGTTTATAGTATGATAGAAAACGACGAATCATGTTTTTCTCCTTTTTTTATGCTTACGTTTTTATTCTTATTTTATCGTATAATACGATCATTGACTATTCCTGTACTCTCCTTCTATATGTTAGAATGAATGAGTAAGCGTAAATAAGGAAAATGTTGGATGAAGTGAGGTTCTACTCCAATGATTAATATTCTTGTTACATTAAACGCAAATTATCTTCACCCTTTGAAAGTTTTACTGAAGTCATTATTTCATCATAACCCCAAAGAAAAGTTCTCTATCTATTTGATGCATTCTAATCTCAACCAATATGATCTGGATGGATTACATCAGTTTATTACCGAACACCAACACCAGTTCTATCCAATTTTTATTGATCGGGATTATTTTAAAGAGGCACCCGTGTTCCGCCATTACTCAACAGAAATGTACTATCGATTAGCAGCCCATGAATTTCTTCCTAAAACTATTGACCGGGTTCTATACTTAGACCCTGATATTGTCACCATCAATCCGATTGGTTCTTTTTATCGGACTAATTTTGAAAACAATCTATTTATTGCGTCTGAGCATGAGTTTCCGACAAAAATAGTTCAACCAATCAATAAAATTCGTTTAAAAACGCCTTTAACAAAAGGATACTTCAATACCGGGGTACTATTAATGAATGTCGCCTTGATGCGCGATCTTGTTCACTTGGATGAAATATATCAGTATATTGAAAAGAACAAATTTAAATTAGTTTTACCGGATCAAGATGTTTTAAATGCTCTCTATTGGGATAAAATTAAACCCGTTGACAGTTATCGATATAATTATGATGCTCGCTACTTTGAGTTTGCAAAGTTTTACCAATCCGATAAAAATAATCTTGAATGGATTAAAAAACATACATTATTTATCCATTACTGCGGCAAGGATAAACCTTGGCATGATGATTATAAGGGAAAATTGGGCGTATTTTATCAAAAATTTGAACAAATGATATAATAAGGATTACAATAAAATGGAACTTCCATCAGGGGAACTTATCTTCCTCCTTTATATTTTTGTTTTCCCTTAGACGACATGACCGTTTGTGCGGGGCAATTAATTGTACATAATATGACTTATATTACCTGTTTAGGAGATGAAAAAAATTGAAAGATGAATTGATTAAACGCTTTACCACTTATGTCAAGATTGACACACAATCAAATGAAGATAGCCAAACTTGTCCATCCACACCGGGACAATGGGATTTGTTGAACCTTTTGGTAGATGAATTAAAGAAAATTGGCATGGAAGAAGTAACCATCGATGAAAATGGGTATGTGTTTGCAACTCTTCCAGCCAATACGAATAAGCAGGTTCCGACAATCGGTTTCTTAGCACATGTCGATACGGCGACAGATTTTACCGGAAAAAACGTCAAACCGCAAATTGTCGAAAATTATGATGGTGGAGATGTGATTTTAAACAAAGAACTGGGAATTGTTTTATCACCGGAAGCCTTCCCTTCTTTAAAAAATTACAAAGGGCAAACCTTAATCACAACCGATGGAACGACCTTACTTGGAGCGGATGATAAGGCAGGCGTCGCTGAAATTATGACGGCCATGAATTACCTCATTCAACATCCGGAAATTAAACACGGGAAAATTCGGGTTGCTTTTACACCTGATGAGGAGATTGGACGCGGGCCGCATAAATTTGATGTTAACCGTTTTGGTGCAAAGTATGCTTATACAATGGACGGCGGGCCACTTGGGGAATTACAATATGAAAGTTTCAATGCAGCCGCTGCTAAAATTACGATAAAAGGAAACAACATTCACCCGGGTTCTGCCAAAGGAAAAATGGTGAACTCAATAAAGATCGGTATGGAGCTAAATCAACAATTACCGGTTAGAGAGGCACCTGAGTATACAGAAGGATATGAAGGATTTTACCATCTTCTTTCTTTCCATGGCGATGTTGAAAAAACTGAGCTTTACTATATCATACGTGATCATGATCGGCAAAAGTTTGAAGCAAAAAAAGAGAATTTAGTAAAAATCGTTGACCAATTGCGCCAAAAATATGGAGAAGACACGATTGGTTTAAAGTTAGAAGATCAATACTACAATATGCGGGAAAAAATTGAGCCGGTTAAAGAAGTTTTTGAGAACGCCAAAGAAGCGATGGAGAGATTGGATATTACCCCTGTCATTGAACCGATCCGTGGCGGTACGGATGGCTCCCAATTATCTTATATGGGTTTGCCGACACCGAATATTTTTGCCGGTGGAGAAAATATGCACGGGAAATATGAATTTGTCTCCATAGAAACAATGATGAAGGCAACTGAAGTGATAATTGAAATTGCGAAAATTTTTGAAGAAAAGGCAAAATAACTTGCTTGTATAAAATGATGAGAAAAAAACATCATTATCTGCCCGTATTGCACCATTAAGTGGAGAAAACTCGGTAATTGCCGAGTTTTCTCTTTATATCAACGTTTCTTCGTTTTTTTTTGCGATTATGCGAATGCTTCACCTAGATCGATAGAACCTGAATAGATTTTATTCGTTTATTTATCGCGATAACCGGTATTAGCCCGGAACTTCACTTCTGCATAACGAACGAAATCAGTTTTTCCTGATAACACCGTCCCCAAATATCCGCCCAAAAATCCAAGCGGAACAGAAATAATGGCCGGATTGGTTAGCGGGAAGATTGGGTTGCCAACAAAAATAGCTGCTCCTTCAGTCGGTGAAAATACACTTGGACTGATACTTACTAATACTAATGCTGAAATGAGACCCGATAACATAGCGGAAATTGCCCCCGCTGTATTAAACCGCTTCCAAAAAATTGTATAAACGATAACCGGCAAATTGGCACTTCCTGCAATACAAAAAGCAAGTGACACAAGGAAGGCAACATTCATATTTTGTGCAAATAATGCCAATAAAATGGAGAGCACTGCTACACCTAATGAAGCATATTTTGCTGCGAGAACTTGTTGTCTTTCTGTTATCTTACCCTTTTTAATAATTTGTCCATAAATATCATGAGCAAATGCCGATGCACCACTTAATACAAGACCGGATACAACGGCTAAAATGGTTGCAAAGGCAACTGCTGATACAAAGGACATTAAAAAGTCTCCGCCTAATACTTGAGCAAGTAATGGAGCTGCCATATTCCCCGCTTCGTTTGCTTCAACGATTTTTTCTGAACCGACAAAAGCCGCTGCTCCAAATCCCAAGAAAACCGTTAAAATATAGAAGATTCCAACAATCCATGTTGCCCACATCACTGAACTGCGTGCCGTTTGTGCATCTTTAACCGTAAAGAAACGCATTAATATATGCGGAAGTCCTGCCGTGCCTAATACGAGCGCCGTCATTAATGAAATTGTATCGAGTGGATTTTTATATTTTACACCCGGATTTAAGAAGTCCTCTCCAAGCGGTGTTGCAGTTTTCATTTTGGTAAACATCGTAGCTATATTAAAATTGAATTTAGACAAGACAATAAAGGAAATAACGACGGTAGCTGCCATCAACAGAACAGCCTTGATAATTTGTACCCAACTGGTTGCTGTCATTCCGCCAAATAATACATAAATGGTCATCATAACACCAACGATTAATACAGCCAACCAGTAATCAATATTGAATAATAATTGAATAAGTGCGCCTGCACCGACCAACTGAGCAATCATATAAAATATGACAATGGTAATCGTACTTAATGCAGCAACCCCGCGAACTTTTTTTGCATCGAATCGTGCATTAATCATATCCGCTAACGTATATTTTCCTAGATTCCGAAGCGGTTCAGCAACAATAAATAAAACAACGAGATATGCAACGAGATAACCGATACTGAAGAAGAAACCATCAAACCCTGTTAAAGCAATGGATCCGGCAATCCCAAGAAAGGATGCTGCCGATAAATAGTCACCGGCTATAGCCAAACCATTTTGCCATCCCGTTAGACCTCCGCCTGCCGTATAAAATTCATTGGCCGTTCTTGTGCGTTTAGCAGCAAAATACGTTATGATTAGCGTACTAGCGACGATCAGTAAAAATAATATAACAACTGTCGTATTCATTTACTCTCCCCCTGCTTAACGAATTCTTCTGTAACATCGGCTGCTAATTTATCAAACTTTGACGACTTTTTCATATATATAGTAACTAGTGTCCAAGTCATTATGAACTGAGCAAACGCAAAGATCCACGCCCAATTGATGTCGCCAAATGCCGGTTGATGTAGCAATTTTGTATAAGAAGTCATAATCGGTAAGGCAAAGTAAAATAACAGGAAAAACACAGTACACGGGACAAGAAATTTTTTCTTTTGATCCATTAATTCCTTAAATTTTCCCGTCTCAATGATTCTTTCAAACTTTGTTTTTTCTACTTCCACTTTTTGCTCGGCATGATTCATAAATGATTCCTCCTCAGTACATTTTTAAGCGTTTACATTTTGAAAATTAAGATACTTTAAGAAATAATTCTTCCTGTTTCCTAAGGTTTATTACACCACCATTTCTAACTAAAATTCTTATATTTTAAAATATACATTTTTTAATTAAAATGGGCAACATATTTTTTATCTTTTTAAAATTTTTCTAAAATAATATTGCTTTTTTATGTTTGGACCGTCTTTTTGGCTTACTACATTTTACCAAAAATAATATTCTAAATTGAATTGAATTGAAGGTTGCTTTTTTCATATATAATAGGGGAGTTTTTTATAAAAAACAGGGGAAATCTTTGCCCAGTACCATAAATAAATCATTGAAAAAGGGACTTCTTATGGATAAAGTGATGTGAGAAAATAATTTATTGACTTTCTTTTCTTTTCCTGCCATAATATTTTTGACAAGTAAATGAGTACCTTTAAATTCAGTCCTGTGAGGCTGGCAAGGTTGGCGGAATACAACGTTATACTGTTTCTGTATCCTTTTGTGTTGGATGGACGGATATAGCACCTTGCCCTTGTACAGGCAAGGTGCTTTTTTATATATAAAAATTTTTTCGAATCGTATTTAAGAAGGAGAGAATGATGATGGAAAAAAATGTCATCCAAGTTCATGAAAAATTACCCTTTTGGGAAAGTCTCCCACTAAGTTTGCAACATTTATTTGCAATGTTTGGGTCAACTGTTTTAGTCCCTGTGTTATTCGGCGTCGATCCCGGGACAATTTTATTAATGAACGGAATTGGTACACTCATTTACATCTTTATTACAAAAGGAAAAATTCCCGCATACCTTGGATCAAGTTTTGCCTTTATTTCACCGGTTTTCGTTGTGTTGGGCCGCTATTCCGGTTTGGAAGGGTATAGTTATGCTCTTGGTGGATTTTTTGCTGTTGGGGTCATTCTGGTCATCATTGGTTTAATCATTAAGGCTGTCGGTACCGGATGGCTGGATCTCATTTTTCCCCCGGCTGCAATGGGCGCTATTGTTGCCGTTATCGGGCTTGAATTAATACCAACTGCTGCCCAAATGGCCGGATTTATTGCGCCGGCAGATGCAACCACAGACTGGGCCATGGATCCAAAGACCGTGACTGTATCGCTTTTGACTTTGGCCATTACTATCGTTTGCTGGGTAACATTACGCGGCTTTTTGAAAATTATCCCGATATTAATTGGGATTATCAGTGGGTATATCATCGCTTTCTTTGCCGGTCTTGTTGACTTTACAACGGTAAAAGAAGCATCATTCATTGCCTTACCAACCTTCTACTCTATTAAATTTAACTGGTCTGATATTTTGGCAATTATTCCGGCCGCTCTTGTCCTAGTTCCGGAGCATATCGGGCATACAATGGTTACCGGAAACATTGTCGGAAAAGATTTAACAAAGGACCCCGGGTTGGACCGCTCATTTTTAGGGAACGGGATTTCAACAATTCTGTCCAGTTTGGTTGGCTCAACACCTAATACAACTTATGGGGAAAACATTGGTGTCTTGGCCATAACAAAAGTGTATTCAACATGGATCATTGGCGGAGCAGCAGTCATTGCCATTTTCCTTTCCTTCTTTGGTAAATTTGCAGCATTAATTTCTTCTATTCCAACGGCCGTCATGGGCGGAATTTCCTTGTTGCTGTTCGGAATGATTGCTGTGAGCGGTCTCCGTACACTTGTGGAAGCAAAAGTTGACTATGATAAATCACGAAACTTAATCTTAACTTGTGTTGTTTTAGTTGTCGGCCTAAGCGGCGCTACAATTCAACTCGGCTCGGTACCGCTAAAAGGTATGGGCTTAGCCACCATTGTTGCCATTATTCTGAGCTTATTCTTCAAACTCCTTGATGTTTTGAAATTATCGAATGAAAAATAGATAACTAATTTGTAAGATTTGAGAAATTTTTAAAAAGAGGTTAGAGGCAACTGACTAATTATAAGATTACTTGCTTTTGTGGTCTGACCTACTATAAGTAAGTGAACTTATTCGAATTTTTTCAGTAGCCTCAAGGGGTTACAGGAAAATGTCCCATAGTTTGGTGCTATGGGACATTTCATGTTAATATACAAGAGGAATTGGCTCATTGATAGGGGCAATACCCCGGTTATGGGATATTTGATTAAAGATTCCGAGACCAATGAAAAAGTGCAAATATATCCATAAGATTGACCGTCAAACACCATATCTATTTATATCCACGTGGTCTACCCTACTGTATATTGTGTGAGCAAACTTATTTAAATTGTTTTTCCCTAGCTTTAAAGATTTCTTGAAAAGTGTCCTATTGAATAATTTATCTTGAAAGAACCACTCTCGTCACCATATTTGGGCGAAAATCTGCTTTTTTTGACGACGGGACTCTTTCTCGTCACCTTTTTGAGCCGGAAAATGCTCATTTTTGGCGACGAGACCTGTTCTCGTCGCCGTTTTGGGGTGGAAAACTCCATTTTTTGGCGACGAGACTCTTTCTCGTCGTCACTTTTGCTCGGGAAACTCCACTTTTTAGCGACGAGACCTCTTCTCGTCACCTTTTTGAGCCGGAAAATGCTCATTTTTGGCGACGAGACCTCTTCTCGTCACCCTTTTTGGGGTAAAAAACTCACTTTTTTGGCGACGAAACTCTTTCTCGTCGTCATTTTGAGCTGGAAAACTCCACTTTTTGGCGACGAGACCACTTCTCGTCAACTTTTTTGGGCGAAAAACACCATTTTTTGGCGACGAGACTCTTTCTCGTCACCACTTTGGGGTAAAAAACTCACTTTTTTGGCGACGAGACTCTTTCTCGTCGTCACTTTTGGGCGAGAAACTCCATTTTTTGGCGACGAGACCTCTTCTCGTCACCCTTTTTGGGCGAAAAACACCATTTTTTGGCGACGAGACTCTTTCTCGTCGTCATTTTGAGCCGAGAAACTCCATTTTTTGGCGACGAGACTCTTTCTCGTCACCTTTTTGAGTCGAAAAACGCCATTTTTTGACGACGAGACCACTTCTCGTCGTCACTTTTGCTCGGGAAACTCCACTTTTTAGCGACGAGACCTAATCTCGTCGTCACTTTGGGGTAAAAAACTCACTTTTTTGGCGACGAGACTCTTTCTCGTCGTCATTTTGAGCTGGAAAACTCAACTTTTTGGCGACGAGACCTCTTCTCGTCACCCTTTTTGGGCGAAAAACACCATTTTTTGACGACGAGACCTCTTCTCGTCAACTTTTGTGAGCGAAAATCTGGTTTTTTTGGCGACGAGACGCCAAGACGAGATGCCAAATCTTGCTTCGATAAACCGAAAACTTGCTCATAAAATCTCACATACTACATAAATAAGAGCAAGCTAACCGCCATGACCGCCATACCGGCAATCAGGCCGTATATGGATTTATGTGCTTCATCATATTTTTTGGCAGCGGGTAACAACTCATCTAATGAAATAAACACCATTATCCCCGCCACGGCAGCAAAAATAATACCGAACACTAAATCTGTTAAATAAGGCAGTAAAACTAAATATGCAACAAGAGCTCCGAGTGGTTCGGATAAACCGGATAAAAAAGATAACTTGAACGCCCTCCTTTTACTCCCTGTTGCATAATATACCGGAACCGATACAGCGATGCCCTCAGGTACATTGTGAATAGCAATGGCAACCGCAATTGAAATGCCTAATGTCGGATCTTGCAGAGCTGAAGCAAAAGTGGCAATCCCCTCTGGAAAATTATGAATCCCTATAGCCAAGGCTGAGAAAATCCCCATTTTCATTAAACCCGGATCGTCCGAAGTTAAGCCCGGTCTGTCCTTCATATCTTCCACTTTCCTTAACTCATGTGGATTATTCTGTTTTGGAATAAATTTATCAATTAATGCAATCAATAACATACCGGCAAAGAAACTAATAACGGTAATCCAATTTCCTGCAGGGCTACCAAGTTCTGAGACCAGTGCGTTTTGTGCCTTTACAAAAATTTCAATCATAGAAACATAAATCATCACACCCGCGGAAAACCCTAATGCTAACGAAAGAAATTTTGTATTTGTGGTTGAAGTAAAAAATGCTAAGACACTTCCGATTCCGGTCGCCAAACCGGCCAATAATGTCAGACTAAAGGCGAATAATACATTTATATCCATCCTGGTTTCTCACCTCAATTCACAAAAATAATATGCTACTATTGTTTAAGAAATACAAAATTTCCCCTTAATGACTCATCTTATATTCCCATCTAAAAAGTTTGAGTCAACGAGAAAGATAAGTTGGAGGGACTTTTCACTTTAAGTATCGAGGCAAGAATTTTTCCTAATATAAACATTTAGTAGTGAAAAATTGATAGGATCATATGAATTATTTTATGACAAAAAAACCAGCCTATGCAAGACTGGTTTCTTTTGTTTAATGAAAAGCCACATTTGCCGTAGCTTTATAATGAAGTTTTAAAACCACCACTCTCAGACAAGTGGGTGTTTGCAATAGTGATCCTGCTTGCCCTCCAAGTCATATAGACAGAGATATGTCATTCACACTATATTCTCTTAAACTCCCTATAAATACTTAGGTGAAAAACTTAATTATTTATACGAACAATGCAGCTTACATTTTGATAATATACTATTCTCCCGTAAAATTCAATGGAAAATTTATGTTGGTTTGGGAGCGCTGTCATTTGTTTTTTTAAAATGTTGCCGGCATAATGACCGCAACTACTTCTCCTTTGGCACAAGGAATATCCCCAGCATATACCTCTGTTAAAACTTTCCATTTTTTTGGATGAATTTCCTCTACCATTCCAATAGCCTTTAATATCACGTTTTGTGGGGTCGGCTGTAAAAAGTCAACATGCAATGAACCTGTTACAAATCTTGGTGGTTCGGTACCGTCACCGAGTTCATGTCCATTTTTATAATGTAATGCTAATGATGTAGACCCTGTACTATGGCAATCAACAAAAGAAGCAAGTAAACCTCCGTAAACAAAACCCGGGATGGCTGTATGTTCCGGTTTTGGTTGATAATAGGTGACTGTTTTCTCTTCGGGTGTTAACCAACCTGTCCGAAAATGATGACCTTTTTCATTTAGTCTGCCACACCCGTAGCACCATGCAATTTCTTCCCCATAATAATCTTGAACCGCCTGTTCGACCAATTCTTCCATATGAAATCCCTCCTTCTATAACATTATACGATAAACGATTAAGAATAATATATTCATAGTTAAAATTTTTCAAGGGATTCGGGAAAATTGGCTGTTATCCGTAAGGCCACTGAAAAACTATTTGAATAGATTTACTAATACAATATATAAGTACGGAAAATCCAGTAATGCATCTAAATACGGTGTTTAGCAAGATTATTTCTCACTTTTTCAGTGGCCTCGTTTACCATATTACAATTACTTGTTTTCCCATTCCATAAAAATTTTGGTTGAAAAAGATGTATAATCTCTTTTTCAAGACTCATTTTATATTCTCTTGATAGGTAAGTTTATTCAAATCTTTTTCTTTTGGAATAACACCGTTTTCACAGGGAAATCATTGACAAAACCACTGTCAGAAACTATGATTTAGTTAAAATGATAATTTCATATAAGAAATAGGTGGCTCATTTAAATATGAGTCTTAAAAGGGAAGTTCGGTGCAAATCCGACGCGGTCCCGCCACTGTAATTGGGAGTTCTCTATCGGATACCACTGTTTTCATAACGGGAAGGTGTAGAGAATGATGAACATAAGCCAGGAGACCTGCCTGTTTCAAACGCCATAACCCTACGTGGATATAGGGGGTGTGTCTGTTGCATTGAAAAAGTAGTTTAATATAACTTCATGCACAAATACATCTCCTCCATGAGATGTTTTTTTATGGCAAAAAACAACAAAAGGAGGAATGATTAGTGAATTTCGCAAACAGAGTGGGAAAAAGAATTTTCGTTTTTATCGCATTAATTTTACTGATTACCCAAAGTAGTATCTCTTCTTTACACCACGTTTTAGCAGATACACCTGAAAATAAGGTCAATGTTTCCGTTATGAAAGAAGATGGCAGCTTTTTGATCGAGCGCTCAGTCGTTGATTTTTCCGATGGGGATACGGCTGGTGATGTGCTAAAAAAGGCTGCAACCGATGTCACCTTTGAAGACTCCGATTATGGCCCTTATTTAAAAGCAATAAAGGGTGTTGTTGCTGAAGGAAACAAATATTGGGGATTTTTTGTAAATGGAATCGCTTCAAATACCGGTGTAATGGATACCAAAGTAAATCCGGGTGACCAGTTGTTATTTCGAGTAATTGATTGGACAAAGAACCCTACTGTACAACCAGAAGAGCTCTCATCAATTATTGAAAAAACAGCTGCTCATTTGCTTAGTAATAATTCTCTTGATTGGTATGGAGTCCTTACATTAAGCATTTTAAATAAAGATATTCCACAATCCATAATTGATTCAAAAATTAATGAAGTTGTGGCCAATAACGGTGAGTTTCGGAAAGTAACCGATTTGGAGAACACAATTATTTTATTAACTGCTGCCGGTAAAGATGCAACAAATATTGAAGGCATCAATTTAATCGACCTTTTAGTTACACACGAACGAATGATTAATCAGGGAAATAATGGGCCTATTTTCGCCTTATGGGCACTTGATAGTGGTAATTATACTATTCAAAATCCAAATGCCGAATGGACGAGGGAAAAATTAATTAACCATATAATAGGTGCTCAATTAGACAATGGCGCATGGTCCCTATACGGCCCGACTCCAAGCGTGGATATAACGGCAATGACACTGACGGCTCTGGCTCCTTATTCAAATCAGGAAAACGTAAAAGCAGCCATTGAAAAAGCTGTAGCCTGGCTCTCAGCGACTCAAACAGACACTGCCGGATACTACGATACTTTTAACGGTGGAGAATCAAGCGAATCGATTGCCCAAGTAATTGTCGGATTATGTGCCAATAACATCGATCCAACCGGTAAGCAGTTTACAAAATCTGAGTTGAATTTAGTTCAGCGTCTTCTTCATTTTCAAAAGGATGACAATGGATTTGCCCATTTACTGACACAAGATTCAAATAGCATGGCAACGAATCAAGCATTTTTCGCATTAGCCTATTATCAAAACTTTTTAAAAGGTGAAGTACCTGGTAAAGAACCAAATCAGCCTGAAGTACCCGAACCAACAAATCCTGAAACGATTTCACCTGAAGAATTTGCAACGGCTTTAAATAGTAGCCGTCAATACTTGCTTGACCATCGTGTTAATGATTTGTATAGTACCGTTGCATTTAATGCCTTAGGGGTTACGATTCCAAGTGATTATATTGATCAGTTAATAAACCAGGTTACTGCCAATAAAGCTGAATTTCGTAAAGTAACTGATTTAGAGCGTACTATTATCTCTTTAACTGCTGCTGGCAAAGATGCGACAAAGATTGCCGGCTATAACTTAATTGAACAGTTGGTTAATCATAAAAATATGACGAATCAAGGAAATAACGGGCCTATCTATGCCCTGCTTGCTTTAGATAGTGGTGGCTATCCTGTTAATGAAAAGGCTGACTGGACAAGAGAAAAGATAGTTGACTATATTGTAAAAACTCAACTTAATAACGGGGCATGGTCTTTAGCAGGAGAAACGCCCAGTGCAGATTTAACCGGGATAGCGATTGCTGCTCTTGCTCCCTATTCAGAAAATGAAAATGTTCAAGCAGCCATTGAGAAAGCTGTAGACTGGCTTTCCAGTAATCAAACGAACTCAAGCGGATTTTATGATACTTTTGCTGGAGGAGAAGCAAGTGAATCGATTGCATCTGTCATTATCGGTTTATCAACAGCAGGAATTGATCCAACAGGCAGTGATTTTACAAAAGCAGAAGGAAACCTAGTCAAACGATTATTGGACTACCAAATTGCGGATGGCGGATTTACTCATCTTCTATCAGAACGTGAATCCAACCCAATCGCTAGCTCTCAGGCAACTTTGGCTCTCGCTGCATATCAGAAATATAAAAATAATCAAGGTTCTGTATTCCATCTCGTTGGCGACCTCGAACCGGTTCCAATAAAAAATTCGGTCGAAACAAGTAAAGAACAAGATCAACAGGTGAGCAAAATCGAAACAACAAAAGGTGCTGCCACAAATCTAAACGGTAAGGAGCAAAACAACTCAGAAAAGACATTGCCAGAAACTGCAACGAACACGTATCTCTTTCTATTCATTGGGATTATACTCGCTACACTTGCGGTCATGGTTACTATTTATCAGCATAGGAAAAAGGCTATTAGCAAGTAATTTTTACATGTAGAAGCATTTCGATTTGGTTTGCAAATTTGTTGAGCACTTATGTTATCAAGTAGTTTCAATATGTGTCAACATTTCAATTTGGGTTACCAAAATTGTTTATCAAGGACTTTAAACATGTATCAGCATTTCGTAGGGGTTCAATTATCTTAGAATCCGTGGACATCATGCTCTATCAGTAAACTGGACATGCCGCAAAGATAAGGATACTGGACACGAAAATTCTTTGGAGGCCCTACTTCAAAATCGAATTTATCCAGTAAGTGGTTCTTAATAAAGGAGGGCTATCGTGAGAAGCGGGAGCCCTCCTGTACAACCACTTAAGTAGAGAATCATGGTTTTGCAACTAATAAAGCCGTGAAGGGAATCCTATTCAACCATTCAAGGAGGGAGAATCATTGAAACTTTGCAAAAAAGCACTATTTATCCTTTTATCCGCCTTCATATTATTGTTTGCAGTTGGTTGTCAAAAAGACAGTGCATTACCTGAAAATGAAACGCTTTCCGAGAAAACAACACTCGAAAAACCATCTAAAGAAAAGCATGAAATGAAAGGAAATAAGGACAACGGTTCAACAGAAGAGGGAAATTCAGAAAACAGTACAAAGGAAAATGAGGCAAAAGCTAATACAGAAAACAAACAATCAAATCCAAACACAGATAAAGCAACTGAGAATACAGGCAATAAGCAAGAAAATACCAATACCAACACAGCCAATAAATCGAATACCCAAACTTCTAAATCCGTTGAAAATAAAAGTACAACACCAGCACCGAAAACTGAATCCGGGCAGCCAGTGAACGGAGGAGGACAAACTTCCGCACCCGCACCAGCGCCAAAGCCGAAGAAGGATACCGTTACCGTATCGGTGGATGGTTACCAGGGGCCAATAAATGCACCGATTCCAACCGTCTTTCTTTCCCCGACAGAGGTAGAAATTGAATCGGGATATACCGCACTCGATGCCACATTAAAAATTTTAAAAGACAAAAAGATACAGATTAGTGTCAGAGGATCGGGAGCAACTGCTTATGTTGAGGGAATTAACAACATATATGAATTTGACTATGGCCCACTAAGCGGCTGGTTAATCGAAGTAAATGATGTATTAATAGATAATAGCGCGGGGATTGAGCCAATAAAAAATGGTGATAAGATTGAATGGATCTATACACTAGACTACACGAAAGATACCACTTACTAAAAATTTACAGGTGATAAATAATGATGATCAGTAAAAGACAGACAGTTGGGGGGGGCAAAGCTGATGGATAACGGATTCCGCTCTCTCCATCCTTTTGTCATATTTCTCTATTACGTTTTAGCCATTGCCATGATTATGCTCTATCAGCATCCATTTTTTTTGACCTTTGCATGCCTTCTTCTTGTGATTTTTAACTTTGTCTTAGATCAGGGAAAAATGCTAAAAAAATGGGTATCCATGATGATTGTTTTATCCTTGTTATTCCTTATTTTAACACCCTTGACGAATCATCGCGGCAGTCATATTTTGTTCTATCTATTTAACAGTGCAATTACATTAGAAGCATTGGTCCAAGGATTGCTAAATGCCTTGACCCTAATCGTCATTCTTACTCTAACGATTACTTTTAACTATTGCATGACTTCGGATAAATTTTTATTTTTATTTTCCAAGTGGATGCCAAAATGGTCTTTGTTAGTCATGCTTTCCGTTCGATTTGTTCCCTTGCTAAATAGAAGACTGATGGAAATCACAACCGTACAAAAAGGAAAGGGTTTGTCCGTCGCTTCCGGTCCTCTTAAACAAAGAATCAAACATGGTTTATTGCTTGTTCAAGTGTTACTCACTTGGTCACTGGAAGATGGTATTCAAACAGCTGACTCGATGTCAGCAAGGGCTTATGGATTACAAAAAAGAACGAAATATACCCCCTATAAACTACATATGAATGATGGTTTCATGATACTCATCCTGGCAGGTTTAACAGGCACCGGCATATTTGGATGGTGGTTGGGTGATGGCGTCCTTACCCTAACACCATTTTTAGAACCAACCATTTTATATGGGCGTGAATGGGTATTTTTTACGATTTATGTTCTCATCATTGGATTTCCGCTAATTGTGGAAGGAAAGGAGGCTATACAATGGCAATATTGGAAACGGTAAAGGTAAGTTTTACATACCCGAATCAATTGCTACCAGCCCTCAATCAAGTTTCATTTTCTGTTGAACCCGGAGAGTTTATTGTCATTTGTGGGCCTTCCGGAAGTGGTAAATCAACTTTGCTCCGAATGGTAAAACAAGAAATTGCCCCCTACGGAGAGCGATCCGGCGAGATTTTTTATAATGGAAAAAAATTGACCGAATATGAACCTGTCAAAATCGCTAAAGAAATTGGAATGGTGTTTCAAGACCCTGAAAATCAAATCGTGATGGATCGGGTATTTGAAGAACTTATTTTTGGATTAGAAAACATCGGCATGCCGACGGAAACCATGCGAACAAAACTTGCAGAAATGGTCCATTTTTTCGGAATCAATCACCTTCTTGATAAGAAGATTCATCTTTTATCCGGCGGGCAAAAACAAATTGTCAATCTTGCCTCCGTTTTGCTAATGGAACCGCGGATTCTTTTACTTGATGAGCCAACAGCCCAACTCGATCCTGTGGCCGCAAAGGATTTCCTTCATATGGTAAAGCAAATGAATGATGAATTTGGAATAACAGTTCTTATTGTCGAACACCGATTGGAGGAAGTCTTTCCTTTAGCCGATCGGGTTTTCGTTTTCGACCATGGTTCGTTAAAAATATCCGGTCCACCAAAGGATGTGATTGCGAAAGTTTGGCAAGAACAGTACCGACCATTATTTCCTTATTTGCCAAGTACGGCATTATTATATTTGGAACACGCAGATAACTTACAAATTGTCGATATTCCTTTAACCGTCAAAGAAGGAAGGAAATGGGCTTCTCAACTGAAGACTCACCAGTTCGATACCTCCTTCAAAAAACAAGAAAATTATAATGAAAAACAGAACCCTATTCTGCAAGTAAAAAACATTTATTTTCAATATGAAAAAACAGGCAAAAAAATATTACAATCTTTATCTTTAACTATTAATGAGGGGGAATGGTTAACAATTGTTGGTGCCAATGGGACTGGAAAATCGACATTACTTAAGGTGATGGCCGGTCTTGAAAGTCCCCAGCGAGGGAAGCTAATTTATAACGGGAAAAAGTATTCAAAACCAATTTCCACTGATATTGCCTACTTACCGCAAAACCCGAAGCTCCTCTTTATACAAGATACCGTCCGAGGAGAATTAATCGAAACGGCACAGCAATTTCATCTTGAAAATTATGAAGAGAAAATAAATTGTTTGGTAGAGTTATTAGGAATTCAGTCCATCCTTGATCGTCACCCGTATGATGTAAGTGGCGGGGAAATGCAAAAAAGTGCATTAGCGTGTGTATTATTACCACAACCGAAAATACTCTTACTCGACGAACCAACGAAGGGACTCGATCCGGAAATGAAAGTTGCGTTAGGCAAATGGCTTAAATCGATGCAAAGCCGCGGCTTAACAATTGTAATGGTTACGCATGACATTGAATTTGCCGCACGTTTTTCTGACCGCAGTGCGATGATGTTTCAAGGAGAAATTACTGTCACTACTTCTACAAAAGACTTTTTTAAAGGTAATGCTTTTTATACAACGGTAGTTAATCGGATGACACGGGACGGAAACATTCCAGAGGTGGTAACAGTTGAGGAGGCTGAAGAAAAATGGGGTTCTCAGAAAATCAAAAACTAAAAAAACAGAAATATAAAAACTTGCTTATTGCTGGGTTACTAATCCTGTTAGCAGTCCTGCTCATCTTTGTACCATTATTGGTTGAAGAACAATATATGTTGGCAAGTATTCTATTTATGGTTTGTTCCTTTTTTCCTTTGATGATTAAGTATGAACATAAAAAGGTTACCAGTAAGGAACTCGTTTTAATCGCTATTCTTGGGGCAATTGCTGCCGTGAGTAGAGTACCTTTTGCCAGCATTCCAAGTGTCCAGCCAACTACCTTTGTTATCATTATGGCCGGCGCTGTTTTTGGGGCAGAATCTGGTTTTGTTGTAGGTGCATTAGCTGCTATCGTGTCAAATATTTTTCTTGGCCAAGGACCTTGGACACCTTGGCAAATGTATGCCTGGGGAATGGTTGGCTTTGCTGCCGGGCTTTTAAAAAACACTTGGGTTATGAAAAGTTCAGTAGGACGCTCGATTTTTGGCTTTATCACCGGCTTTTTATTTGGATGGTTTATGAATCTTTGGGTTGTACTGACCTTAATGAATAGTTTTAATTGGGCACAGTTTATCGGGTTTTATACGGCTAGTTTCTATTTTGACTTGGCCCATGCTTTATCAAATGTTTTCTTTTTACTTGTATTTTCGCAAAGCTGGCTAAAGATTTTAAAAAGATTTCAAAAGAAATATGGTTTGTTGACAGCATACGGATAAGATGAGCGAATGACCCCCTCTTACCGGCATCTTGTACTTCACGAATGGGGTTAACCGAAATACTGACACCTTGATGGTTTGTAGCTTTTGATTTAGACGACAATAGAACGAACAGGTACATTACCTTTTTGGTGGTATTTTACTCAGAGTCAGAACAATGGGGAATCTTTCCAAATCCATTGGATCAAGCTTTTAAATCATAAAGGGGCACATCCATAAGTCAAAAAATGACTTTGCGGACAGCCCCTTCATTTCATTTGATGCCGTTTAAACGCTTCTATAAATAATTGGGGATCTGAATGTAAATGATACGTATAAACACCATGGTTTGTATGCAAATACAAAGTGCCCCCTTCACTTCCAAAGGGTTTATAGGAAAGGTCGAATATAGTTTCTAAGGGGAAATCATGATACCGGGTCACAAGTTTATCTTTATATAAGTACATATATCGTTCCTCTTCAATGTACTTTTGTTGGAATCCAATGTAATCGACTTCACGCTGAACTTTAATATATTTTTGCACCGCTAAGATTTCCCCCATAGATTTACCTCCTTGAAAATGACAATCACCTGTATTGCTAAAGGTATCTTTAGTTTATCAAGAACAAACTTCCTTTTCAAAGATGTTACTCTGTGAAAAAAAACTCGGCGGTTGCCGAGTTTTTTTGTAGATATATTAGCATGTATAAAATACTGATGAACAGCCTTCAGACAAGTTTAGCTTCGAGTGCTCTTCCCTTTCTTACAAAAGGATTTGCATGTAAAAATACTGGTAAGCAGCCTTTAGACAAATTTTAACCTAGCTCCTAGCACCACCCGTCTGCTTTTCTTATTCTCCCAATTCTTTTTTATATTGCTCAAATTCCTTGCTTGTACAACGAACCCAATGGTGAGGTCGAATTTCGCGGAACTTTGGTTCTTCACTTGTATCATGAATTGATGGATCATAGGTTATTCGCTTACGACTCCGTTCATATTCAGGATCCGGCAGCGGTATCGCTGACAGTAATGATTTTGTATATGGATGGACCGGATTTTTATATAATTCATCACTATCTGCTAACTCTACCATATGTCCAAGATGCATAACACCAATCCGATCACTAATGTATTTAACCATGGAGAGGTCATGAGCAATGAACAAATACGTTAATCCATGTTCTTTTTGAAGTTTTTTCAATAAATTTACGACTTGTGCTTGAATCGATACATCCAAAGCAGAAATCGGTTCATCACAAATAATTAATTCCGGTTCTACGGCAAGGGCACGGGCAATGCCAATCCGTTGCCGTTGACCGCCACTGAATTCATGCGGAAAGCGTGTCGCATGTTCTTTATTCAAACCAACCGCTTCTAACAGTTGTTCCACTCTTTCTTTCCGTTCTTTTTCATTTTTTGCAAGGTGATGGACATCTAATCCTTCCGCAATAATATCCAATACAGTCATCCGGGGGTTGAGTGATGAGGATGGATCTTGGAAAATCATTTGCATTTTTCGGTTAAATTTCAATTTTTCCACTCTTGACTTTTTCGCATGAACATTTTCTCCGTGGAATAATACTTCTCCATCCGTCGCATCGTAAAGTCGGATAATTGTCTGACCGGTAGTCGATTTACCACTACCGGATTCTCCAACTAACCCGAATGTTTCTCCTTTATAGATATCAAAAGAAACATCATCAACAGCTTTAATTATTTTTTTCCGTCCGGCAGGGAAATATTTTTTCAAATGCTTGACTTCGAGAATTTTTTCCGTCTTGTTCACGATCATTCTCCCCCTTTCTTACCGGTTTTGGCAAAGCCTTCAATTCTCCGTCTTACGGACTCAGGCATTTCAATTTTCGGTGCATTTTTATGAAGTAACCAAGTTGCCGCATAATGTGTATCCGACACTTTAAACATCGGCGGTTCCATCACCGCATCGATTTCCAAGGCAAATTCGTTCCTTGGTGCAAAAGCATCACCCTTTGGTGGATTCAACATATCCGGCGGTGTACCCGGAATGGTATAAAGTTCTTCATCATCTGCATCCAATGTCGGCATGGATCCAAGTAAACCCCAAGTATATGGGTGTTTCGGGTTATAGAAAACATCGTCGACCGTTCCGATTTCAACAATTTTTCCGGCATACATTACCGCGACCCGGTCTGCTACATTAGCCACAACCCCTAAGTCATGGGTAATAAAAATAATGGATGTTTTTGTATTTCGTTGAATTTCCTTCATTAGTTCGAGAATTTGGGCTTGAATCGTTACGTCCAGCGCTGTTGTCGGTTCATCGGCAATTAATATTTTTGGGTTACATGCAAGGGCGATGGCGATGACAACCCGTTGCCGCATACCACCGGAAAATTGGTGCGGGTATTGATTTACCCGAATTTCCGGATGTGGAATGCCAACTTGATCCAAAAGTTCAATTGCCTTTTTCTTTGCTTCTGCACGATTCATGCCTTGATGTTTGATTAAACCTTCAATAATTTGATTCCCGATTTTCATTGTCGGGTTTAATGAAGATAACGGATCTTGGAAGACCATCGATATTTCTTTTCCACGGATTTTTTGCATTTCCTTTTCGGATTTTTTTACTAAATCCTCTCCCTGAAAAAGGATTTGACCGCTTTTAATAATCCCTGCCGGTTTGGGAAGAAGCCCCATTAATGTCGAAGAAGTTACCGATTTTCCCGAACCGGACTCTCCAACGATAGCCAATGTCTCTCCTTCATTCAGGTCAAAACTTACACCTCGAACAGCTTGTACTTCACCGTTGTAGGTGTTAAATGAAACACTTAAATCTTTCACTTCCAATAGTTTACTCATTTAAAGACACCTACCTTGATTATTTATGCATTTTCGGATCAAACGCATCACGAAGACCATCACCTAAAATATTAAATGTGATCATGATGAGCGAAATTAAAATCGCCGGATAAACCAATAAATGCGGGTAGATCCGTAAGTTTTGGAACCCGATATTGATTAAAGAACCTAACGATGCATTTGGTGGAACAATCCCTAAACCGATAAAGCTTAAAAATGCTTCGAAAAATACCGCACTTGGAATCGAAAACATCGTGTTAACAATAATAATCCCACTGATATTCGGCAATAAATGCTTTCTAATAATAGAACCGTTCGATGTACCTAACGTTCTTGCAGCTAATACAAACTCCTGATTCTTTACCTTCATGACTTCACCGCGAACAATCCGCGCCATACCGGTCCATCCGGTTATTGCAAGGGCGATGACAATTGACATAATCCCCGGTTGCATGAATAACATCATTAATAAGATAATAACTAGGTTTGGAATACCGACAAGCACTTCAATAACCCGTTGCATATAATTATCTACTTTTCCGCCAAAGAAACCGGAAATCCCACCATAAGTAACACCAATTAAAAGGTCTAAAATAGCTGCAACAAAGGCAATAATTAAAGAAACCCGGGTTCCTAACCAAAGTCTTGTCCATTGGTCACGGCCTAAATGGTCCGTACCTAACCAGAAATACTGATCTCCCATACCTTTTGCATCATATACGTGATAAGTAGCTTCTACTTCGGCTGAATTTCTTTCGCCATTTCCTTTACTTTTCACTTTAAAATCTATAAATTTTTCTTGATTATCAAAACGGGCAATTGCTTTACTCTTTGCCTCTTCCACAGTAGAACCTTTAAAATCATCGGTTAAAGTACCGTCAAATCCAAGCCACGATATTTTTTCTAAACCCGGTGCATGCGGCGGTAATTTTGCACGACTTAAATTTTGATCATCATTTCCGTATTCAGACATATGCGGACCAACGATACTCATAATTATAATAATGATTAGTAGAATGAGACTGATTATCGCAGGTTTATTTTTTAATAATGTTCTTCTTGCCTCCTGCCCGAATGTTCGACTAGGTTTAGAAATTGTCTCACTTGTATCTTCTTTCCGTACCAGAGGTTTAAATAATTCCTTCGGCAGATTGTTTAAATTGTTGTTCTCCATATTATTTATTCCCTCCAGTCACTCGAATTCTTGGATCAATTAATCCGTAAAGGAGGTCAACGATTAAAATAATAACGATAAAGGCAAATGCATATAAAAGGGTTGTCCCCATAATTGTCGGATAGTCATTGACTAGAACTGAGGAAACAAATTGCTCCCCAATACCCGGTATTGCAAAAATTTGCTCAATAACCATAGAACCGGTCATTATGTTTACAGCCATTGGTCCGATAACCGTTATTAATGGGATAAGTGCGTTTCGAAATCCGTGTTTCCATACCCGACCGGCTTGACCAATCCCTTTAGCTTTAGCAGTAAGCATATAGTTAGATCCTAATACTTCAACCATCTCAGTTCTGATAAACCTTGCTGCTGTTGCTAATGGTGTAATTGCCAATGCAATTGTCGGTAAAATCGTATGTTCAGGTTCACCCCAGAGAGCTACCGGAAACCATCCTAGTTCAACTGCAAATACATATTGAAGAAGTCCGGCAAATACAAAGGAAGGAATAGAAGTACCCAGTACAGCGATTATTGTTGAGGTATAATCCAGAAAACCATTATGGAAAACAGCAGCAATCAATCCTAATGCGATACCTAAAATCGTTCCAATCACCATGGCTTGAAAACCTACAAGTGCTGATGGCCCTATTCGATCCAATAATATTTGGGTAACCGGGGTATTATCAAATTTAAAGGAAATTCCTAAGTCCCCTTGGACAAGTCCGGTCAAATAACGAACATATTGAACCGGAACCGGATCATTCAACCCGTATTTTTCTAAGACGATTGCCTTTTGTTCTTCACTCAATTTATCTTCTGCATTCAGCGGACTTCCAGGTAACATTTTCATGAGGAAAAATGAAAGTGTTGCAATAATAAATAGTGTTACAATCATATATCCTAAACGACGTAGAATATAGCGAGCCATTTTGCCACCTCCTAAAAAGTAAAAAAAATAAATGTTCTCTATTATATGAAATTTATAGTTACATGAGGAAAGAGAGCGCACGCCAACATCTTGGCATACACTCTCTAATTTTAATTCCAATTCAATATATTAATAAATATATTTTTTTATTTATTCAATATAAGTCCATTTCCACTCATAGTCAGCACCAAATTTATTGGCAATAATGTTATGAACTTTTGGTGAACTTAATAGAGCCAATGAACGTTGATACATAGGGACAATTGCTGCATCTTCAAACAAGATTTTTTCTGCTTGTAACATAGCTTCATAACGTTTGTCTTGGTCATTCGCTAATGTTGTTTGAACATCTTGAAGCAGTTTATCATATTCCGGATTTGAATAACCCATTTTGTTGTTTCCGCCATCGGTAATCCATAGATTTAAGAAGGTATATGGATCTAGGTAGTCCGGACCCCAACCGGCAAATTGGATATCATAGTCTTGAGCTGTATCAGCATCAAGTCTTTGTTCGAATGGAACGTTTTTAATCGTAATTTCCAATCCCGGCAAGTTTGTTTTTAATTGATTGGCAATGTATTCGTTAAAAACTTTTGCCGTTTCCGTATCATCACCCATAAATTCCAGCGAAATACTGTCAACACCAAGTTCTTTCAAACCTTGTTCCCAATATTTCTTCGCTTCTTCTTTATTATAGACAGCTAAATCACCGTTTTGTTCACGGAAATCTTTACCAGTACTCGGTACTTCCACAAAATCTTTTGGTATTAACCCGTTGGCAGCGATTGAACCGTTATTGAGAATTTCATTAACGCCGGCTTCTTTATCGACTGCCATCATGATTGCTTTCCGAATATTGACATTTGCCAATGGTGTTTTTTCACCGTTACGTACTTGATTTAGTTTTAAATAGAATACGGTAGGTTGCGGAATGGTGATATAATCATCATTGGAAGAATACATGTCAACTAAATCTGAAGATAAACCTGCACGGTCCACTTCGCCTTTTTCATATAAATCGACACCGGCTTGCGGGTCTTTCACGACAACGAAAGTAATTTTGTCTAATTTAACAGAATCTTTATCCCAGTAATTTTCGTTTTTTACAAGTTCCCATTTATTAGCAGTACTTGTCCATTTTTCTAACGTAAATGGTCCGTTGAATACTAATGTTTCGGTACTTGTTGCATATTTATCACCTTGTGCCTCAACGAATTTTTGATTCATTGGCAGGAAGGTTCCGAAAGTTGTAAGTGATTCAAAGTAAGGTGTAGGGTTTTCTAATTCAACGACTAAAGTATGGTCATCTTCTGCCCGCACACCCAGTTCTTCAACAGCTACTTCGCCTTTGTTAACGGCTGTTGCGTTTTTAATAACGCCGCCCATCATATATGGACCATATTCTGAACCTGTTGCCGGGTCAACTGCACGGCGCCATGCATATACGAAATCATGCGCTGTTACAGGGTCACCGTTAGACCATTTGGCATCTTCACGTAATTTAAAAGTCCAAGTTAAACCATCATCGGATACTTTATGATCGATTGCCATTCCATCTTCAACTTTCCCGTCTTTTCCTAAGCGATATAAACCTTCCATTGATTCGCTTAAGAATTGAAAGGCATACTGGTCAGTTGCCATTGAAGAATCCATTGTCGGAATTTGATCACTATTCATTAAACGTAATACTTGTTCAGATGATTTATCAGTGTCTCCTGATCCTTTCCCTGAACTTTCATCTGATTTACCGCCACAAGCCGATAAAACTGTGCTTACTAATAGTAAAGCAGCCAGTAGCAGTGACCACTTCTTCTTCATAAAAGATAGCCCCCCTATATTTTAATCTTCTGAATTTTAGGACTGGACGTCCCTAGTAATGATGGTATATTACGAAGTATACAGTTAATTATTATTTTTGTAAAGAGAAAATTAAATATTAGTATAAGGTTTATCGTGATTATTCGTAATTTACCAAATTAGGTGTTTTATGGTTGAATTGGTATAGATAAAATAATAGTATTGTTTAACAAGATTTGTAGGAAGTAGTTTTCACTAATCTGTACGTGGTATAATGACAACGACTATTTAAAATAGGTGAAATCAATGAAAGAGAAATTACAACTAGGTTGATTTAAAATATTAGTATAGTTTAACAAGATTTGTAGGAAGCAGTTTTCACTAATCTGTACACATGGAATAATGACAACAACTACTTAAAATAGGTGAAATCAATGAAAGAGAAACGACAAGCAGGTTTATTTTTAGTGAATATGGCAGTTATTTTCGTAGTTTTTTTCTTTGGGTCTGAACATACTCTAATCAGTTTCATTAATACCGTGTTTTACGTCGGGTTGATTTATGTGGTAACTGTCTTGTTCATGTTCACGGTAAAGGGTGGATTTTTTGACGGGCTTGTCTTTGGATTTAGGCGATATAACCATATTATGTTTAAAAGAAAAGATTATTTGGAGGAATGGAAGAAAAAACCTCTTCCGTCAGAATCGTTCAATATCCGATTATACCGATTATTACAATTTCAATGCTATATGCTAGTAGGAGGGTTAATTGTTCTACTTATCATATATTACATGGTTCGATAACTTTAGGGAGAACTCAGCCATAAATATATTTTTAACTGACTACTAAATGGGATAGTAGTTAATTAAACTATTGAAAGAGGTTAGTTTCCATAATCGATCTAAAAATGCCCGGCTTCCACAAACATCGGAAACCGGGCATTTTCATTATATCTATTCTATTATTCTAGTGATTATTTTCCGGCTACAGCAGCTTCTACTTCACTCATCGAGATGCCCAATGCTTTTGCCACCCCTTCACCATAAGCCGGATCCGCTTTGTAGCAGTTTGTAATATGACGTAATTGAACTTCTTTTGTCGTTCCTTGCATATTACGGGCTGTATTTTCAAATAATCTTTGTTGCTCTTCCGGTGTCATGAGGCGGAACAATTTACCCGGTTGTTCATAATAATTGTCATCATCTTCACGAAAATTATGATAATCAGCAGTACCGAAAATATCTAGAGCCGGTTCCTGATGTTCCGGACTATCTTCCCACTCACCGTAGCTGTTCGGATAATAAGAAACGGATCCTCCTTCAGCCGCATTGAAAATTCTCATTGCACCGTCACGATGATAGGGATGGAAGTTTTTCGCATTTTTTGGATAATTTACCGGAATTTGCCAATGATTTACTCCTAATCGATAGCGTTGGGTATCCCCGTAAGAGAATAGACGTCCTTGCAACATTTTATCCGGGGAAAATCCAATACCCGGCACAATGTTTGTAGGTGCAAATGCTGCTTGCTCTACTTCGGCAAAATAGTTTTCCGGGTTGCGATTTAATTCAACCACACCGACTTCAATTAATGGGAAGTCTTTTTGATACCATACTTTTGTTAAATCAAACGGGTTATATGGTAGATTGCGAGCTTCCTCTTCGGTCATGACTTGAATGTACATAGTCCATCTCGGATAATCACCACGTTCGATAGCTTCATATAAATCTCTTTGATGGCTGTCACGGTCACGGCCGATTAATTCTTGTGCTTCTTGATCGGTTAAGCATTTAATTCCTTGTTGTGTTTTGAAGTGGAATTTTACCCAAATGCGTTCATTATCTGCATTAAACATCGAATACGTATGACTGCCAAACATATGCATATGTCTGTAGCTTGCCGGGATACCACGGTCACTCATGGTAATCGTCACTTGGTGTAAAGCTTCAGGTAGAGAACTCCAGAAATCCCAGTTTGCCTGCGCACTATGCATGTTTGTTTTTGGGTCACGTTTGACTACGTGGTTTAAGTCAGGGAAACGTTTAGGATCTCTCATGAAGAATACAGGTGTGTTATTACCAACAAGATCCCAATTTCCTTCTTCTGTATAAAATTTCATGGCACAACCGCGAATGTCCCGCTCGGCATCTGCGGCCCCCCGTTCTCCGGCTACCGTTGAAAAACGAATAAACATATCTGTTTTCTTACCAACTTCAGAGAAAAGAGCTGCCTTTGTATATTTCGTAATATCATTTGTTACAGTAAAAGTTCCGTATGCACCCGAACCTTTTGCGTGCATCCGCCGTTCCGGAATGACTTCCCGGTCAAAATGAGCTAATTTTTCAATAAACCAATAATCCTCCATCAAAAGCGGGCCACGTGGACCTGCCGTTTTCGAATCCTGATCATTTGGCACCGGAGCACCGAAAGCTGTTGTCAGTTTTTTCTTTTCACTCATCCTATGTACACCCCCAAAGTTTTTAAACTGATTAATAGCTATACTATATCATAATTATTTTTACTTTACAATTATTATAACTTAAAAATCGCAACTCCCTTATTTCGACAAAATTAACCAATTATTTAGGTCTTTATTTTGATATAATACTTATTAGATCAAGTGTCAGGCGGGATTACACTAAAAAATATTAAAATCGCGTTATTCTCATTTATTTATTTTTATTGATAATAAACCTAACTTTACTTTCACTTATTTTTTGTATAATAATTTCACAAGGATGAATTTTATCTTGATATTTTTCGGATATGTTGATAATATGAAAGAGCAATATTTTTGGAAAGCTAATATTCAAAATAGTGAGTCTTTCCAAGCAGATAATTTTTGACCACTTCCTGATAGGGGAGTTAAGGCCACGGACAGCCGGGTCAAATGCCGATTGGTAGCTTCGGTTGCCTTATTGATTGAGTTTAAAGCTCAAATTTTATAAGTTGGTTACTTTACAACCGGTGCAGGTGCACATCAACTTGTGAAACGATCAATAAGAGTGGTAAAAGTAATTATTTGCTATATAGACTCTGATCTTATGAAGAAATTTTGAATATTAGAGAACTTCCAAACGACCGGCCTTATGAGAAGTAGATGGTAAATCTTAATTGTATTTTTATTTGGATGATTCTTTAATATTGACTTTAATCTTCAAGCAAGTGTTGTGCGCGGCGCCGCGGTTTACACTTGCTTTTTTATTATTTTATAAACAAAATCCAATCAGTAAGGAGAAATGAAAATGGGAAAAGCGCTTGTTATCGGTGCAGGTGGCGTTGCATCTGTTGCCATTCATAAAATGGTTCAAAACAGTGATGTATTTGAAGAAATTTGCATTGCCAGCCGGACAAAAGCTAAATGTGATGCGTTAAAAGAAAAATTGGACGGCGGGAAGACAAAAATTACGACAGCCCAAGTGGATGCTAACAATGTAGACGAGCTCATTACTTTAATTAAACAAGTTAAACCGGACATTGTCGTAAATTTAGCACTTCCATATCAAGATTTAGCAATTATGGATGCTTGTCTGGCAACAAAAACTCATTATTTGGACACAGCTAACTATGAACCGGAAGATACGGCAAAATTTGAATATAGCTGGCAATGGGCTTATCGTGAACGTTTTGAAGAAGCGGGAATTACCGGCTTGTTAGGAAGCGGCTTTGATCCGGGTGTAACAAGTGTCTTTACTGCCTATGCTTTGAAACACCACTTTGATGAAATCGAGTATATCGATATTCTTGACTGTAATGCCGGCGATCACGGTTATCCATTTGCAACAAACTTTAACCCGGAAATTAATATTCGGGAAGTTTCTGCTAACGGGCGTTACTGGGAAAACGGCAACTGGGTAGAAACAAAACCGATGGAAATTAAGCGGGTTTATGACTTCCCGGAAATCGGCGAAAAAGATATGTATTTACTGTATCACGAAGAGCTTGAATCACTAGCCAAAAACGTACCCGGACTTAAACGGATTCGCTTCTTTATGACGTTCGGACAAAGTTACCTCACTCATCTTAAAGTGCTTGAAAATGTCGGCATGACTTCCATTGAGCCGATTGAATTTGAAGGAAAACAAATAGTGCCGCTTCAATTTTTAAAAGCCGTTTTACCGGATCCGGCATCTCTCGGACCAAGGACAAAAGGAAAAACAAATATCGGCTGTATTTTCCGCGGCAAAAAAGATGGAAAAGAAAAAACCTACTATCTATATAATGTCTGTGACCATGAAGAATGTTATCGTGAAGTCGGTTCCCAAGCCGTATCCTATACCACAGGGGTACCGGCCATGATAGGTGCCATGATGATATTGAACGGATATTGGAAAAAACCGGGCGTTTGGAACTTAGAAGAATTAGATCCGGATCCGTTCATGGATGCATTAAACAAATGGGGACTCCCGTGGAAAGAAAGTTTTGATCCGGAGTTAGTGGACTGATGAGATTTGAAGAATTACCAACTCCTTGTTATGTCGTTGATGAAAAGCTTTTGGAAAACAACTTAAAAATCTTAAACGGGGTAATGGAGCGGACAGGTGCTAAAATTGTTTTGGCGCAAAAAGCATTCTCTATGTTTAAATTGTATCCGCTCCTCGCCAAGTACTTGAACGGAACAACGGCAAGCGGCCTATATGAAGCCCGGCTCGGATATGAGGAAATGGGAAAAGAAAATCATGTCTTTTCCCCGGCCTACCGTGATGATGAAATGGATGAAATTGTTTTGATTTGCGATCATATTATTTTTAATTCTTTCTCACAGCTGGAGAAGTTTAAAGATAAAGTTTTGAAGGCCGGTAAAAAAGTTGGGTTGCGCATTAATCCGGAATGTTCCACACAAGATGGGCATGCCATCTATGATCCATGTTCACCCGGATCCCGCTTAGGGGTAACAGTCGACCAGTTTCGCCCTGAATTGTTGGAAGGTGTTTCCGGGCTTCATTTTCACACCCTCTGCCAACAAAACGCTGATGATCTGGAAACGACATTACATGCGGTTGAAGAAAATTTTGGCCAGTGGTTGCCCCAAATGGAATGGATTAACTTTGGCGGTGGACATCATATTACAAGAGAAGATTATGATATCCCGTTACTTGAAAAATGTATTAAGAGGATGCAAGATACGTACGGTTTGGAAGTCTATCTTGAGCCGGGGGAAGCTGTGGCACTTAACGCCGGGTATTTAGTAACAACTGTCCTTGATACAATCAAAAACGGAATCGATATTGCCATTCTTGATACATCGGCCACTTGCCACATGCCAGATGTATTAGAAATGCCTTATCGTCCACCATTGTTCGAGTCTGGTGAGCCGGGTGAAAAGCCATATACGTACCGACTTGGCGGACCTACTTGCCTTGCCGGTGACATCATTGGTGATTACTCGTTTGATCAACCATTAAAACCATGCGATCGCCTGATTTTCGGTGACATGGCCATCTACACAATGGTGAAAAATACCACCTTTAACGGTATGCCGCTCCCGACTATTGCCATTAAAAAAAAGGACGGCGATTGTGAAATCATCCGCCAATTCGGATACGAAGATTTTAAGATGAGGTTATCATAAATTTGCAAGAGGCTTTCCGGAAGTAATGGGGCACTTCCTTTTAGAAAGCCTCTTTTTTCATGCGCTTAACGTCAAACTTCCGGTAAGGCAAATTTGTCCTACTAACAGCCACTGAGAATCTCTACTGATTGAAGTTTTCACTTTATTCGCGGGCTATAATTTTCCTTCAGCCATCAATCCTCATATATGTATGGTAATTTTATTTAAAACAGTCATTGTAATGTTAATTCATGTTATTTAACAATATAATTTTTTTATTATACAATAATGATGATGAGAAATTTTCAAGTTATAACTTTTCTCAAATTTGTACAAACTTAATAATACAGGGAAATTGTACTACCCGGGCCTTTTGTTTGACAAATATATTTATTATTATATAATAATTATTGTAAAAGAAATTTGTTATGTGCTTCACAAAATTTTCCCATATTTTTACAGAATTCTAAAATATTCACAATAATACATAGGAGGTATTTATTATGTCATTAGTAGGAAAGCAAGTATTACCATTTAAATTACAAGCATACAAAAACGGCGAATTTGTAGAAGTAACGGAAGAAGATTTCAAAGGACATTGGAGCATTTTATGTTTCTATCCGGCAGATTTTACATTTGTTTGCCCGACTGAACTCGAAGACCTCCAAGAACATTATGCGACTTTCAAAGATCTTGGCGTTGAAGTTTATTCCTGTTCAGCCGATACACATTTTACTCATAAAGCTTGGCATGACCATTCCGATGCCATTAGTAAAATTGAATATACGATGATTGGGGACCCTTCCCATAAACTTATCGAAATGTTTGATGTCCTAAGGGAAGAAGAAGGTCTTGCAGATCGTGGAACATTCATTATCGATCCGGATGGTGTCATTCAAGCAGTTGAAATTAATGCAGACGGTATTGGACGTGATGCAGCCAGCCTAGTTGACAAAATTAAAGCAGCTCAATATGTTCGCACACATCCTGGTGAAGTTTGTCCGGCAAAATGGAAAGAAACTGGAGAAACGCTGAAACCGAGTCTTGACCTTGTCGGAAAAATTTAAGGAGTGCTTATAAATGATACTAGATGCGGATATTAAAGCACAATTAAATCAATATCTTCAGTTAATGGAGAGCGATATCATTATTAAAGTAAGTGCGGGTTCTGATAAAGTATCAGGTGACATGCTGGCTCTTGTTGACGAGCTGGCTACGATGTCACCGAAAGTTAAAATTGAACATACTACTTTACAAAGAACACCAAGCTTTAGTGTGAATCGTGTGGGAGAAGATACCGGAGTTGTTTTTGCCGGTATCCCTTTAGGCCATGAATTTACTTCACTTGTGCTTGCGCTATTACAGGTAAGCGGTCGACCGCCAAAAGTTGAACAAAAACTGATCGACCAAGTTAAAAGCTTAACCGGTGAATATCATTTTGAAACATTCGTCAGCTTAACTTGTCATAATTGTCCTGAAGTTGTTCAGGCTCTAAACATCATGAGTGTCCTTAACCCGAATATTACACATACAATGATTGACGGTGCGGCTTACAAAGAAGAAGCCGAAAGTAAAAACATTATGGCGGTGCCGACTGTTTTCTTAAACGGCGAGGAATTTGGCAGCGGCCGGATGTCACTCGAAGAAATATTGGCCAAACTAGGGAAAACATCGGACCCATCTGAGTTTATGAATAAAGATCCGTTTGACGTTCTCGTTGTCGGCGGTGGTCCTGCCGGTGCGAGTGCCGCTATTTACGCTGCAAGGAAAGGAATTCGTACCGGAATTGTGGCAGAACGATTCGGCGGTCAAATTATGGATACCAAGGGCATTGAAAACTTTATCAGTGTAAAATACACTGAGGGTCCGCAACTTGCTGCCAGTTTAGAAGAGCATGTGAAAGAATACAATATTGATATAATGAACTTGCAACGGGCAAAACGTTTAGAAAAGAAAGATAACCTTGTCCATATTGAATTGGAAAACGGCGCAGTTTTAAAAAGTAAGACAGTCATTCTTTCAACCGGTGCACGTTGGCGCAATATAGGCGTACCGGGTGAAGAAGAATTCAAGACAAAAGGTGTTGCCTATTGCCCGCATTGTGACGGTCCGTTGTTTGCCGGAAAACATGTTGCGGTCATCGGTGGTGGAAATTCCGGGATTGAAGCGGCAATTGATCTCGCAGGAGTTGTTAAACATGTGACCGTTATTGAATTTATGCCGGAATTAAAAGCCGACCAAGTACTTCAAGATCGTCTTCACAGTTTATCAAATGTGACAGTGATTACAAACGCCCAAACGAAAGAAATCACCGGAACTGATAAAGTAAACGGGCTAACTTATATTGACCGGACAACCGGAGAAAAACACCATATTGAGCTAGCTGGTGTCTTTGTTCAAATCGGTCTTGTTCCCAACACCGATTGGTTAGAAGGTACGGTTGAACGAAATCGCATGGGTGAAATTATTGTTGATAAGCGTGGTGCAACCAATATCCCGGGTGTCTTTGCTGCCGGCGACTGTAGTGATAGTCCATATAAACAAATTATCATTTCCATGGGATCCGGTGCAACGGCGGCCTTGGGAGCATTTGATTATTTAATCCGAAACTAACCCGGAAACCAAAAAAACTACGCAAAAAACCGTTATACTGCTTATTCTGTAGTATAACGGTTTTTTATATTTTTATTCTTTCTATGTATTTTAGATGTCTGACTTATACTGTTATTCATTTCCAATTGGTAATATACCCTTTTTATGATAATACAACAGGAAGCGGATCGCCTAAAACGAGTTCATCGACTTTTACAATTGCGTCATATGCTAAAATTTGCACACCTTGTTCCGCTGCTTTTAATAAAGCCTCTGTAAAAGTTTTATCCATTTCTTTATTAGGAGTAATAGTGGAGCAACCTTTCATTTGTACGACAAACAAGATAGTTCCGCTGTATCCCTTTTGTACGGCTTTTGCCAACTCCAATATATGTTTTGTCCCTCGTAACGTCGGTGCATCCGGAAATAGTGCCACCCCGTTCTTTTCCAATGTGACCCCTTTCACTTCAATAAAGCCGCTTTCATTTCCCTTTTCAAAATAAAGATCAAACCGGGAATCGCCAAACGGAACTTCCCTTTTCATCGTGTTTACCATTCCGAGTTCTTTCACCTTTCCCGTTGTAATTGCCTCTAAAACAACGGTATTGGGCGCTTGTGAATCAATATTTACCCAAATATCATTTTTACAAACAGCAATGAGAGAATATTTTGTTTTCCTGTTTGGATTATCACTCACTTCTAACCGCACGTCAGCATCCGGTTGTAGCAACTCTGTTAAACGGCCGGTATTTTTAATATGAGCTGCTTCTTTTTTTCCATGAATGAAAACTTCGGCAATAAACCTGTTCACCCGCCGATGCAGTTTACCATGGACTATTTTCCCGTACTTCATAAGTTCACTTCCAATAAACGGTTTTAGGTTATGTGATGAATAATCGTGTAACAATGGAGGCGTTTAATAATAGGAAAAGGAAGTACAATTGCCAAATCGGCAATTTATACTTCCTGTAACTGACGAGTTTTGTCATCCGTATTTGTCGGTATTTCTTCCTCCAGGCCAAGCGACTTTGCTGTAGAGGAATGAATTTCTTGAAGAAGGTCCGGGTTTTTAGCTAAAGATACACCATAGGAAGGAATCATTTCTTTAATTTTTGATTCCCATTTCGGCATATATTGCGGGAAACATCTGTCCAATACTTCAAGCATAACATGTACGGCTGTTGAAGCACCGGGTGAGGCACCGAGCAAAGCGGCAATCGAGCCATCACTGCTATTTACAACTTCCGTACCGAATTGAAGTGTTCCTTTCCCACCGGTCTCCGTATCTTTAATTACTTGTACACGTTGACCTGCTACGACCATATCCCAATCCTCAAGTTTGGCGTTCGGAATAAACTCACGTAACTCCTCTAACCGTTGTTCATTTGATAACATAAGTTGTTGAATTAAGTATTTTGTTAGCGACATTTCTTTTACACCGGCAGCCAACATCGTAAGCACATTATTTGGTTTTACGGAGCTAATTAAATCAAAGTTTGAACCGGTTTTTAAAAATTTCGGTGAGAAACCGGCAAACGGTCCAAACAACAAAGTCTTTTTATTATTAATATACCGGGTATCAAGATGTGGCACGGACATCGGCGGAGCGCCAACTTTTGCTTTACCGTAAACTTTTGCATGATGTTTTTCGATAAGTTCTTCATTTTTACAAACCATAAATAATCCGCTAACCGGGAAACCGCCAATATGTTTTGATTCAGGAATTCCCGTTTTTTGCAATAACGGCAAAGAACCGCCACCGGCACCGATAAAAATAAATTTTGCTATATAAGACTTATTTTGACCGGCGTCAATATCATGTACTTTTACTTCCCACAATCCTTCACTTGTCCGTTTAATATCTTTCACATAATGTTTATAATTAATCTCGACGTTTTCCTTTTTTAAGTGTTCAAACAACATTCGAGTTAATGCACCAAAGTTGACATCTGTTCCGGAATCCATTTTTGTAGCCGCAATCGGTTCATTTAGTTTACGGCCTTCCATCATCACCGGAATCCATTCTTTCAGTTTTTCCGGATCATCCGAAAATTCCATCCCTTGGAACAGCGGGTTATCAGCTAATGCATTAAAGCGTTTTCTTAAAAATTCTACGTTCTTTTCCCCTTCGACAAAACTCATATGGGGTAATGGCATGATAAAGTCCTGTGGATTACGAATCAAATTACTTTTTACAAGATAAGACCAAAATTGTTTTGATACTTGAAACTGTTCATTCACTTTTATTGCTTTGCTAATATCTATGGATCCGTCCGGTTTTTCGACGGTGTAGTTGAGCTCGCACAGTGCAGAATGACCCGTCCCCGCATTATTCCATTCATTGGAACTTTCCTCTCCGGGTTTTTCGAGCTTTTCAAACACTGTAATTTCCCACTCCGGTATCAATTCCTTTAACAACGAACCGAGCGTGGCACTCATAATTCCGGCGCCAATTAAGATGACATCTGTTTTTGTTTGTCTATTACTCATTTTCCCCACCTTATCCCCTTTTGAATTCTTGGAAAAGCTGCAGGCGGTTTCATTCCGAAAAAAGACGGAAAACAGTCAGACTACACACTTTTCCCGAATCAATTATAACCTAATTCTAGTCTACCAGAATCTTTCAGTGATTAAAACATTATTTTACTATTCTAAGATAGTTACAATTTACACCAAATGTGGAAATTATGCAAATATTTGATTTGTGATTTTTTGAACAAAATAATGTTCATTTTCTTAGGCTTGTTGTCGTTTCATCACCGACTTTATAAATCTTTGAGATTCTTATCCAACTGTTGCTTTCTTTCCTCCGTTCCCTTAAAAAACGCTCGGAAAAAATCTAATGTGACTTTTCCAAGGGTTAAGATAAATATCCCTAAAGAAAATGATCATACAACTGAACGAGTGACTGTTTTACGTAGAAAAGTATTGGGGTAAATTATCCCTTTTCCACCGGATTGTCGCTATATGAAACCCAGTCACTGTAACTTCCTGCGTATAGTTTTACATTTTGATAGCCTGCGATTTTTAGAGCTATATAATTAGGCGTTGCCGTGACACCTGATCCGCAATAGACAATAATTGGTTCCTTTTGATCCAACTCGGCAAATCTTTTTTTCTGTTCTTCGCTTCCTTTGAAGAAACCATTTTCCAACCCTTCTGCCCAAAATTTATGCATGGCCCCCGGAATATGTCCGGGAATTTTATCAATTGGTTCCTCTTTTCCCAAATAGCGTGCTTTTTCTCTTGAATCAATTAAAATTGGCGACTTTTTCTTATTGGCGACAATTTCCTTAATCTCTTCATAAGTTGCCAGCATCTCTTTTCGAATACTTACCTTATATTGGGCAGATTCCGGCTTTGGCACTTCTTTTGTTGTCGGGTAACCCGCTTCAACCCAACCTTTAAAACCTCCATTTAACACGTAGACTTTGTCATGTCCAATATATGTAAGCAGCCACCAAAACCGCGATGCAAACGCCCCCTCTCCTCCATCATAGGCGACGACCGTTTTCGTATTATCAATTCCCGCTTGCTCTATTTCATGTCGAAACTGTTCAATATCCGGAAGCGGGTGCCTCCCTCCATGTTTGGAAACAGGTGCAGATAATTGTTTTTCCAAATCGAAAAAGTATGCACCCGGGATATGGCCAGCCTTATATAGACGTTCTCCCTCATCCAGCTTGCTTAATGAAAAACGGCAGTCTACAATTTTAACATCTTTATTGGCTAATTGTTCGAGCAACCATTCTTGATTAACAACATACTCCACTTTAACAACCCCTGTTCATTAGTTTTATTATAAAATCAATGTGGGCTTAGAATCAGCAATATCCTTTATTCTCGTGAATTTTTTGTATATATTCTATTATAAACCCAAATGATTAGCAGGGGATATTGCTTAGGACGACCTTACATAAGGTTTAAACTCAATTACTTATGGTACGGTTCACCGTGGTAATTTAAGAGGCAAAAGAACAGCATTGGATTTTACTTACCAATGCTGTTTTTCATATAAAGTTAGCTTACCGGTGTTGATAAGCCTATAAAGAAGCAAATATTTAGTAAGAATTTATAATACGCAAAAACTTTCTAAAGGGATCGATCATAAACCTTTAAGAAATATGCAAAAGTGGTCGACATGGCTATGAAAAAAACTAAGAGGAATTCAGAAGTCAAAATACAATACGACTGCCATTTCTACTTACACAGTGATTTTACTAATTTCATGTAATAAACCAGAAGCAATTAAACTACCAGTTATCCCCTCAAGAACACTTTTTATAGTTCTCATAGACTCTTTAATAATTTGGGTTTTGGGTTTATTTGTCATTAATTCATTTGATATTTTACTTATTTCTAACTCAAGTGCCTCTTTTACTTCTCTTTCAAGCGTAATGTGACTTAAATTCCCCCGTAGCATCGAAATAAATTCATTTACCTTTTCCAAATCCATTTCATTTATTTGTGTTTGTATTGAATGTTGTGTATGTTGCTAAATTTGTACTCCAGAGGTATTGCCATAAAAGTTGTTGACAGTATAGTTTTGCTTGTCTGCTTCACGCTTCTCCTCTTTTGAAAAGCTAACACCCTCACCCAATATTCCATCCTCCTCAAGTTGTATTGACCACTCTAAAATTATATTTCTCACACTGTCAATTATTTGTTGAGCTTGACTCTTCCCAAAACTAACTTGGAACTTTGTAGGTCTTCCATCCGCCCAATTTGAAAGTTGATTTTGTATATTTTGTGGTAATTGGATGACTAAATGGTCATTACTGCTTTCCACCAAGTATTCAATTTCAGTTATAGGTTGAGAAATTTTATTAGTTGAAACAATATCGGCTAGTTCTGGATTTTCAATTATAACTGGTCGCCAACCATATATGGGATTGAGGAACTGAAGGCTTCCTCTAACCTCTCGATAATCAGGAATGTTTTCAAGATTACTCATATATCCGTTTAATTCCTGACTTGCCCATTTTTCAAAGTCTCTGATTTTTAGCTTCTTGGAAATTACATATGATTTTCTCAGTAAGTTAGAAATACTGGAACCTGAGTCCATTGCTTCTTTTTGTAGATCTAAAACGATCGAATCCACTTATCTCACTCCCAAAATTACTGTTTTTCTGTCTGTTTGAATTGACTTACCTTTTCTGCAAGAGTCTGTAACAATTGAGGATTATTCATTAATAAATCAAACCCATTTTCATTTATATGGGACTCTTTACTATTTGAATTGAGAAAGTCTACACCAAAGTATTTGTTAACAAGACTCTGCTTTACTTCTTTTTGTTGACTTTCTTCCAGATCCTTCAAATAGGGGTCTAGCGAAGCCAATTCAAGTTCAATTTTCCTATTTCGTCTTTCTTCATTTCTGTAATTACTGGATTGCTTTGCACAATAAGTAAATAAAGTTAATCCAAACCCAGATAAAACAACTCTACTAATTAAAGTTGTCCAATCCATTGTTCCTTCATGAAGAAGTATAAAAAATACTCCAAATACAATAACAGCTAGAATGGAGGCTATTGAACCCATATTCCACCAAAACGCTTTTCTACCCTCATCATTAGCAATCTTCTGATAACCACTAGCGAGTCCTTTCATGCTTATAATACCAACAATTTTTTCTGCTTCTTCGTTCATTTTATTAATATTTTCAAATGCCTCTATAAATTTTTTTCTTGATTTGCCATTTGCTCGTCAAATTCTATTTCATTTTTATTTAATTGTGTATCATGTTCTTCTTGTTGCTTGTTCATTTGTTCCTCAATTGTTGTACCTTTAATTGATATGAAATTGTTGAATTCACTTTTAGTTTGTTCAATAAGCTGTTCAATTCTTTCGCTTCTTTCAGACTGACCTTTTAAAAATTGGTCTTGAAAATCAGAAATCACTGAATCAATCCTGCTTTTTTGAAATTCAATTGAAGATGTTAAATCATCGAGCTTCTCTTTATTGTTTTTGAATGCTTCTTCGGCTGCATTTGCCTGTTTTTCTACATTCGCTTGTGTATGGCAAAATAAAAGTGCAGAGCTTTGCAAAGGAAAAATGCAGAGTCCTGCACTAAATTTTTGTGCATAAACAAAAAAAGACTTGCCAGTCACCCCAAGTCCCACTACAGTAATTGTGTCAA
>Ga0207865_100119_pt1 | contig 99482 bp, 99 predicted proteins | sample HigsolmetaAR204D_FD_184836 | JGI IMG/M metagenome (GOLD analysis project Ga0207865, IMG submission 184836) | Ionic liquid and high solid enriched microbial communities from the Joint BioEnergy Institute, USA - AR20-4-D (SPAdes) (version 2) ... | reverse complement strand
GCATTCATACAGGCCGAAGTGCGCAAATGGGGCGAGGCCGTCAAGGCATCTGGCGCGCAAGCCGACTAGCCCCGACCAACTGGCGTGGGCGGCATGGCAGGTGCCGCCCATGTGGCCCGCGCAGGCTTTGCTGTTTCAGTCCCTGCATCGCCATCGCGTGCTCAGGTGATTGCGGCCCGCGGCATCGCCGGTCGCCGCGCGGCCGCCGCACCTATCCGGCGCTGTTCTTGCTAATGGCGCGCGCGGCGCGGATCACCAGAGGTCCCAACTCCTTTCTTGCGCGTTCCAGCGTCCAGCGCGGCTTGGGCACAGAGATATTGATGGCTGCGACCGGCCGGTCATCCCGGTCGAGTACTGCCGCGGCTACGTTGACATCGGCTTGAAAGAATTCTTCGTCGGCGTAGGCATAGCGTTGCTGGCGCGCTTGCTCGATCATGCGCCGCAATTCGGCGAGGTCGGTCGTGGTGTGAGGTGTGAACTTTTCCGGCCTTAGGTCGGCTAGCCTGCGTTCGACTTCGCCTGGCGGCATATGCGCCAGGATCGCGCGGCCCGACGCGCTGACATGCATGGGTATGCGGGTGCCGACCGGCATGTAGATCGGCACTTGCCGGGAGGTAGGAACGCGCATGACGAAGACCATGCTGCCGTCGTCGTCGGGTACTGACAAATTGACGATTTCACCGCATTCCTGGTTGACCTGGTGCAGCACGGCGTGCGCGTTCTGGAACAAGGGCTCGCGCGCGAGATAACTGTAGCCCAGGTCCATCGTTTTGACGGTCACACGGTAGCGCTTGCTGCGGGCGTCCTTGGCCAAGTAGCCGCATCGCTCCAGCGTATAAGCCACGCGCTGCGCGGAGCTGCTCGTAATGCCGCACAGCTGGGCGATCTCCCGAAGGTTAAGCGTTTCTCTGCCACGAAAAGCACGCAAGACCTCCAGGCCTTTTTCGAGCGACTGGATAAAAAGGGATGAATCGGCCATATCAGGGTCGGCAAGTCCGCGCCGTCGGCTTGGAGGCTCGCGCCGGCGCGGGTCGCGGGATGTTAGCACCCGTGTCGCCCGAGTGTTGCGACGTCAGAAATTGCGATAAATAATAATCGAAAAGCAATTTACAGACATCGGTATTCGATATGTCTAATTCGTCCAGCCACGGGATTCCCGACGCTGTTGATGTGGCGGTCATCGGTGGTGGAATTATCGGCGTGTGCACGGCTTACGTTTTGGCCCAGCAAGGGGTTTCGGTCGCCGTGTTCGAAAAAGGCGTCCTGGCAGGCGAACAGTCCTCGCGCAACTGGGGCTGGGTTCGCACATTGAATCGCGACGCTGCCGAGATTCCCTTGGCCCTGCGCGCCCAAACCCTGTGGGGCGAGATCCAATCACGCATCGATGTGGGTTTTCGTCGCACGGGGATCCTGTACCTGCAGGAATCCGATGACGACCGCGCCCGCCATGCGCGCTGGATCGATATCGCAAGACCCTACGGGTGCGACGCCACGCTGCTGACGAGTCACCAGGTGGCGAAGTATTTGCCGCCGTCGCCGCGGCCATGGTGCGGAGCGCTGTACAGTGCCTCGGACGGCGTGGCCGAGCCCGGCCTGGCTACGCAGGGCATCGCCGCGCTTGCGCGTGAGCATGGCGCACGACTGTACGAACATTGCGCCGTGCGAGGCCTCGACGTGCAGGCTGGCAAGGTTGCCGGTGTGGTGACCGAGCACGGCCGGGTGCGTGCCCAGGCCGCCGTGCTGGCTGGCGGCGCGTGGTCGAGGCTGTTTTGTGGCAATAGCGGCGTCGAATTTCCGCAGCTCAAGGTGCGCGGGTCGGTGATGCGCACGCATCCTTTTCCGGCATCGCTGGATGTGGCGGTCAATGCCGGCGACTTCACGTGCCGCAAACGGGCCGACGGTGGCTACACGGTGTCGCAGTTCGATGCTTCCATTGCCGACGTGGTGCCGGACAGCTTCCGGCTGATGGGCAAGTTCATGCGCACCTGGCTGGCTAACAAGACGTTTGTCCGACTCAGGCTGGGTAGGCGGTTCTTCGAGGAACTGGCCATTGCTCGCCGTTTCGATCTCGATTCGACTACCCCGTTCGAGCAACATCGCGTGTTGGATCCCCAGCCTGCTGCGGCGGCTGTCCGGCAGGCATGGAAACGCCTGGTCGCCACCTTTCCAGCTTTCAACGAAACGCGCATCGCCCAGTCTTGGGCGGGCTATATCGATGTCACTCCCGATGCGTTGCCGGTCATGTCGGCAGTGCAGCAGGTGCCGGGATTTTTCCTAGCGTCGGGCTTTTCTGGGCATGGTTTCGGTATCGGTCCGGCGGCGGGCGAGGTCATGGCAGACCTGGTGCTGGGCCGCGAGCCCCGCGTCGACATCGAGGCATTTCGTTTCTCCCGGTTCGACAGGCCGGCGAGCGCCACGGACCGGCCGTGAGCGAGCCTGCGGCAGTTTCCCGCCCGGGCATGGGTGGGTTGAGCAAGGAGGGCACAATGGCAGTGAATATTGCATCGGATGACATGACGTCGCGGCAGGGCCGGCGTCGCATCGTCGCGGGCCTGTTGGGGGCCGTGGGGTCGGCGTGGCTGCATCCGTTGCGGGCCGCGTCGCGCAATGGTGGCGACTGGCCTTCCCAGCCTATCCGATTGGTGGTCGGCTATCCGCCCGGCGGCGGCACCGACACCGTTGCACGCCTACTGGCGCAGCAGTTCACTGACCTGAATGGTTGGTCGGTCGTCGTGGAGAACCGCCCCGGTGCTAGCGGAACGATCGCTACCCAGCATGTGGTACGGTCGGACCCAGATGGCCATACGCTGCTATTTGCTACGGCATCACCATTGACGGGTGCACCGCTGACGGTCAAGTCCTTACCCTATGACCCGATGAAGGATCTCGACCCCATCACGCTGATCGCCAATGGTCCATTCATCCTGGTCGCCAATCCCGATTTTCCGCCCAACACGCTGCCCGAGCTCGTCGAATATGCCCGCCAGCATCCCGGCAAAGTCAATTACGCCTCACCCGGCATCAGTACAGCCAACTACTTTTTCTGCGAGCTGCTCAACCTAGATGCGGGCATCCAGACCGTGCACGTGCCATACAAGGGCAGTTCGGCGCTGGTCAACGATCTGATCGGAGGGTATGTCCAGTACACGCTGGAGACGCCAGGGACGACATTGCCATTGATCCGCCAGGGCAAGTTAAAGGCGCTAGCGTTGTTGCACGACAGGCGCTTGACGAAGGCGCCGGAGATTCCCACCACCGTGGAGGAAGGCTACCCGCAACTGGTCGGTGGATCTTGGTATGGGCTGCTTGCGCCAACGGGCACACCGCGCAGGATCATCGATGCGGTACAACGGGCGACGGTGGCCGCGTTGAAGTCGCCCGCCATGCGTACAGCGCTCGATGAGCGCGACGTGCTGGTTCGCGGCAATACCCCGCAGGAGTTTCGCGATTTCATCCTGGCTGAATACCGCAAGTGGAAAGACGTCACGCAGCGCTTGGGCATCAAGCCGCAATGAAAGGACTGCCACCATGACCAGCACGCAAGCCGGACCCGACCTGACCGCAGGCAGCGCGCCGCTGTCGATGCGCCCGACGCTGGCCGGGCTAGACTACATGATTTCTGCCGGGCATTACCTGGCGACCCAAGCCGGGGCGCAGGTCCTGCAGGCCGGCGGCAACGCCATCGACGCAGGCGTGGCGGCCGGGATCGCCTTGGGGGTGGTGCAAAGCGACATCGTCAACGTAGCAGGCGTCGCCCCGTGCCTGGTCTACGAGGCTAGCACGCAAAGGGTGTGGAGCATCTCCGGGCTGGGCTATTGGCCCAAGGCCGCTAGCTTGGATTTGTTCTTGAACGAGCATGGCGGACGCATTCCCGCGGGCATCCTGCGTACCGTGATCCCTGCCGCGCCGGACGCTTGGATCACCGCGCTGGAGCGATTCGGCACGATGTCCTTTGGCGAAGTCGCGGCAGCGGCTATCCGCTATGCGCGCGACGGCTTTGTCATGTACCCGCTGATGGCCGAGGTACTGGCCGACCACGCGGACGACTATCGCCGCTGGCCGTCCAGTGCAGCAGTGTATCTGCCGGGGGGCAAACCGCCGGCCGCAGGCGACATTTTTCGCCAGACGGATCTGGCGGCCAGCCTGCAGTACATGGCCGACGAAGAGCGCGCGCATGCGTCCAAAGGGCGGCTCGCTGGTCTGGCGGCGGCCCGGCGCGCGTTTTACCAGGGTGACATCGCCGCGGCGATCGTCGCCTACCATCGCGAGCATGGTGGCTTGCTCACGCACGAAGATCTGCGTGACTTTCGCGTAGAGGTCGAGCCTGCGCTGACTACCGACTTCCACGGCACCCACCTGTATAGCTGTGGTTTCTGGTGCCAGGGTCCGTCGCTGCTGCAAATGCTCAACATCCTCGAGCCCTGCGGCTTGCATGCGCTGGGTCACAATTCTGCCCGATACATTCATCTGCTGACCGAGGCTATCAAGCTCGCATTCGCCGACCGCGAAGTGCATTACGGCGATCCCCGGTTCAAGGCGGTGCCGGCCCAGGCACTGCTGTCCAAAGCCTACGCGCGCGAGCGCCTGGCGATGATCCAGCCCGACAGGGCTGGGCCGGACATCCCACCAGCGGGCGACCTGCCCGATGCCGGCCGCTCGACGCCGCGCGAATCCGGCGGCGACCCGGTCGCGCGCACCGATCCGCGGCTGGACACGTCCTATGTCGCGGTCGTCGACAAGCAGGGCAATGCGTTTTCCGCCACGCCGAGCGACGGTTCGTACAACACGCCGGTCATTCCCGGTACCGGCCTGTGCCCGTCCGCTCGCGGCAGCCAGTCCTGGGCACAGCGCGGCCATGCCAGCGCCATCGGCCCAGGCCGGCGGCCGCGGCTGACGCCCAACCCGTCGCTTGCGGTGCGTCCAGGCCGATACGTCATGCCGTTCGGCACACCGGGCGGCGACGTTCAATGCCAGGCCATGCTGCAGACGTTCCTGAACATGGAAGTGTTCGGCATGGATCCGCAGCAAGCCGTGGAAGCGCCGCGCTTTGCCACGTTTAGCTTCCCCTCGTCCTTCGAGCCACATACTGTGCAGCCGGGCCGACTGATGATCGAGGACCTGGTCGAGCGCGAGGTAGGTGAGGCACTGGCGCGCATGGGGCATAACGTAAAGTGGTGGCGCGACCGCAATTGGCGCGCTGGTGCCATGTGCGTGGTGCGCCACGATACGCAGACCGGCATCCTCTGGGGGGCGGCTGACCCGCGACGCCCGGCATACGCCATCGGGCAGTAGCACGCGCCAAGCCGCGTTGCCCAGCTAGCCGCGCATCGGCCGGCGCGGGCATTTGGTAGAATGGCGCGCTTTCAGCCAGCCTTGGCCTCCCTACCAGGCGGTTGGCGATGCGCACGACACGCGTTTTTCAAACGTGACTGTGGCGGCGCAACGGGCCTCTAGCTCATGCTTGGTTAGAGCAGCGGACTCATAATCCGTTGGTGCTGGGTTCGACTCCCAGGGGGCCCACCAATTTCCCTTTTTCGCGATGCTAGACGTTTTCGAGGCAGTAGCAGTACGCAAGTCCTGCCCCGAACGACACCAACCTGCTCCTCCAAAACATACAGGGATCAGGCACCGCCGGCAGCGGCAACGATCGCGGATCTTTCGGTAGTTCGTCAGGAAGTCAAGCGGCGGCCGGTTCCGCCCCACGAGCTCAACCCCCCGCCTGCCGCGCCGCCCTCATCCCGCCCGCCAACGCCGTGACGGTCAACACCAGCGCAAACGATGTCGCGCCCGTGGCCAGTCCCACGGCGTCGGTCAGATAGCCGGTTGCCACGGGCAGGATGCCTGCCGGGACATAACCGCCCATGTTGAGTACGGCGTTGGCCTGGGCGCGATGGCTGCCCGGGACGTGCAGGCCGATGAGCGTCAATCCGCCGAGCTGGCCCGAGCCCTGGCCGGCGCCGGCAAGCAGGGCAGACGCGATGAGCGCGGGCACGAGCGAGGCGTGGATGGCGCAGGCCAGCGCGGCCATCGATAGCACGGTAGCCACTGCACTGGCGGCGAAGATGCGGCGTATGGGCCAGCGCCGCACGGCAAATTGCACGCCGGTGGCCGTCAGGAACATGGCGCACGCCATGCCGCCCGCCAGCAGTGGGCTGCGCACGCCGAGCAGGTTGGACAGTAGCGACGGCCCCAGTGCCAGGACGAAGGACGTGGCGGTGACGCCGGGGCCGAAGGTGGCAATCCCACAGGCGACCTGGCGCCGGTTGGCGGGCGGCACCGTGGGCAGGCTCAATCGTGCAGGGCCGGGCGTGGCCGGCCGGTGCAAGGGCAGCCGCCACACGATGCCGAGCGCGGCAAGCAGCACGATCGCTTCGATGGCAAAGATTGGGACGACCGGTTGCGCGAGCCATTGCGCCAGTCCGCCGGCCAGCAGGGGCCCCAGTCCTGCGCCGAGCACCATGGCAATGGATGCCATCAGGGATGCCAGTGCCTTGTGCGCGTCGCCGCCGACGTCGACCACCGCGGCCATGCCAGCCGAGACGATCACCCCCACCGCGATGCCCGCCAGCAGCCGGCCGGCGGCCAGCATGGCAACCGACGTGGCGCCTGCAAACAGCAGGCAGGCCGCCAGGGCGGCGAGCAATCCCGGCACGAGGACCCGCTTGCGCCCGTGCCGGTCGGAGAGCCTGCCGGCGATGAGCAGCGTCCCGAGCAGGCCGGCGATGTAGAGCGCGAAGACGACGGTCAGCGTGCCCGACGAGAAGCCGAGCTGTCGCTGCCAATGCACGTACAGCGGCGTGGGCGAGTTCGACAGCATGAAGACGGCGGTGACGACGCTGGCCATGGTCCACAGCGCCGCCGGCGCGGCTGCGCGTTTCGCGAGCGAAACCTTGCCGCTTGCCTGCGCATGAGCGCGATGCCTGCCATCGTCGGCGGTAATCGACGCAGCCGGGGCGCGGCAAAGAGTGGGACATGGGTCTGCGCCGGCCCGTAGGTTCGTCATGGCGATGCTCCTATACGAGTTTTTTCGTACTATAAACTAGTTCGATAAAACTCGTACATAGGCAGGGGCTGGCGCCTTGGGGTTGGGCCGTTTTCGCGCATCGCTTGCCAGCACGGGGCGAGATGGGTCGCGGCGCACACGCGTGCAGGTGTGTAGCAACTAGTTCGATGAATCTCGTACCGTTGCTACAATCGATCCATGAGCACCGCCAGGAAAAAGCGCTTGGCCGCAACCGGCGACGAGCCCGCCGACTTGCCCGATCCGCTGCCGGAACCAGCGGTCGAGGATTTGCGGCTCGAGACTGTCCTTGCCGCATTGGCTGATCCCTTGCGCCTGACCATCGTGCGCAAGTTGTTGCTGGAGGCGCAGGCCTACGACCATCCGTGCGGGTGGTTCGGCTTGGGCAGGCCCAAGTCGTCGTTGACCCACCACTTCAAGGCGCTGCGCGAGGCGGGTGTGATTCGCCAGCGGCAATACGGGCTGGAGCGGCGTAGCCGGCTGCGCACGGAAGACCTCGAGGCGCGCTTTCCGGGCTTGCTGGACCTGGTCGCCAGTTGGCAGCCGGCCTCGTACAAGAAGCCAGGCCGGTCACGGCCAAAAGGGTAAAACGCGGGTCGCCGACGCAAGCGCTGCAAGCGCCTGCGGCGCGTGCGATCAGCTTGGCGGCGTATCGAATGGGGGCGCATCGGCATCGTTGCCGTTTTCCGGCTCCGGCACCCACGCGGGCAGGTCGCTGACGATCGCCGCCGGCGTGCCGACGGCTTGCGGCTGGCTGCGCACTTCGTATTCGTAGCGCATGCGCTCGCGATAAAGCTCGGCCGCTGTCGGTGCGGTGTAGCCGGGGCCGCTGCTGCAGCCCGCGATGCCTGCAGTCAGGAGGATCAGTACTGCAAGCGGCGCAGGTGCCTTTCGTGTGCGATCCATGATTACCCCTCGGTGAGTCGCTTCAGTGGACGTATGCGGTCCGGCGCGTTGATTTTATGTTTCGATGCGTGACGAAACATGCTGGCCGTACGGCCTAGCCCCGCGGTAGGGGGTTTATCCTCGTATTTCGGCTAGGGTTATCACCCATCTTCACGAAGCGGTCGCTGCACTACGATGCGCTCAAAATCACGACAGGGGGTGTCGTATGAGCATCGATCGAAAACAACTCGCTTGCTTCGTCGTCGGGGCCGAAGTCGCTCCAGGGCAGTGGCGCTGGGGCGTGCTGAATGAAGACCACCAGTGGCTGACGACGTTGGACGAAGTCCGCTCGCAGGAAGCCGAGCGCGCTGGCGTGCGGTGCTGCAATCCCAGCGAAGCGGTGCGCAACGCGGCCGCGGCCGGCCTGGGCGTCGCGCCGGATGTGGAGATCGTCGCCTACCGGCTTTTCCAACTCACCGACAGCGATGAGTGCGCGACGGTGCTATCGGGCAGGGTGCTGGGGTAAGCATCCGCCTACGGTATGTCGAAGCGCACGATGCCCTGGCCGGGGTCTTCGACGACGTAGTCGTCCACCGGAAACTCGCGCGGTTCCATGGCGCCTTTGACCGCGAACCGTATCGTCCCGGGCCGCCAAGGCAGCGCCCGCAGCGCGGGCACATCTACCCCGATTGCCAGCAGATAGCCTTGTAGGCGCGTTTCATCGGTGTCGGCGCCATGGTCGTTCGATGCCGTCCAAGCCACCGTCAGGCAGTCGACCGAAACTTCTTCAGGCGATTGGCCTGCCGGCGGGCGCGACAGCAGCGTGATGGCATCGACCTTCCAAATTTCCATGATGGCATTCCAGTGAGGCACGCGCGGCTTGGCGTTGCGGCCTGCGCAGGCAGGCATGCCATGCTAGCAAGCTGCGCGTGCGTCGCGCATCAGTAAACATTGCAGATGTGACACGCAGCGAACGCGCCGGGCGCGGTGCGGTTGCCGTGCAAGCGCGCGCGTCCTGCACTACGCTATCGGTACGACCCGACGAATCAACGGCACGGGCAGGGCCCGGCGCAAAAAAGGAGTTGCATGGACATCGACCAGAAAATCGCGGTGCTGGTACAAACGGTTTCGCACCAAGGCGGGCGCATCGATGCACTGGCCGGCGCGCTTGCGTGCGTGCTGCAGCTGGCACGCGCCACGCCCGGACTGCGCAGCAGCATCGAAACCCAGCTCGAGCAGCGCTACGCGCGCTTGCTCGCGCAGTCGGAAAACCCGGATTACGTCGCCGGATTCGAGTCGGTGCGCGATGCGATCCTGGCGGGATTGGCCGAAGACAAGCCGGGCTGACCCTCGGGCAAACCCTGAGCCTGTGCCGCGACATCCGTCGTATGCTATGTGTTTCAAGGATTGTCCATGTTTGCCAACCATCAGGTCTACAAGGGGTTTCGCCTGTCCGCGCTGGTGCATCGCGTCCTGCCCGACACCGCCGATGCCGGCCTGGACGGGGTCACCTTCCATGCCACGCTCATCGTGTCGCGTGCCGACAATGGCGCCGACGAAGCCGAATTCGAAGTGCCCGCCTTCGCCCGGGGCGAGCGCGCGCCCACGCCGGCCCAGGCCATACACATGGCGATCGAGCACGGGCGCGCCATCGTCGAGGCATGGTCTAGCGGTGCCGATCCGGACCGTTCCTGATGCCGGCTGGCGGCCGAACCCGCGCGCAACGCCGCCCGCGCGACCACAGTCCCAGCCGTCCCTGAAAAATAAATCCAGTTTTTGCTTGACGCCGGGCGCAAACCCGGTCATAGTGCTCGCACAGATAGTCAAGCGACGCGGGTTTTTCGTCCACCTGTCGCCTTTTGGTACCTCGGTAGAAGTTAGTTCCCTTCCTTGATCGTCTGGCAATCCCGAGCTTCGGCTCTTACTTTTCAAGGAAGCAATAATGGCTACCGGTATCGTCAAATGGTTCAACCCCGAAAAAGGCTTTGGCTTCATCGTTCCCGATGACGGCGGCAAGGACCTGTTCGCTCACTACTCCGAAATCCGCAGCAACGGCTTCAAGTCGCTGGACGAAAACCAGCGCGTGAGCTTCGAAGTCGGCCAGGGCGCCAAGGGCCCCGCGGCAAAGAACATCGAGCTGCTCTAATCGCATACGACCGCGCGGCGGCTTGCCGCGGTGCGGGACGCATTGCAAAGGCCTCCTTCGGGAGGCCTTTTGCTTTGTGGCGCCCGTGTCGCGGCGCCTGCCCCGCCAGCCGCCCTGTCGGCATGCTGCCGGGCTCGCGCGCGCCGGTGCTTGTGCCGGTTGAGACACATCGCCGACGGCGGCAAAAATGCTATCAAGGTTGCCTGTTTCGCGAACAGCTGCTTACAGGGTGCACGAGCCCACGGCGCTAGAATGCCGGGCTGCCGTAACGGGGAAACAAGGAGAGTGCCCATGAGCCGTGCCGGGCCGGTCATTGCCCTGCTTGCCATGCTTGCCGGCTGCGCGGCGCCGCACCGGCCTGCGCCCCAGGTGGATGCCACCAGGCCGCCGCCGCAAGCCCAGACGTCACCCCAGGCTGAGACGCCGCCGCCGGCGCCCGCGCAGCCGCTGCAGCGGCTGCGCGGCGCCTACGACGCCTCCCGCGGCTGGGTGCTGTGCGGGGAGCAGGCCGCGCAACCGTTGCGGGTGACGCCACAGGCACGCAGCGCGCTCGAGCCGTTCGTGGCCGGCCACGCGCAGTTTTTCCTGGATGGCTGGGGGCGCCGTAGCGGCCAGGGGTTGGATCTGATCAGCGTCGAGCGCATGCATACCGAGGGGCCGGGCTGCAACGAGCCGCTGGCAAGCTTTGCCTGGGTGGCCCATGGTCAGGAACCGTTCTGGGCCTTTGCCATCACCGCCACCGGCATGCGGTTCAAGGCCGCTGGGGAGCCAGCCCGCACGTATCCTTACGTCGCGCCGCAGCGCGGCGACGACCAGGTCGTGTACGCAGGACAGGCGTTCGTGCTGACGCTGCGCAAGCAGCCCTGCGCATCCAGCATGGCCGACGCGCGCTACGCGTGGAGCGCCGAGCTGCAGGCCGACGGGCGCACCTGGCGCGGCTGCGCGTGGCAGGGCATGCAGGGTGAAGCGGCCGCGCAAGTGCCTGCGCGTTGACGTTGCGCGCGGCAGGTGCGGGTCAGTCCCGCTTTTCGCCGCCCAGCGCAGCGACCAGCTCGCCCAGCAGCGCCGCCAATTCGCCGGTCATCAGCGCCACGTCCGCATCGAAGCGTTCGTCTTCGTCCATGGCGGCGGCGTCGTTGGATTCGCGCAGCACGTCCAGCGGCGCGACGCGCTTGACGTCCAGCGACTCGGTCAGCACGAATGAGACGCGGTCGGCCCAGGTCAGGGCCAGGCGCGTGCATTGCTTGCCGGCAGCGATGTGGCGCTGCACGTCATCGGCGTCGATGGCATGGCGTACGTAGCGCACGGCAGCCCGTCCGTCACCGCTGGCGCGCAGTTCGGCATCCTGGTCGATGGTGAAATTGGCCGGCGCCTGGCCGTCGGCCAGCCACGCCGTCATGGCGCTGGCCGGCGATTGCGCGACATACAGCGGCTCGGCCGGAAAAGGGTCGACCGACTTGGCCAGCAGGCCGAGCATGTCATCGGCCTTGGCCGCGGCGGCCGCATCGATGACCAGCCAATGGTTGACAGGGTCCAGCCACGCGCGCGTGTCGCGATAGACGCTGAAAGCCTTGGGCAGCAGCTCGTCGGCGACTTGTTCCTTGATCTGCTTCATCTGGCGCCGGCCCGGCTTGTAGCCGTTCTGCTCTTCGAATTCCTGGGCACGCGCGCGCGCGACCTGGTTGACGACGGTGGCTGGCAGCAGCTTCTTTTCCGCGCGCATGGCGATGAGCAACTGGCCGCCGACGGCATGGACCAGTCCGGACTTTTCGCGCACCGGCACCCATCCCAGGTTCTGCTCCTGCAGCGAGCCGGCCGGCCGATAGGCATGGGCGGCGAGCTTGTCCTCGAGTTGTTGCGCATCGAGGCGCCACGCCGGACTGAGTCGATAGATCTTCAGATTCTTGAACCACATGGGAGATGCCGGCAAAAGGGCTGATTCTATACGAGGGTTCGCGCACGGTTCGGGGTCACGTTTGGTCACCAGGGGCGCGGCGCACATGCAGTATCTTCTGCCCACCCATTCGAATAGAAGGAGAGGGGCTTTATGAAACCTGCCGTCATCGCTGGCATCCTGCTCATCGTGCTCGGCGCCGTCGCGCTGATCTACAAGGGATTTGGCTACACGTCCGAGGAGACGGTGCTGCAGTTGGGGTCGATCAGGGCCACTGCCGAGACCGAGAAAGAAGTCCTTATCCCGACCTGGGCAGGCGTGACTGCGATCGTGGCCGGCGCGTTGGTACTGATCGTCGGTCTGCGTCGTTGATCGTCATGGCACCGGCCCCATCCAAAGGTCGGGAGAAAAAGGTCGGGAGAAAAAGGTCGGGAGAAAAAGGTCGGGAGAAAAAGGCCGCGAGAAAAAAATGGTCCGGCCCAAGGGGCCGGACCATACGGGAGCACACAGCGCCGCGTCATGAAGGCTCGCGGGAAACGCGGCGCAGGTGTCAATGGCACGGACCCTCGGGGTTGCACGGGGGATGTCGCAGCGCCCGAACTGCATGGGACCGTCCATGTGAGCGGCCAGTGTAGGCATGGGGCACTGACATCGTCCTGAATGTCGCGCAGTCCGTCAGCGTGCGGCCAGGCCGATGCTCGTCCACCGCGCTGACCTCAAAGTCTTCCAGATAGCGCCCGAAGCTGAACCAGTACCGCTTCGGCAGGCTCGGCCGGTGGCACCGGCGCAAGACAGGCCTGCGCCGGGCAGGGGCATTGCATCACGACGGCGGCCGCGGACGAGGCCTGCGTCGGTCAGGCGGTCATCTTGGTTTGCGTCGGCGCGCTGGATATCCGGCCCCTACCTGTGGGATAGGCAAAAAAAGGAGTCCCGAAAGGGACTCCAAAAAGCCGGATAGGCGCAGCAGTCCCACCCGGCGGGGGATCGTCGATCCTACGCGTGGATGTCGTTGTCTTTGGTCTCGCGCAGGAACAGGGTACCGATGACCAGGGTCATGACGGCGATGATGATCGGATACCACAGGCCATCATAAATATTACCCGTGGCAGCCACGACCGCAAATGCCACCGGCGGCAAAAAGCCCCCGAACCAGCCGTTGCCGATGTGGTAGGGCAGGCTCATCGAGGTGTAGCGGATGCGGGTCGGGAAGAGTTCGACCAGCATGGCTGCGATCGGGCCGTAGACCATGGTCACGTACACCACCAGGATAAACAGCAGGAAGGTGACCATGACCTTGTTCATGGCCGCCGGATCGGCAGCCGCGGGATAGCCGTGGTCGCGGATCGCCGCGGTCAGGGCCTTGTTCAGCTCGGCGCTGCGCTTGGCGAATTCTTCCTTGGGCAGCGAGCCGCCTTCGAACGATTCGAATTCGGCGTCGCCGATCCGGACCTTGGCCACCGTGCCGGCCGGCGCGGCCTGGTTCTCGTAGTTGACCGCGTTGCGGGCCAGGAACGACTTGATGATGTCGCACGAGCTGGTGAACGAGGCCGTGCCCACGGGGTTGAACTGGAACGAGCACGTGGCCGGGTCGGCAATGACGGTCACCGGCGCTTCGGCCTGGGCGCGCTCGAGCGCCGGGTTGGCGAAGTGCGTGATGCCCTTGAAGATCGGGAAGTAGGTCAGCGCCGCGATCAGGCAGCCGGCCATGATGATGGGCTTGCGGCCGATCTTGTCCGACAGCATGCCGAATACCACGAAGAACGGCGTGCCGAGCAGCAGCGCGATCGCGATCATGATGTTGGCCGTGTTGGCATCGACCTTCAGCGTCTGGGTCAGGAAGAACAGCGCGTAGAACTGGCCCGTGTACCACACCACGGCCTGGCCGGCGGTCAGGCCCAGCAGCGCGAGCAGCACGATCTTCAGGTTCTTCCACTGGCCGAAGGACTCATGGATCGGCGCCTTGGAACCGCGGCCTTCGGCTTTCATGCGCTGGAAGGCGGGCGATTCGTTCAGCTGCAGCCGGATCCACACCGAGATGCCGAGCAGCACCACCGAGATGAGGAAGGGGATGCGCCAGCCCCAGTCGCGGAAGGCTTCTTCGCCCATCGCCGTGCGCACGCCCAGGATGACGAGCAGCGACAGGAACAAGCCCAGCGTGGCCGTGGTCTGGATCCAGCTGGTATAGAAGCCGCGTCGGCCTTGCGGCGCATGCTCGGCCACGTAGGTGGCCGCGCCGCCGTACTCGCCGCCCAGCGCCAGGCCTTGCAGCAGGCGCAGCAGGATGAGGATGGTCGGCGCGGCGATGCCGATGCTGGCGTAGCTGGGCAGCACGCCGACCAGGAAGGTCGATAGGCCCATGATGACGATGGTGACGAGGAAGGTGTACTTACGTCCGACCAGGTCGCCTAGGCGGCCGAACACCAGTGCGCCGAACGGTCGCACGGCAAAGCCGGCCGCAAATGCCAGCAGCGCGAAGATGAACCCTGCGGTGGGGTTCACGCCGGAGAAGAAGTGCGTCGCGATGATGGCCGCAAGCGAGCCGTATAGGTAAAAGTCGTACCACTCGAAAACCGTCCCGAGCGAGGACGCAAAGATGACGCGCCGCTCCTCCTTGGACATCGGGGCGTGGGCCGCCGAAGGGCTCGAGCCCGAAACGCTGGTGGTGCTCATGGGTTGTCTCCTTTGTTTTATGCCCGGCGCCAGGGTGCCGCGTGCCGGGGGTCTCCGTCGGCGGTCTTGCCGCCGCCAGTCGTGTCAAGGTAGGACGCAAGACTGACGGCTATCTGACGCGGCGCTTACGTCAAACTGACTTTTGTTACTAATTGTAATAGTCCGTGTGTGCCGGCGGCGGGTCCATGGCGGGAAAGCGCGTCCTGACGAGCGTGCCGCAGGCCGGCGGCTGGCCCGGCCCGTCGTCGATGGCGACCTCCGCGTGGTGGCGCTGCGCGATCTCGCGCACGATGGCCAGCCCCAGGCCGCTGCCGTCCGCGCTGGTGCCCAGCACCCGGTAGAAGCGGTCGAAGACCCGCTCGCGCTCGTGCACGGGGATGCCGGGGCCGGAATCCTCGACCTCCAGGACGATGCTGTCGCCATCGCGCAGGATGCGCACGGTGACCCGGCCGCCGCGCGGCGTGTAGCGCAAGGCGTTGTCGATGAGGTTGTTCAGCAGCTCGGCCAGCAGCAGGGCGCTGCCGCGTATCGGCAGCTCGGCCTCCGGCCCCTCGAAGCCCAGGTCGATGCCGCTGGCCATGGCCTGCGGTACCCAGTGCTGCGTTTGCTCGCGCGCGATCGCCTGCAGGTCGACCCGCTCGAGCTGGCTGGCATCGCGGTTTTCCGCGTTGGCCATGAGCAGCAGTTGGTTGACCAGCCGCGTGGCCCGCTCGGATCCGGCCACCAGCTGCTTCAGGCTGAGCTGCATTTCCTCGGGGTTGGCGTCACGCAGTGCCACTTCGGCCTGCGTGCGTAGCCCCGCCAGCGGGGTCTTGAGCTGGTGCGCGGCGTCGGCCACGAAGCGGCGCTGGGCTTGGACGTTCTCCGACAGGCGTGCCAGCAGGTCGTTCATGGCCTGGACGAGCGGGGCGATTTCCGTGGGCGCCGCCCGTTCGTCCATGGGCGACAGGTCGTCGGGCTTGCGCGCGCGCAGCCGTTGTTGCAGGGCGTTCAGCGGCGCGATGCCACGCGATAGGCCGAACCATACGAGCAGCACCGCCACCGGCAGGACGGCGAATTGCGGGATGATGACGCCCTTGATGATGTCGTTGGCCAGCTGCTCGCGCCGCTCGCGCGTTTCGGCGACCACCACGATGGCCGGCCCCGCGCCGGGCAGCGCGGCGTCTGCCGTCGTATACGCCATGCGGATGGCCAGGTCGCGCACCGTGTCGTCCTGGAACTTGACGGCGCCGGCAGGGGGCAGGGCGTGCACGGGGGGAAGCGGCAGCTCACGGTCGCCGGCCAGGTATTCGCCATGCCCGCCCAACGCCAGCCAAAAGACGCTTTGGTTTTCGTCGCCGCGCAGGGCCGACCGCGCCTCGGGCGAGAGTTCCATCACGGTGCGGCCCTCGTGCACGCGGATTTGCTCGGCCAGGATGCGCGCGGTGGTCGCCAGTGCCTGGTCATAGGGGACGTTGGCGATGTTCTGCGCCACCACGTAGGTGATGGCCACGCTCATCGGCCACAACAGGAAAAGCGGCGCGAGCATCCAGTCCAGGATTTCGCCCAGCAGCGAGCGCTGCGACGGCGCCATCGTGGGCCCGGCCTCGCCCCGGCGCATGATTTGCAGCGCCTCTTCGTTAAGCGGCGCCTGCCTGGCGGTGCGCTTCAGCATGGCAAGGCTTGCGAGGCGGGCGCGGACAGCCGCGCCCGCTGCGGCACGTTAACCCGGCACCGGGCTGTCATGGGCTTCGCGCTCCAGGCAATAGCCCAGGCCCCGCACGGTGGCGATCTTCACGCCGCTGGGCTCGAGCTTCTTGCGCAGCCTGTGCACGTAGACCTCGATGGCGTTGGAGCTGACTTCCTCGCCCCATTCGCACAGGTGGTCGACGATCTGGTTCTTGCTGACCATGCGGCCGCTGCGCGTCAGCAGGATCTCCAGCAGGCTGATTTCCCGCGCGGACAGGTCCAGCGGATGGTCATCGACCATGGCCACGCGGCCGGCCTGGTCGAACACCAGGCGCCCGTGGCGCAGCACCGCGGCGCCGCCGCCGGCGCCGCGCCGGGTCAGCGCGCGCACGCGCGCTTCGAGTTCGGACAGCGCAAAGGGCTTGGCCATGTAATCGTCCGCGCCCAGGTCCAGGCCCTTGACGCGCTGCTCGACGCTGTCGGCGGCCGTCAGGATCAGCACGGGCAGGCGCGAGTTGCGCGCGCGCAGCTTGCGCAAGACTTCCAGCCCGGGCAGGTGGGGCAGGCCCAGGTCCAGGATGAGCAGGTCGAAAGGCTGCACGCTGAGGGCCGAGTCGGCGGCCAGGCCGTCGCGCACGACGTCCACCGCGTAGCCGCTGCGGCGCAGGGAGCGGGACAGTCCGTCGGCCAGGATGCTGTCGTCTTCGGCGATGAGGATGCGCATTGGGAACTACGGAAGCTGCAGGTGTCGCGGGCCATTCTGGCACAGGGCCCCGCATTTTGCCCACCCGGGTATGTACGGCACGGCCCGTGTGGGCCGCCGCGCGATCGTTCTGTCCAACTGGCTATTCATACAGTACAATGCGATGCCATAATCCAGTGAACCAAGCCTGCCGCGCCGCCGGCCAAGCGCCGCGGCGTGGCATCCCAGCCCCGAATTTACCGGCCGGCGCCCTTGCCGGCCGGACTTGCCAAGGACACTACATGGACGACAAAACCAGCAAGGCCGCCGCATCGGAAAAGGCCAAGGCCCTGGCGGCCGCGCTCTCCCAGATCGAAAAGCAGTTCGGCAAGGGCTCGATCATGCGCTACGGCGACAACGAGGTCGAGCACGACATCCAGGTCGTCTCCACGGGCTCGCTCGGGCTGGACATCGCGCTGGGGGTGGGCGGCCTGCCGCGCGGGCGCATCATCGAGATCTACGGTCCCGAATCCTCCGGCAAGACCACGCTCACGCTGCAGGTCATCGCCGAAATGCAGAAGATCGGCGGCACCTGCGCCTTCGTCGACGCCGAGCACGCGCTGGACGTCCAATACGCGGCCAAGCTGGGCGTGAACCTCACCGACCTGCTCATCTCCCAGCCCGACACCGGCGAACAGGCACTCGAAATCACCGACGCCCTGGTGCGCTCGGGCTCGGTGGACCTCATCGTCATCGACTCGGTCGCGGCCCTGGTGCCCAAGGCGGAAATCGAAGGCGAGATGGGCGACGCGCTGCCGGGCCTGCAGGCCCGCCTGATGAGCCAGGCGCTGCGCAAGCTCACCGCGACCATCAAGCGCACCAACTGCATGGTCATCTTCATCAACCAGATCCGGATGAAGATCGGCGTGATGTTCGGCAACCCTGAAACCACCACCGGGGGCAACGCGCTCAAGTTCTATTCGTCGGTGCGCCTGGACATCCGCCGCACCGGCTCCATCAAGAAGGGCGAGGAGGTCATCGGCAACGAAACCCGCGTCAAGGTGGTCAAGAACAAGGTCGCGCCGCCGTTCAAGCAGGCCGAATTCGACATCATGTACGGCGCGGGCATCTCGCGCGAAGGCGAAATCATCGACCTGGGCGTGCAGGCCGGCATCATCGACAAGGCCGGTGCCTGGTTCAGCTACAACGGCGACCGCATCGGCCAGGGCAAGGACAACGCGCGCGACTACCTGCGCGAGCATCCCGAGCTCGCCTTGGAAATCGAAAACCGCGTGCGCGAGCACCTGGGCATCGCCCCGCGTGCGGGCACTGCGTCGCCGGCCAAGGAAGAAAAGGGCGCCAAGGCCGGCAAGGCCGAGGCCGCCCAAGAATAGGGCTGCCATGCCTTTGCCGCCGCGCGCGCCGGGCGCCCCGGGCCGGCCACGGTCGCCAGGCCCCGGCCTGAAGGCGCGCGCCGTGGCTTACCTGTCGCGGCGCGAGCATTCGCGGGCGGAATTGGCGCGCAAGCTGGTCCGCCATGCGCAGCCAGATGACGACATCGATGCCGTGCTCGATGCGCTGCAGCGCGAGGGATGGCTGTCGGACGCGCGTTATGTGCAAAGCGTGGTGCACCGGCGCGCCGGTGGCCGCGGCGCGGCGCGCATCGTTCAGGAACTGCGCCAGCAGGGCGTGTCCGACGACCAGCTCGGTGCCGTGCGCCAACAACTGCGCGCCACCGAGCTCGACCGTGCGCGGGCGGCCTGGGCCAAGCGCTACGGCAAGGCGCCGTCCTCGCCTGCCGAATATGCCAAGCAGGCCCGATTCCTGGCCGGCCGCGGCTTCGATCATGACGTCATACGCAAGGTGCTGGGCGAGGCCGACGACTGACCACGGTCGACGGTCACGCCTGCCCGCTGCGCACCAAGCGGGCGGGCGCGGCCCGGTCGATGCGGCAGGGTCCTCGCACCGCCAGTGCATTTGCCGCATGGCCGGCAGCGGCGCGTCAGCCAGCCTTTCCGGCCGACTTGATCCCGGCCAGCGTGCGAAAGCACACCTCGCGCGCCACGCCCAGGAATTCCTTCACATAGGGCGCCTCGCCATCCTCGCTGCGCACGGCTGCGTACAGCGTGCGCCACACGCCCTGGGCGCCCAGCCGGCAAGTGCGCAGCCACCCCTGGTCCAGGTATTCGGTCAAGGCCCAGTTGGGCAGGGCAGCCACGCCGCGATTGCTGGCCACCAGCTGCACGATGACGGGGGTCAGCTCGGCGGTGCGCACGGCGGCCGGCTCAACGTCGGCCGGGTCCAGGAAAGCCGTGAAGACGTCCAGCCGCTGCCGGTCCACGGGATAGGTGATAAGCGTCTGCCCGGCCAGGTCCCCTGGCTCGACATGACGCTGTTGGGCGAGCGGGTTCTGCGCAGAGACCGCTAGCACCAGCTCGTAGCGAAACAGCGGCACGTAAAGGACGGCCTCCAGCGGCTGTGGATCGGAAGTCACGACCAGGTCCAGGTCGCCGCGCAGCAGGGCGGGCAGGGGGGCAAACGAGAACGCCGCCGACAGGTCCAGCGCCACTTCCGGCCATTGCTGGCGGAATGCGTCCAATGCGGGCATCAACCATTGGAAGCACGAATGGCATTCGATGGCCACGTGTAGCCGGCCAGCGCGCCCCTGCGCCAGGCGGGCGAGCTCCCGCTCGGTGGCGCGCACGCGCGGCAGCACGTCGTCGGCCAGCGCCACGATGCGCAGCCCCGCGGTGGTCAGCCGCGCCGGACGGGTGCGGCGGTTGAGCAGCGGCGTGCCCAACCGGGTTTCCAGGTCGCGCAGTTGGTGCGATAGGGCCGATTGGGTGACGTGCAGCCGCTCGGCGGCCTCCAGCAGGCTGCCGCCGTCACGTATGGCTTGCAGCGTTTCGAGGTGGCGGATTTCGAGCATGCGTGGTCCCTTGCAGGCGCGGCGCCCGCGCGCCGCCGATGCGGCCGGCCAGGCTGGCCATAATATGAATATTGTTCAAATTATATATGCTCACATTGATTTTGATTCATGATCGACCCGCAGGACAATGGCAGCTTGTCAGCCATTACTCCACGGGTCGTCATCGATGAGCATTACCTTGCATAACCTTGGTTTTCCCCGCATCGGCGCGCAGCGCGAGCTCAAGCGCGCGCTAGAAGCCTATTGGGCCGGGGGGGAGGCGGCCAGCCTGCTGGCGGTCGGCCGCGAACTGCGCGCCCGCCACTGGCGGCAACAGGCCGACAGCGGCCTGGCCTTCGTGCCGGTGGGTGACTTCGCCTGGTACGACCACATCCTCGAATGGACCGCGCTGCTGGGCGCCGTGCCCCCTCGCTTTGGCCAGCCGGCAGGCGAGCCGGTGTCGCTCGATACGCTGTTTCGCATGGCGCGCGGACGGGCGCCGACCGGCGAGCCGGCACCGGCCTGCGAAATGACCAAGTGGTTCGATACGAACTACCACTACATCGTCCCCGAGCTGCATCCCGGGCAGGTGTTTCGTATCGCGCGGGACGCGCTTTTCGAGCAGGTGGCCGAGGCCATCGCCGAAGGGCATCGGCCCAAGCCCGTCATCCCGGGACCGCTGACCTGGCTGTGGCTGGGCAAGGGCCAGGCCTACTCGGGGGCGGGCGATGCGGCCAAGCTGGCGCTGCTGGACAACCTGCTGCCCGTCTACGAAGCCGTGCTGCAACGGCTGGCCGGGCAGGGCGTGCAGTGGGTGCAGGTCGATGAGCCGGCCCTGGTGCTCGATTTGCCGCAGGCCTGGCGCGATGCCTATGTACGCGTCTATGAACGCCTGGCCGGTAGCCCCGTGCGCATCCTGTTGGCGACGTACTTCGGCGCCCTGCAAGAGAACCTATCCGTGGCCGCCGCGCTGCCGGTGGCCGGGTTGCACGTCGACCTGGTGCGCGCGCCCGGGCAGCTGCAGGCGGTGGTGCAGGCGCTGCGCCCGGACCAGGTGCTGTCGGCCGGCTGCATCGACGGCCGTAACGTCTGGCGCGCGGACCTGGATGCGGTGCAGGCTGCCCTGGCGCCGGTTGCGGCCCGGCTGGGCGAACGCCTGTGGCTGGCGCCGTCGTGCTCGCTGCTGCACGTGCCGGTGGACCTGGAGCAGGAAACCGAACTGGACGCCGAGCTCAAGGGTTGGCTGTCGTTCGCACGCCAGAAGCTGCAGGAGCTGCGCGCGCTCGGCCAGGCCCTGGCGGGCGAGCCGGATGACGCCTGCCGGCAGTTGCTGCAGGCCCAACGCAGGGCGCTGCAGTCGCGCCGCACCTCGCCGCGCATCCACAACCCGGCGGTGGCGGCGCGCCTGGCCGGCCACGAGGCGCTGCCGCGGGCCCGCGCGCCCTTTGCCGAGCGCATCGCCGCCCAGCAGGCGCGGCTGAAGCTGCCGGATTTCCCTACCACGACGATAGGATCCTTCCCCCAGACCGCGCAGATACGCGCCGTGCGGCGCGACTGGAAGGCCGGCGCCATCTCCGACGCCGCCTACGAAAAGGCCATCCGGGCGGAAATCGAGCGCACGATACGCTTTCAGGAAAGCATCGGCCTGGACGTCCTGGTCCATGGCGAGCCCGAGCGCAACGACATGGTCGAGTACTTCGGCGAGCTGCTGGCTGGCTTTGCGTTTACCCGCCACGGTTGGGTGCAGAGCTATGGCTCGCGCTGCGTCAAGCCACCGATCATCTTTGGCGACGTGGCGCGGCCCGCACCCATGACGGTGGGGTGGTCGTCGTATGCGCAGTCGTTGACCGACAAGCCGGTCAAGGGGATGCTGACCGGCCCGGTGACCATCCTGCAGTGGTCCTTCGTGCGCGACGACCAGCCGCGCGAGCAGACCTGCCGGCAGCTGGCGCTGGCCTTGCGCGACGAGGTCGCGGACCTGCAGGCGGCAGGCATACGCGTCATCCAGATCGACGAGCCTGCCTTTCGCGAAGGGCTGCCGCTGCGCCGCGCCGACTGGGATGCCTACCTGGACTGGGCGGTGGACTGCTTCCGGCTGGCCACGTCGGTGGCGCGCCCGGAGACGCAAATCCACACCCACATGTGCTATTCGGAGTTCAACGACATCATCGAGGCCATCGCGGCCCTGGACGCCGACGTCATCACCATCGAGACGTCGCGCTCGAACATGGAACTGCTCGAGGCCTTCGAGCGCTTCCGCTACCCCAACGACATCGGCCCAGGGGTGTTCGACATCCATTCGCCCAATGTGCCGGATCCGGCCTGGATGGTCGGCCTGATGCGGCGCGCGGCCGAGCGCTTGCCCCGTGAGCGGCTTTGGGTCAATCCGGATTGCGGGCTGAAGACCCGCGGCTGGGCCGAGACCGAGGCCGCGCTCGAGGCGATGGTCGGCGCCGCCCGCCGGCTTCGCACGGAGCTGCCGGCACTGGCCTGACCCTCGGACGCGTCGGATCGGGCCGGCGCGTGCGCTATACTCCCCGGGTTTCATGCCGCGCACGTAAGCATGCCCCTGGCCTTGCCCGACTGCCCCCGCCAGCCCCTGCACACGCGTTCCATACGTGTGCAGTCGTACGCTCGGCAGGACGGCCTGTACGATATCGAGGCCGAGCTCATCGACGTCAAGGGCTACGACTTCGTAAAGTTCGGGCAGACCCATCCGGCCGGCAAGCCGGTCCATCACATGCACCTGCGCCTGACCATCGATGCCGACTACAACATCGTGGACGCGCAGGCAGCCTATGATGCGGCGCCTTACGGCGAGCATTGCACGGCCATCGCGCCGGATTACGCCGACCTGAAGGGCATGAACCTGTTGCGGCAGTTCCGCCAGGCGGTCAAGGAGCGGTTCGGCCGGACCGCGGGCTGCACCCACATGACGGAACTGGCCCAGGTGCTGCCCACGGCCGCGGTGCAAACCATGGCCGGCCGGCGCCGTCAACAGGCGCAGGCAAACCCGGACCAGCGGCCCTTCCAGGTTGGTGGCTGCCACGCCCTGCGCACCGACGGCCCGGTGGTGCGCGAGCATTACCCCCGCTGGTATACCGGTCCGGAGGCGAACGCGGCGGCAGGATCCCGCCCGGACGGCTCAGCGCCTGCCGACGGTGCCGCGTCGACCGATTCCTTTATCCATACGACTTGACAGGTAATCCATGAAGATCCACGAGTACCAAGGCAAGGAACTGCTGAAGAAATTTGGCGTCACCGTGCCTCGCGGCATTCCCGCGTTTTCCGTCGACGAGGCCGTGGCCGCTGCCGAAAAACTGGGTGGCCCAGTCTGGGTCGTGAAGGCGCAGATCCATGCCGGTGGCCGCGGCAAGGGCGGCGGGGTCAAGCTGGCCCGCTCGTTGGATGACGTCAGGAAGCTGGCCTCGGAAATCCTCGGCATGCAGCTGGTCACGCACCAAACCGGGCCGCAGGGCCAGAAGGTGCGCCGCCTGTACATCGAGGAAGGCGCCGACATCCAGAAGGAATACTACGTTTCGCTGGTGACCGACCGGGCCACGCAGAAGGTGGCCTTCATTGCCTCCAGCGAAGGCGGCATGGACATCGAAGAAGTCGCCCAGTCCTCGCCCGAGAAGATCGTCACCGAGTACATCGATCCGCTGGCTGGCTTGGGCGCCGAGCAGGCCCGCAAGATCGCCACCGCGATCGGGCTGTCCGGCCATTCCGTCGACCAGGCCGTGGACATGTTCCAGAAGCTCTACCAGTGCTACATGGAAACCGACGCGTCGCTGGTCGAGGTCAACCCGCTCAATTGCGACAGCAAGGGCAACCTGATCGCCCTGGACGCCAAGTTCAATTTCGATTCGAACGCGCTGTTCCGCCACCCCGAGATCGTTGCCTACCGCGACCTCGACGAAGAGGACCCCGCCGAGATCGAGGCGAGCAAGTACGACCTGGCCTACATCCAGCTCGATGGCAACATCGGCTGCCTGGTCAATGGGGCGGGCCTGGCCATGGCCACCATGGACACCATCAAGCTGTTCGGCGGCGAGCCGGCCAACTTCCTGGACGTCGGCGGCGGTGCCACCGCCGAGAAGGTCACCGAGGCCTTCAAGATCATGCTCAAGAACAAGGACGTCAAGGCGATCCTGGTCAACATCTTCGGCGGCATCATGCGCTGCGACGTGATCGCCGAAGGCGTGATCTCCGCGTGCAAGGCGGTCAACCTGAGCGTGCCGCTGGTCGTTCGCATGAAGGGCACCAACGAAGAGCTCGGCAAGAAGATGCTCGCCGAATCGGGCCTGCCCATCATCAGCGCCGACACCATGGCCGAAGCGGCCACCAAGGTCGTCGCCGCCGCCAACCAGTGATGACGGCATCAAACAGATCAGCGAAGGATTAGCGACATGTCGATTCTCATCAACAAGGACACCAAAGTCATCACCCAGGGTATCACCGGCAAGACGGGACAGTTCCATACCCGTATGTGCCGTGATTACGCCAACGGGCGCGCCGCCTTCGTGGCCGGCGTCCATCCCAAGAAAGCCGGCGAGGATTTCGAGGGCATTCCCATCTACGCCACGGTCAAGGACGCGAAAGAGGCCACTGGCGCGACGGTGTCGGTCATCTACGTGCCGCCTGCGGGCGCGGCCGCGGCCATCTGGGAAGCCGTCGAGGCCGACCTGGACCTGGTCATCTGCATCACCGAGGGCATCCCGGTGCGCGACATGCTGGAAGTGCGCAACCGCATGAAGGCGCAGAACAAGAAGACCCTGTTGCTGGGCCCGAACTGCCCCGGCCTGATCACGCCCGACGAAATCAAGATCGGCATCATGCCCGGCCACATCCACCGCAAGGGCCGCATCGGCATCGTCAGCCGTTCCGGCACGCTGACCTATGAAGCCGTGGCACAAGTCACCGAGCTTGGCCTGGGCCAATCCAGTGCCGTGGGCATCGGCGGCGATCCCATCAACGGCCTGAAGCACATCGATGTGCTCAAGATGTTCAACGAGGACCCCGACACCGACGCCGTCATCATGATCGGCGAGATCGGCGGGCCGGACGAAGTCAACGCCGCGCAGTGGGCCAAGGACAACATGAAAAAGCCCGTGGTCGGCTTCATCGCCGGCGTCACCGCGCCTCCGGGCAAGCGCATGGGGCACGCCGGCGCCCTGATTTCGGGCGGCGCCGACACGGCCGATGCCAAGCTCGAGATCATGGAGGCCTGCGGCATCCGTACGACGCGCAACCCGTCGGAGATGGGCAAGCTGCTGAAGTCCGTCTTGTAAGCAACACCGGCGCCAACGTGCGCCATCGCCGGTCGCATCGGGGGGTGCGGCCGGTTTTTTCTGCAGAAGGCTCGCGTCATACCAGACCGTCGTGGCGTCACGTGCACGCCCGGCAAGACGGCGCTTGCGCCGGCATTTCGCCGGCATGGAGTGTGGACGCATGGAAGTCACCAGTGCAGCCTTCTGGATCGCGCTGATCCAGATCATTTGGGTCAACATCCTGTTATCCGGCGACAACGCCGTTGTCATCGCGCTGGCCGCGCGCTCGCTGCCCGAGCAGCAGCAGAAGAAGGCCATCGTCATCGGGTCGGTCGCGGCGATCTGCATGCGTATCGTCCTGACGCTGGTGGCCGCGCAACTGCTGCTGCTGCCCTGGCTCAAGACCATAGGCGCGCTGCTCTTGGTCTACATCGGCGTGAGCCTGCTCTTGCCCGAGAAGGAAGACACCGGACAGGACAAGGCGCATGGCAGCCTGGCTGCGGCAATCCGTACCATCATGGTCGCCGACCTGGTCATGAGCTTGGACAACGTCGTGGCGGTGGCCGCGGCAGCGATGGGCGACACCGTGCTGCTGGTCATCGGCCTGGCCATCAGTATCCCGCTGGTCATCTTCGGTAGCTCGCTGTTGCTGCGCGTCATCGAGCGCTTCCCGCTGATCGTGTGGGTGGGTGCGGCGCTGCTGGGCTTCATTGCGGGTGAAATGCTGGTCGGCGACCCGGCCCTGGATGCACCCTTGCATCAGGTCGACAACGTGTTGGGCGTGTCGCACCACCAGCTGGCGATCATCTTCGGCCTGGCTGGCGCGCTGATCGTGTTGGTGCTGGGCAAGTACTTCGCCGCGCGCCAGCAGGCGTAGCGTAGCTCATTGGCGGCTGAAAAGTGAACGCGAGCTGAATTACAATCCCCCGTCTTTGGCGTAGCTTTTCCAACGGCCCGCGCTCGCGGATGCGGGCCACCAAGGACAAATTTGTTGCAACCTCACCAAAACGGGGGATAAAGGTGCTTGAGTTCTTTCAGACGCTTAGTTGGGCGGCGGTCTTCCAGATCATCATGATCGACATCCTGCTGGGCGGGGACAATGCCGTGGTGATCGCCTTGGCGTGCCGCAACCTGCAGCCCAAGCAGCGCAAGCAAGGCATTTTGTGGGGGACGGCCGGCGCCATCGGCCTGCGGGTGGTGCTAATCGCGTTTGCGCTGACGCTGCTGGCCATCCCTTTCCTGAAGATCGTCGGGGGCCTGCTGTTGCTGTGGATCGGCATCAAGCTGCTGCTGCCCGAGGACGACGCCCATGACAAGATCCAGAGCGGCACGTCGGTGATGTCGGCGATCAAGACCATCATCATCGCCGACTTCGTCATGAGTCTGGACAATGTGATCGCGATCGCGGGCGCGGCCCAAAACGCGCATGCCGACCACCAGATCGGCCTGGTGATCTTCGGGCTGCTGGTCAGCGTGCCCATCATCGTCTGGGGCAGCACGCTGGTGCTCAAGCTGATCGACCGCTATCCGTTGGTGGTGACTTTCGGCGCGGGCTTGCTGGGCTGGATCGCCGGCGGCATGATGGTCACCGACATCGTCGTCGAGCGCGAGTTCGGCACGGTCGATGCCACGACCAAGCTGGCCGCCGAGATCATCGGCGCGCTGTTGGTCATTCTGGTCGGCCGCTGGATCGCGGCGCGCAAGACGCAGTCGCTCGACAACGAGCAAGCCTGATGCGATCGGTCCGCCGCGCAGGCTTGCCTGTCCGCTGGACGCCAGCCCAGGGCGGCGGCGCTGCAGCGGGGGACCGAAAGCCGGGCGCGCCGGTTGCGCCTGGTCTGTGATGGACAAGGAAAGGCGCTTGGCGCGCCATGGAGTATGTAGATGAAATCTTTGCTGCGCTCACGACCTGCACGCACCGACGAAGCTGCCCGCGGGCAATACCACGAAACCGGCGGCGGCCAGCCGACGCCATCGCGTCAAACCGGATTGAGCCTGCTGCAGGGCTTGCTGGTGCTGGCCATCATTGGGGTGGTGGTCACGGTCGTCCTGCAGCAGCTGCGCTGATCTGCATCGCGGCCGTTGCGCGGCCGGCCGCAACGGCGCATGACGATGACCTGCGGCCCATTTGCCGTCCTGACCCGTCCAGCCGGGCGCAATGACGCGCTGGCTGCGCGCCTGCGTGCGCAGGGCTGGGACGTCCTGGACCTGCCGGCGCTGGAGATTGAGGCGCTGCCTGCGGATGCCGCCACCTTGCCGCGTCCCGGTGACCATGACTTGGTGGTCTTTGTCAGTGGGACGGCGGTGCGCTGCTATCTGCGCCAGCTGCGCGATGTTGCCGGCATGCAACAGTGGCCGGCGGGCGTGACGGCCGCCTGCGTCGGGCCGGCGACGGCCGCGGCGCTGCGGGATTCGTCTTTCTGGCACGACGGTGCGCAACTGCTGCATCCCGGACCTGGCGCGCCTGCCTACGATTCCGAGGCGTTGTGGCAGCTGATGCAGGCGCGCGGCTTCATGCCGCGGCGCGTCTTGCTGGTGCGGGGCACGACCGGGCGCGATTGGCTGGGGCAAACGCTCGCAAGCCAGGGCGCCGACGTGCGTGCCCACGCGGCGTACCGGCGCGTCCCTGCACAGTGGCCGGCCACCGCGCTGCCCATCCTGATGTCGTGCCGCGACGAGGGACGGCCGGCGCACTGGCTGCTGACCAGCGGCGAAGGCATCCAAGCGGTGCATGGGCAGATACGACGCACCGGGCTCGAATCTTGGTGGCGGCGATGTCGCTTCGTCGTCACGCATCCGCGCCTCGTGCAGCATCTGGAAGCGTTTGCGCCCGACGCCGTCGCGCGCGGGATGGTAAAAATCTGCTTGCCCGAGGACGAGGCCATCGAACAGGCTTTGCGTGCTTGAGGCTTTGCGGATGGCTGCGGCGCGTCGGCGACGCGGCCCAACGACTACAATCGCGACATGACCGACACGACTCCCGCCATCGACCCGGCCATTGCGGCCGCCCCGGGCAGCACGGCTGCCAACCCGGCCGATCGCGAAGCATCGCCGCCCACGCAAGCTGACAAGTCCAACAAAGGACGACGACGCAGCCTGCCGGGCTTGGCCATCGCCTTGGTCCTGGCGGTGCTGGTCATCGCGGCGCTGGCCGCCGCGCTGTGGTATCAACGGCAGCAATTCGAACGTTCCGGCCGCGAGATCGCCAGCCGGCTCGATGCCGTGTCTTCCGAATTGGCCACGGTGCGCCGCGAGGCGCGGCAGTCCCTGTCGCTCGCCCAATCCCACGACGATCGCCTGCGTGCGCTCGACCAAACGCTGGCCGACGTGCAAGGCCGTTTCGCCGCGCTCGAACAGGCCCTGCAAACCTTTGGCGACGGCTCGGGCGACGTGCAACTGCTCAACGACGTCGAGCAATTGCTGACGCTGGCCAATCAGCAGCTGCGCCTGGGCGGCAGCGTCAGCAATGCCATCGTCGCGCTGGAGACCGCGCAGGCGCGGTTGGCGCGCGCCGAGCGGCCGGCGTTTGCCACGCTCATGCAGGCCATCAACGGCGACCTCGACCGGCTGCGGGCCGTTCCCATGGTCGACGTGCCGGCGCTTGCGTCCAAGGTCGACCAGCTGATCGCGCTGACTGCACGCGCGCCGCTGCTGGTGCCCGATGCCGCCGCCCCGGGTGCGGGCCAGCCTGCCTCGGCTGCGAGCGGGGGGCCCATGCCGCCGCAGTCCGACGCGCCCGAACCGGCCGACGCCGACGCCTCCTGGTGGCAGCGCTGGCGGGCCGAGATCGCTTCCTGGCCGCAGCGGGCCGCGGCAGCCGTCGGCCGCGAGCTGGCCGACATGATCAGCATCCAGCGCGTGGACGAGGCCGGCGCCCTGCTGCTGTCTCCCGAACAGGGCGCGCAGCTGCGCGCCAACATCCGCATGCGCCTGTTGACCGCCCAGGTGGCCTTGCTGATGCGCCAGCCCGCGATCTGGACCAACGAAATCGACGCGGTGGCCGCGGCGCTGGCCGCCAGCTACGACGCCCGCTCGCCCGATACCGTGGCGGCGCAGCGGCTGGCCCGCGAGCTGGGGCAGGCCGAAATCGCGGTGAAGCTGCCCGGCCTGTCGGCCAGCCTGGCGGCGGCGGCCACTTTGCGCGCGTCCCTGGGCGATGCGCCTGCGCGTGCGGAGTAGCAGCATGCGGACCTGGTTCTGGACGCTTTTGCTGACGGTCGTCGCCGTGGCGCTGGCGGTGGTGCTGCGCCAGCACGGCGGCAATGTGATCATCCTGGCGCAGCCCTGGCGCATCGAGGTATCGCTGACTTTCGCGGTCGTCGCGATCGTGGCCGCCTTCGTGCTCCTGTACGTGGGGCTGCGGCTGCTGGCGTGGCTGGTATCGATTCCCGGACGCGTGCGGGCCTGGCGCGGACGCCGCGTGCAGGAACGCGACCATGAACTGCTCGAGCGCGGCTGGATACAGTTGCTCGAAGGCCGCTACGCGCATGCCGAAAAAGACTTGACCAAGCTGCTTGGCCAAACCCGCAAGCCGAGCCGCCAGGTGCTGGCCGCACTGTCGGCGGCGCGTGCCGCGCATGGACTGAGGGAATTCGCCCGGCGCGACGCCTTGCTCGAGCAGGCGCGCGACAAGGCCGGCCAGGATGCCGGCCTGCAGGAGGCCGTGGCCACGGTGGCTGCCGACATGCTCCTGGACCAAGGCCGGGCGCAGGAGGCGCTGGCGCAACTCGAGCCGTTGCAAGACGGCGGCGCGCGCCATTTGCACACCATGCGGCTGCTCTTGCGCGCGCATCACGCCTTGGGCCACGACGAGCAGACGTTCGCGCTGGCCCGCAGCCTGTCGCGGCGCGCGGCGGTCGACCAAGACCAGGCCTTGCGCCTGATCGAATCGTCGGCGGCGGCGCGCTTGCGCGCTGCCTTGCCTGGGGATGGCTGGCGCGCCGTCTGGAAGGACCTCAAGGCCGAAGAGCGCACCTTGCCCGAGGTGGCGCTGGCCGGCGCCGCGGCGTTCGAATCGGCGGGCCAGCCCGAAGAGGCGGCCAAGGTGCTCGAGACCGCCATCGGCGAGCGCTTCGATCCCCGCCTGCTTGCGGCCTACGCGCGCTGCGATGCGGCCCAGGTGCCACGCAGGCTGGAGAAGGCCGAGGCCTGGCTGCAGCGCCATCCCGGCAATCCCGACTTGCTGTCGATGTTGGGCGTGCTGTGCCTGACCGGCCAGCTGTGGGGGCCGGCCGAGCGCTATCTGCTGCGCAGCCTGAAGCAGCGCAACGACGGCCACGTCCATGCCTTGCTGGGCAGTTTGTACGATCGCCTGGACCGGCCCGCCGAGGCGGTGCGCCACTGGCGGCTGGCCACCGCGGCCGGCATGGTGCTACCGGTGCTGGCCGCCGACGTCGCGCTGCCCGCGGCAGACACCGCGGGCGATCCGTCGCTGCTCGACGCCCAGGCGCCCGAGGAGTTGGCCGGACAAGACATCGCCGCGCTTGCCGACGCACCCTTCGAACCCTTGGTGCCGCCCGACGTGGAGCTGCCGCCCGAGGACGAGGCGCCGACGGGCGTGCCTGCCCCTGGTGCGTCCGCCGCGGCTGGCCAGCCGCAGCCCGCAGCCGCACCCGTGGCGTCGCCGCCGTCCGGGTCCGAGGACATCCAGGATTTGTTCGATAGCGCGCCCATCCCGGGGCTGGAGGCTTTGCCGGAGGATGCAGGCGCCAGCGCGGCGCAGGACGCCGGCCAGCCGCAGCGGCGCGTCCCGGACCGCCCGGCCGGGGACAAGTCCTGATCCGTTTTCTTGCCACTTTCTCGCATAAGGTCTTTCATGAGTCTCGATCGTGTACCCGCGGGTAAGAACCTGCCGGACGAATTCAACGTCGTCATCGAAATCCCGATGAACGCCGATCCGGTGAAGTACGAAGTCGACAAGGACAGCGGTGCCGTTTTCGTCGACCGCTTCATGCTCACCGCGATGCACTATCCCTGCAACTACGGCTATATCCCGCAGACGCTGTCCGAGGACGGCGATCCGGTGGACGTGCTGGTCATCACGCCGTTTGCCATCCAGGTCGGCGCAGTGATCCGCTGCCGGCCGCTGGGCATCCTGCACATGGAAGACGAGGCCGGCGGCGACGCCAAGCTGCTGGCCGTGCCGGTCGACAAGCTCTACCCCCCGTATCGCAACATCCAGAAGCCGGAAGACTTGCCGGCCGAGGAACTGGCGCGCATCCAGCACTTCTTCGAGCACTACAAGGATCTCGAAAAGGGCAAGTGGGTCAAGGTCAAGGGTTGGGCCGGTCCCGACCAGGCGCGCGCCGAGGTCAGCCAAAGCGCCAAGCGCTACGCCGCGCAGGCTGGCAAGTAGGCCGGGCGTCCGACCATTTTCATCCACGACAACAAAGAGACATCCATGGCAGATTACGTCCTGACGCCGCCGCCCGTGCCGGCCGTACCCGTGGCCGGCGGCGGCCTGTTTCCTGTGCGCCGCGTCTACTGCGTCGGCCGCAACTACGCCGAGCACGCCAAGGAAATGGGCTTCACCGGCCGGGAGGATCCCTTCTTTTTCTGCAAGCCGGCCGACGCGCTGGTGCCGGTGGCCGACGGCGAAACCGGGACCATCCCTTATCCGCCGCGCACGTCCAACCTGCACTACGAGATGGAGCTCGTCGTGGCCATCGGCAAGGGCGGGCGCGACATTCCGGTCGAGCAAGCCGATGACCACGTCTGGGGCTACGCCCTGGGCCTGGACATGACGCGGCGCGACCTGCAGGGCGAAGCCAAGAAGCTGGGGCGCCCCTGGGAAGTGGGCAAGGGCTTCGACAAGTCCGCACCCATCGGCCCCATCCACCGGCGCAGCGCCACCGGCGTCCTGGAAAAGGGCGCGATCTGGCTCGATGTCAACGGGCAGCGCAAGCAGTCCAGCGATATTTCCCAGATGATCTGGAACATCCCGGAAAGCATCGCCTATCTGTCCGGCCTGTTCGAATTGCAGCCCGGCGACCTGATCTTCACCGGCACGCCCGAGGGGGTGGGCCCCGTCGTCGCCGGCGACCTGATGGTGGGCGGCGTCGACGGCCTGGGGCAGCTGAAGGTCCGCATCGCGCCGTAGCGTCGTCGTTGCCTTGGCCGGCCGTGCAGGCCTGGCGGCGTGGACCCGGCCGTGCGGCGATCCGCCCACGGCCGGGTCCATTTTTATGCCCGTTCGCTTTCCGGCGCCGCCCGCGCGGTGGCGCGCCAGCGGTTAACATCGATTTTGTCTCGTGGAGTCCAGCAGCGCATGCCCGCCTACGCCGTAGCGATGATCCGCCAAACGCGGTTTAACGAAGAAATCGTCGAATATCTGCGCCGGATCGGCGAAACCCTGGTGCCGTATTCGGGCCGGTATATCGTGCACGGCGGCCCGTACGAGCCGCTGGAAGGCGCATGGTCGGGCGATCTCATCATGATCGAGTTCCCTTCGATGGACGCTGCGCGCCGTTGGTATCACTCCGATGCCTATTCGGCCATCCGCAAGCTGCGAACGGCCAACACCGACGGCGACGTCTTCCTGGTGCAGGGCGTGCCTGACGACTACCAAGCCACCGACATCCTCGAACGGGCGAAATAGCCAGGGACAGCCATGACCGACGCGACCCAACCTTCCTGTGATATCCGTGCCGTGACCGAGGCCGACTTCGACGCCTGGCTGCCGTTGTGGAAGGGCTACCAGGACTTTTATCGGGTCGACATCGCCGAGGACGTCACGCGCACGACCTGGCGACGCTTCTTGGATCCGGCCGAACCCATGTATGCGGCGCTCGCCTGGGAGGCAGGCAGGGCCGTGGGCATGGTGCATTGGATCCTGCACCGCTCGTGCTGGACCGCGGGAGACTACTGTTACCTGCAGGACCTGTTCGTCGCGGCCGACGTGCGCGGCCGCGGTTGCGGCCGGGCGTTGATCGAGCATGTCTATGCGTGCGCGCGCGCGGCTGGCGCGTCGCGCGTGCATTGGCTGACGCACGAAACCAACCGCGACGCCATGCTGCTGTACGACCGCATCGCCGAGCGTTCGGGGTTCGTGCAGTACCGGAAGATTTTCTGAGCGCCCCGCGACGGCCAACTGCACGCGGATGATTTCCATCGTGCGCGCGGCGTGGCGCGGCACGGCGCGCATGCCCGTCATCGACCACAGTCAAGACGCCCATCGCGGCATCGGTCACGCCGGACTGTCCGCATAGCGCGACCGGCCTTGCCGTAGCAGACTGTGCCTCCGATCAATGCGAAGGAGGCCATCATGCTCGTGCGTCAGTCCGGACAGGGCATGACCGAGTACATCATCGTCGTCGCCCTGGTGGCCGTCGCGGCCATTGCGGTCTATCAACTGTTCGGGCAGGTCGTGCGGTCGCAGACGGCGGCCATGGCGCGCGAGCTGGCCGGCGAGGACGGCAGCGAGCAATCGCGCGCGGCACAGGCTGCGGCCGAATCCGCCGCCGCGCAAGCGGCCGCCCGTACGCTGAAGTCTTTCACCGGTAACGCGGGGGCAGGGCAGTGAGGCCGCGGTTTACGCCGCGGGGGCTGCCGCGCATGCGCGGCCAGGCGCTCACGCTCGGCCTGCTGCTGGTCGCGGCTGGTGCGCTGGCGTGGATCCACCTGCACGACATCGGGCAGGTGATCGCCGCGCGCGCACGGCTGCTGCATGCCGCCGATGCCGCGGTATACAGCGGTGCGCTGCTGCAGGCCAGGGCCTTCAACATGCATGCGTACATCAACCGCGCGCAGGTCGCTCACCAGGTGGCGATGGCGCATTTGGTCACCCTCGGCTCGTGGGCGCAATGGGCTGACGCGCAGGCGCGCCAGTCCACGCAGGCCAATCCGCCGGCCGCGCTGATCGGCATGCTGTTTGGCGGCGCATACGGTTCGGCCTATGCGGCGTCGGCGGCCGCTTTCGGCTTGGGCACCCAGGCGGCGGGCAGTGCTTTGGCGCAGGCCTTCGCACGGCACGAGCGCACGGTGCACGACGTGCTTGCCGCCGCCCGGCAGGTGCTGATGGGCTCGTTGGCAGACACGCGCGAGGCCGGAATGCGTGCCGTGCTGGCGGCGAACTATCGCGAGCCCGGCGATGACGAGCCTGATGAGGCGGTGCTACGGCGCGCTGGGCTGAGCATGGCCTGGATGCAGGATGCGCTGCCCGGCACCGTGGTGCTGCACCCCGTACAACAGGGCAGCGGCCTGCGCGCGCTGGTAATGGACGCCGCCGGACGCTATCCGTTTCTTGGGCCGCGCAACGATACCGCGCAGAATCCTTGGCCGGTCAGCGCGCGCTGCCCGCATTTGCGCCACGAGCTGAGGCGGCTAGGCGCCACCTCGCTGTCGGCGCAAGGCCGGTGGCAGTCGCACGACACCCTGTCGTATCACGCGCTGCGCAGCAATCGATGGATAGGCTGCTATTACCGCGAATACCCCATGGGCTGGGGATTGGCGCTAGGCGGGCAGGGCCTGCCAGACGGATACGGGCATGCCGTCGTGCCGCCAGCTAATTTTTCCCGCCAGGCCTTTTGGCGATGGGTGCGCGCCAACACGCGATGGGACTTGCTGGGCAAGGGCGTCAATCCCCTGGCCGATTCCCACGCGCTGGCAGGGATGGCGCGCTGGCCGTCGCGCGGGCTGCCGCTGCATGCTGGTCTATCGAACGGCGGCGATCAGGCCGTCCGCATCGCGATATCGGTCAGGCAGGATGCGACGAGGCTTCCTACTACGGACGCGGCGGGCAAGCTGCAGGTCGGGCCAGGCCCGTTCGTGTTGCGCGCCTGGCGGCCGGGCGACGCGATGACGGTGGCCAGCGCGGCGCAAACCTATTTCGCGCGCCCGGCGCCGCGCACCGACGGACGCGAAGAGTTTGCCAGCTTGTTCCACCCGTACTGGCAGGCGCGCTTGGCGCCTGCGGGCGCGCCGAGCGAGGGGGCGTGATGGGCGGGCGTTGCGTTGCGGCGATCCGGCAGGCCGGGCAGGCCTTGGCCGAAGGGCTGATTGCCGTGCTGGCCTTGGCACTGGTGGTCCTTGCGATCGCCCATGCCGGACGCTGGCACGCCACGGCGCTGCAGACGGGCTTTGCGGCCCGCCAGGCGGCCTTCGCATGGACGCGCGGCGAGTCCGGCGCCGGCGGCGACGACCGGGTACGGTTGCAGCCGTTGGTTGCACACCCTTTGCCGGGGGCCGCGCAGCCGGGCGGCGAGGGCCGCGACGCCGGGACGCTGCGCAGGCAATGGGCCTTGCACGACGACGCCGTCGTGGCCTGGCAGGCGCGGGCGATGGGCCTGCGCTTGCCATTCGGCGTGCGTCGACTATCACTGCGCCGCCATACGGCCGTGCTGGCCGACGCAGGCCACGCAACGGGCGACGTCGGCGCGCAGCAACGCACGGCGCAGTCGACGCTGGCGTGGCGCGACGCAGCCTCCGGTTCGTTGCATGTGGCCCGGGAAATCGATGCGCGCGTTGCGCCCGTCGATCGCGCATGGAGGCGCCCCGGCCTAGCGCTTGACTGGCTGGCCCCTTGGGCAGGCGCGGTGCCGCCCGAGCACGTGCGAGACCGTGCCGATGCGTGGCGGTTCCGATGAAAGAATGGGATCCGGGGAGACTCTCTTCGATGGCAGACGTGCGATGCCAGGACTGCCGGACTACGTCGGCCGTGCCGCCTTGCAGGCGGGGTGGCGAACACCGCATGGAAGGCATGCGAGACGCTTTCGCTGGTGGCGGCTGGTCCGGGCGCAGTGGCAACGCTGCCTGGATGCGGGCGAGCAAACCACGGCCGCGGGCGAGCGCAGGCGCGACCTGCATTGTCCTGCAGTTGCTTGTCGTGGGTCAGCTCGCCGCAGCGGGTCGAGATGCAGCGCCGGCGCTGTCAACTGGAGATCAGTTTCACGCCGAGGCGGCGACTGGGCTTGCGCGATTGGTGTTGCCGGAAGGAACGGTGCGCACCGATTTGGGAGAGGGGTTGGCCGTATCGGGGGTGCCCGTGCGCATCGAGGTGTTCGACGCGCCCGCGCCGTTTGCAGCGACGATGGATACGCTGGTCGCCGGGCTGGGTGCGTTGCCGGAAGTGGTCACCCTGGCCGATGCAGTGCTCTTGCATTGGCGCACGCACCAGGGCCAGTGGTTGGCCCGCCTGCAGGCCGATGGGCCGATGCGTACGCGCGGCACGCTGTCTCTGCTGGGCGGTGGGCAAGCGGTGCGGCCGACGCGCCAATGGCCCGATTGGGCGCCGGCGGGGTTGCAGCTTCAGTTCGAGCTGGCACAGGCACAGGCAATGCAGCGCCAACGTATCTATACCCACGCGCTGCCGCCGCGCCAACTCGCGCAAAGGTTGGATGCATCGCTGCGCCGGGCGGGTTGGCGGCCGGTCCCGGGCCCGGGCCCGGGCCAAAGGTGGGCGCGGCAGGGACGCAGCCTGTCGCTGTTGCTGGTGCCGCTGTCTGCGGGCAGCGGCGTGTTTGTGCTGGAGTCGCAGCCGTGAGCGCCGCTGCCGGCGTCGCGCGGGCGTGCAACAGGGTTTGCCGGGAGACGACCCGTGCGCTGGCCTAAGCCCGACCGCACCTGGGTCTTGCTGGGCGCAGCGGTTGCCGCCGGCTTGCTGGCAGCTTGGTCGGCGCGCGAACACCTGCGCGAGCGTATCGCCCAGATCGAGGCGCAATCGCGCGCGCCGACGGTGCGGCGGCTGGTCGCTGCGCGCGACCTGCCGGCCGGCACGCGGCTCGACGCCGACCATGTCGCCGTGCGCGACATTCCCGCGCAGTACGCGGCGGCCGATACACTGCCGCCCGAACGCTACGGCGAAGTCGATGGCGCGATGCTGGACCGCCCGGTCTCGCGAGGCGATCCCATACTGCCTGCGTACCTCGCCAGGCCCACCGACCCGCCCTTGTCGTCCCGGTTGTCCGAAGGCCGGCGCGCCGTCACCATGCCGGTCGACGAGATCAATTCCTTGTCGGGCATGCTCGAGCCGGGCGACATCATTGATCTGTATGTGTCGTTCGAGCACCGGCGCCGGCGGGTGACCGTGCCGCTGCTGCAAGGCGTGCTGGTGCTGGCGACCGGGCCGCGCATGCTGGCCGGCGGCGCGCAAGACGCTGGTGGCAACGTCGGCGGCTATTCGGCCATCACGCTGGATGTGTCTCCCCAGGACGCGGTCAAGCTCGTGGCGGCGCGGCAGGCGGGGGTGGTGACCGCCATGCTCAGGCATCCGCGCGATGTGCACGCCTCTGATGCCGCGGCGCGCGGCGACCTGGCGTCGCTGCTGGGCTTGGATCCTCCGCGTCCGCGGGCTCGGCAGTCGGTGCCGGTCATTTACGGGAACCGTCCGCTGGCGCGCATCCCGGACCTGTGGGCGGCCGTGTCGGTGCCCCCGCTTGCCACGCAACCGCCGCAGGACCTGCCCGGCGACGATGCGTCCGGTGCATGGCTGGAATGGGCCCAGGCCGCGCGAGACGCCATGCTCGCGCCGGGGGAGCCGTCGCCATGATGTCGGCAAGGACTTGCCTGCCGTCGTGGCGCGTTCGGCCCGCAGGCGGCCGCAGGGGGTGGCGCCGATGCATTGCACGGCGGGCAGCGCCCGGGTTCGCGATGATGTGGCCCGTCCTGGCGGTGCTGGCCGCTGTGTGGCCGCTCGTGGCCGGCTGCCAAGAGGCCGAGCCGCTGACGCTGCAGGTTGGGGAAACGCGTGTGCTGGCCGCGCCGGGCGTGGCACGCGTGGCCGTGGGAGACGGCAGCGTGGTCAACGCGGCGGCCGCCGATGGGCGAGAAGTGCTCGTGTTCGGACGTGCCGCCGGCAGCACCTCGCTGCACATTTGGCAGGCCGGCGGCAAGCGCCGCGGCTATGCGGTGCAGGTGGAGCCGGCCGGCATGCGCCGCATCCGCGACGAATTGGCCACGCTGCTCGAGCGCATCCCGGATGCGCGCAGCCTCATCGTCGGCGAGCGCATCGTCATCGAAGGCGAAAACCTGTCCGACGCCGACCAGCGGCGTATCGCCGCGCTGGCCGAGCGGTATCCGGAAGTCATCGATTTCACCAGCCGCATCGGCTGGGACCGCATGGTGCTACTGGACGTGCAGGTGGTGGAATTGCCGCGGTCCGCGCTGCGCGAGTGGGGCGTGCGCTGGGATGGTGCAAGCCAGGGCGGGGTGGCTGCGGGCCTGGCTTGGGAGCGAGCGGGTTCGGGACTGTCCGCTCGCCCGGGTGAAGTGCCCGTCGACGCGCGCTTTCCGGCGGCCGGCGCGGCAGGCTACTTCGGCATCAACGCTTTGCTGTCGGCGCGGCTCGATGCGCTGGCGCAAAACGGCGACGCGGTGGTGCTGGCCCAGCCCCAGCTGCTGGCGCGCAGTGGCGCGACCGCCAATTTCCTGGCCGGTGGCGAAGTGCCCTACGCCACCGTCGACGCCAACGGCAATTCGACGACCATTTTCAAGCCGTACGGGGTGTCGCTGAAGATCACGCCGCACGTCGAGCGCAATGGAACGGTGCGCTCTCGCATCGAAGTCGAGGTCAGCGCCGTCGACACGACCGTCAACGCGCCCGGCGGCCCGGCCTTGTCGGTGCGGCGCGCCGCCACGGAGTTCAACATGCTGCCCGGCCAAACGTTGGTGCTGGGTGGCTTTCTTTCCCGCGAACAATCCACCGACCTGCAGCGCCTGCCTGGGTTGGGAGACATCCCGATACTGGGCGCGCTGTTTGGTTCACGACGTTTCCAGCAGCGTGAAACCGAGCTGGCCATATTCGTGACGCCCGTGCTTGCCGGGCCCGACCATCCTGACTTGGCCGAGCGCGTGGCACGCGGCCGGCAAGTGCTGGACCAAGCTTTTTCGGAGCCAGTCCGCTTGAACCGCCCGGTGCGCGCCATCGACGCGCGAACGCCTTGGGATCCTTATTCGGGCCCGGCTTCGCAATGGTCGCAAGGCGCGGCCGGTAATGTGTACGACTTCGGGGATTGACCATGCTCGAATTCCATATCCGCCTGGAGGATGGCAGCGAGCGCACGCAGCGCCTGCCCGCGCCCGTGCTGCTCGGCCGAGGGCCGGAGTGCGGCCTGCGCCTGCGCAGCTGGCGGCTGGCGCGCACCCATGTGCGCTTTGCGCGCGGTCCGGCCGGCATCATGCTGGAGGACCTCGGGTCACTGGCTGGCACACGCGTCAACGGCGAGCGCGTCGCGCAGTTCGGGCCGCTGCAGCCGGCCGACGAAATCCAGGCCGGCCCGTGCCTGCTGCGCGTGCGCGATTGCGGTCCGGCCGCAGGCCAGTCCCCCGGCACCGATGCCACGCAGGTGATCGATGCTTCCGGGGATGCCGTGCAAGCCGGCGCGACGCCAGCTGCTCGACCGGACACCCACGGCACGGCACCGGCTGCCGGCACGCCGGACGGCCGCATCGCGCAATCGCCGGCACTGCCGCCAGCCGCGCCGGCCCGCGATCGCCTGGCGTTGCAGCGTCGGCTGCACGCAGCCTTGCTCGAAGCGCTGGACTTGCGCCGGCGCGATGTGGCCGCCATGAGTGACGGCGCGCTGCGCAGCGAAGCGCAGGCGCGGCTGGCCGAATTGATCGAAGCCGATCCGGACATCGCGCCGCAAGCCGACCGTGCGGCGCTGCTCGAGGCGGTGGTCGACGAAGCCGTGGGGTTGGGGCCGCTGGAGCCCTTGCTTGCCGATGCGCAGGTGACCGAAATCATGGTCAACCGCCACGATGAAATCTACGTCGAGCGCGCCGGGCGGCTCGAACGCCATGGGGCAGGATTCAGCAGCGAACAGGCGGTGCTCGGGGTGATAGAGCGCATCGTCGCACCCTTGGGGCGGCGCATAGACGAGAGCTCGCCCATGGTCGATGCCAGGCTGCGCGACGGCTCGCGCGTCAACGCCGTCATCGCGCCCGTGGCACTCAAGGGTGCCAGCATCACGATCCGCAAGTTTCCCCGCCATGAAATGGGCATGCAGGATCTGGTGGCTGGCGGCTCGTTGGGACCACGCATGGCGCAGTTCCTGGCCTTGTGCGTGCAGCAGCGCAAGAACATCGTGGTCTCGGGCGGCACCGGCTCGGGCAAGACCACGCTGCTCAACATCTTGTCCAACTGCATTCCCGAGGGCGAACGCATCGTCACCATCGAGGATGCCGCGGAACTGCGCCTGCGGCATGCGCATCTGGTGGCGCTGGAGGCGCGGCCCGCCAATCTCGAAGGCAAGGGCTTGATTACCATCCGCGACCTCGTGCGCAACGCGCTGCGCATGCGGCCGGATCGCATCGTGGTGGGCGAATGCCGCGGTGCGGAAGCCTTCGACATGCTGGCGGCGATGAACACCGGCCACGAAGGGTCGCTGACAACGCTGCACGCCAACAGCCCGCGCGATGCGCTCGCCCGGCTGGAAACCATGATATTGATGGCCGGCATGGACTTGCCGCTGGCGGCGATCCGCGAGCACACCGCGTCGAGCATCGACCTCATCGTCCAGCAGGTGCGCCTGCCGAGCGGGCGCCGGCTGGTGGCGTCCATCGTCGAAGTGGCCGGCATCGAAAGCGGGCGCATCCAGCTGCAGGAGCTGTTTCGCTATGACCGTGCAAGCGGAACGTTTGCCGGCTGCGGCATGGTGCCGGGGTTTTTCCAGTCTTGGCGCGAGACCGGGATGGAGGTCGGCGCCGACCTGTTCGCCGAGGCGCCCGATGTGCCTGCGTGGCAGGCGGCCGACCGGGGCGTGGTGGGTGCAATGGGCGCGTCGCCATGTTGACGGCGATCGTTGCCGCGGGCGTGGCATCGGCGCTGCTGGCCTGGCTGGCCGGCGGGATCTTGCGCGAGGCCGTGCGCCGCTATCGCGCGCAGTTCACGGCCGAGGCGCGCGTGCGGCTGGGCGAAGCCTTCGTCTTCATCGATCCGACGCAGGTGTGGACGGCCAGCATTGCCTGTTGCGCCGCGAGCGCGGGGATCGCCTGGCTCGCTAGCGGCAGCGTCGTGGCCGGCGCCGCCGCAGGCACGGCCATGCTGGCCGTGCCGCGTTGGCTTGCCGCGCGCTGGCGACGCCGGCGCCTGGCGCGCTTCGACGCGCAGTTGCCCGATACGCTGGCAGCCTTGGCCAGCGCCTTGCGCGCAGGGGCAAGCGTGCAGGCGGCCTTGCGTGTGATCGTAGAGCGCAGCGATGCGCCGCTGGGCCAGGAGTTCGGGCTGATGCTGCGTGAGCAGCGCCTGGGCGTGCCCTTCGAGGCGGCGCTTGGGCACTTGTACGAACGCATGCCGTCCGAAGCCGCCGGACTGGTGGTCGCGTCCCTGCGCATTGCCGCACAGACGGGCGGCAACCTGGCGGCGACGCTGGAGCGGATCGCCGAGACGCTGCGCGCGCGCCTGCACCTGCAGGGCAGGATACGGGCGCTGACCGCGCAGGGGCGCTTGCAGGCTTGGGTGGTGGGCTGCCTGCCGCCGCTGATGGCGCTGGTGCTCGATGCGCTCGAACCCGATGCGATGGCGCTGCTCTGGCATACGCCAGCAGGCTGGTGCGTCCTCGGACTGGTGGCCATGCTCGAGCTGGTGGGAACCTACATGATCCGGCGCATCGTGGCCATCGAGGTCTAGGCGGGCGCAGGCTGGCGGAAATGTCGGGCATGGATGATCTCTGGCACGTGGCGGCGCTGGCCGGGTTGTGTGCCGGACTACTGGCCGCCGCGCTGCTTGCGCCGGCGCAAGCGCAGGCCTGCCCGCCTGCGGCCGGCGTCCCCACCTGGATGCGGCTGGCCTGGCCCTGGGTGCGGGCGCTGTCCCGACCCGTGCGGCCGTTGCTGACCTGGCGGGGGCGCCAGCGGCTCGAGCAGTTGCTTGCCCACGCCGGGCTGCAGAAGCAGTTGCTACCCGACGACATCGTTGCCGCGCAAGCCGCGCTGGCCATGCTGTCGGCTGCAGGCTGCGTGCTGGTCGGACACGCCTGGCTGGGCGTTGCGCCGGCCGCCGCTGTCGCCGTGCCGGCGGCGGCGTTGGCCGCGGTACTGCCGCGCGCGTGGCTGTCGGACCAGGCGCGCACGCGTGCCAGGCGCATCGCCCGTGAGCTTCCTTTCGTGCTCGACATGGCGACGCTTTGCATCGAGGCCGGCCTCAATCTGCAGGGAGCGCTGCAGCAGGCGGCGCAGCGCGGCCCTGATGGGCCGATGCGCGAGGAGCTGCAGTTCGCGCTGGCGGATATGCGGGCCGGACTGCCGCGGCTGCAGGCGCTTCAGGCCATGGCCGCCCGTGCCGGCGTGCCTGCCTTGCGCACCATGGTGGCCACGCTGGCGCAGGCCGAAGCGCTTGGCATGGGGCTGGGGCCGGTGCTACGCGCGCAGGCGCACAGCCAGCGCAACGAGCGCTTTCTGCGAGCCGAGCGCCTGGCGCTGGAGGCGCCGGTCAAGATGCTGCTGCCGCTGGTGGCGTGCATTTTTCCCTGCACGTTTCTCATCATCGGCTTTCCCATTGCCGTGCGGTTGATGGCGTACGCGCAGTAAGGGAGGGATCCGTGGGTGGCGGGCGTCGATCCAACTTTGGCCGGCCGTGCGGCGGTCAGGTACCAGCCCTGCAGGTGCGCCGCGCCGCCACCGCCTGGCTGCGCCTGCGCGGGCTGCTGGGCCGGTCGCGGCTTGCACCCGGCCAGGCGCTGTGGCTGGATCCTTGCCGGGCGGTCCATACGCTGGGAATGCGCTACGCCATAGACGTGGCCTTCATCGATCGCCAGGGCCGCGTCGTGCGCATCGTCCACGGCTTGCGTCCCTGGCGCTGGGCGGGGTGCTGGCGCGCCCGGTCGGCGGTGGAGCTGGCCGCAGGCGAGGCGGCCGATGCGCGCGGGGGCGCTGCCCGCATCGAGGCGGCCCTGCACAGGTGGGCCGAGGCCAACCTTGGCCAGGACGGCCTTAACGATCGGGCAAAAACCCTGCAGCGCCGGGCCCGAACACGCTGATGTAGCTGGGATAGAAGCTGCAGTACAGGACGCTGCCGGCGGCCACGTTGACCGGAATCTGCAGCATCCCAGCGAGCTGCGGCGACAGGCCCATGGCCATGAGCAGGTCGGCCGCGATGTCGATCGCCAAGAAAATCGCGAACCAGGCTGCGCCATAGACCAGGAACGCAAACTTGTTGCGCCAGCAGGCCACGGCCGAAAAGAACAACGCCTGGCCCAGGCGGATACCTTGGAAACCGGTCAGCGCCGGCGCGTACCAGAACAGCGCGGCCAATCCGACGTAGACCGTCGCGAACAGCATGAGCGGCACGCGCATGATTTCCAGGAAAGGCCCGATGTCGTCGGTCACGCGCGCGGCCTGCATGGCCTCGGCCAGGTCCCGCATGAAGGGCATGAAGATGATCGCCCCGGCCAACAGGCAAAGGCCGGCGTATAGGGCGCCCATCCATAGCAGCCGCTTGAATACGCCTTTGTTGCGCAAGGGCTGGAACCAGACTGCCGGCTGCAGCGCATGGCCGGCTTCGACGTGCCGGCAGGCCGACAGCGTCGCGAAGGTGATCGACGGCATCATCACGACGAAGGCCAGCGGCCCCAGCGGCGGCAAGAAGCTGGCCAGCATCAGCGCGACGCTGATGCCCATGGCCCAGGTGAACATGGCCAACGGCTGGCGGCTGAACAATGCCAGCCCCTCGCGTACCCATTGCCAGCCTGCGGTGGCGGGAAGAGTGGCTGCTTGCATGTGTCGGGAATCCGGTTGCGGGATCGGAAAATCGAGGCCAATCAGGGAAGGGCATGCGGCGCCGTCTCGCGGCGCAGCCGCAGGATGCGCTCGAAGTGCCGGGGATCGTGCGGCTTGAGCGTTTGCGCCGGGCGCGGCAGGAAGAAATCGTACAGCCGCGAGATCCAGAACCGCAGCGCCGCCGCGCGCAGCATGTCCGGCCAGGCGGCCCGTTCTTCGTCGGTGAACGGGCGCACGCGCGCGTAGGCCTGCAGCCAGGCTTGCAGCAGTTCGGGCTGGAACTTGCCGCTGGCCCGGTCGATGCACCAGTCGTTGACGCTGACGGCGACGTCAAAGAGCCAGGTCTCGCAGCCGGCAAAGTAGAAATCGATGAAGCCACCCATGCGCGGGCTTTCGTAGGTCCCGGCAAACAGCACATTGTCCCGGAACAGGTCGCAGTGGGCCGGGCCGCGCGGCAGCCGTGCCCATGCGGGCGTGCCGGCCAGCGCCTGTTGGTGCGCCACTTCGTCGCGCAGCATCTGCGCCTGGCTCGCATCCAGGAAGGGCAGCACCTTGGGCATGGTTTCCTGCCACCAGGTCAGCCCGCGCAGGTTGGGCTGTTCGATCGGGAAATCCCGCGCCGCCAGGTGAGCGCGTGCCAGCGTCTCGCCCGTCAGCGCGCAGTGTGCGGGGCTGGGCGCCGGTTCGTAGCCGCCGGGCAGCATGCTGACGATGACCGTCGGCTTGCCGTGCAGCTCGGTCAGGCGGGTGCCGTCGCGCAGGGTCTGCGGTTCAGGCACCGGCACGCCGTGCCGGGCCAAGTGGTGCATCAGCTCGATATAGAACGGCAGCTGTTCGCGGGTCAGCACCTCGAACAGGGTCAGGACGAATTCGCCGCGGGTCGTGGTCAGGAAGTAGTTGGTGTTCTCGATGCCTGCCGTAATGCCTCGCAGCGACACCAGTTCGCCGAGATCGTAACGGGTGAGCAGGCTGCGGGCGTCGTCGGCGCTGACGGGAGTGAATACGGCCATGAAGCGGGCGGGGCGAAGGTGGTATGGGCGGTCGTCGCCGCACGCGCGGCGCGGGCGCAATTTTAGACCAGCCGTTAAACTGGGCGCATTTGCATACACCCAGCACCGTGCTCGACCGCGAACATTGGCGGCTTTGCGTCGCCCCCATGATAGACGTCACCGACCGGCACTGCCGATACTTCCATCGGCTGCTGGCGCCGCACGCCCGCTTATATACCGAGATGGTCACCACTGGCGCGCTGTTGTACGGGGATGTCGCCCGGCATCTGGATTTCGATCCCGCCGAGCACCCCGTGGCGTTGCAGCTGGGCGGCAGCGAACCTGCCGCGCTGGCGCAGGCCGCCCGCCTGGGCCGGCAATGGGGCTACGACGAAATCAATCTGAATTGCGGCTGCCCATCCGAGCGGGTGCAAAAGGGCGCCTTCGGCGCCTGCCTGATGGCCGAGCCGGCGCTGGTGGCCGATTGCGTCAAGGCCATGCAGGACGCGGTCGACGTGCCGGTCACCGTCAAGCACCGGCTGGGGCTCGATTACGACGAGTCCTATGGTTTCGTGCGCGATTTCGTCGGGCATCTGTACGAGGCGGGCTGCCGGGTGTTCATCGTCCACGCCCGCAACGCCGTGCTCAAGGGCTTGTCGCCCAAGGACAACCGCGAGGTGCCGCCGCTGCGCTACGGCGATGCGCGGCGCCTGCGGGCGGACTTCCCCGAGGCGGCCTTCGTGCTCAATGGGGGGTTGGCCGACGCCGCCGCGGCGCTGGCCGAGGCGCTCGATTTCGACGGCGTCATGCTCGGCCGGGCCGCCTGGCACAACCCGCGGGTGCTGTCCGAGCTGACCATGCATTGGTGGCCGCAGGCACCGCTGCCTGACGACGGGCAGGTGGTGCAGGCCATGGTCGATTATGCGGCGCGGCGCGTGGCCGAGGGCGTACCGCTGAGAGTGGTGGTGCGTCCGCTCCTTGGCCTGCTCAACGGCCAGCCTGGCGCGCGGCGGTGGCGGCGCGCCTTGTCCGATCCCGGGCGCCTGGCGACCAACGATCCGGGCCTGATCCGGCAAGCCTGGGTCGACGCGCAACCCCGGGCCGCTTGATCGCACCGCGCGCTTGCGCGGTGCCTGCCACGCCCGCTCAGCGTTTCTCGACCGTTTCGCCGTCCATGGGCCAGTCGCGGATATAGGCCTTGAGCATGTTGTTTTCGAACTGCTGGGCCGCGACGATGGCGCGCGCCATGTCATAGAACGAGATCACCCCGAGCAGCGTCGGGCCGTCCATGACAGGGATGTAGCGAGCGTGCTTGTCCAGCATCAGGCGCTGTACTTCCTCGGCATCGGTATTGGGCGAGACGCTGACGGGCGCGTCGTCCATGATGGCGCGTATGGTGGTCCCCTCGATGCTGCCGCGCTCGTGCAGCAACCGGATGATTTCGCGGAAGGTCAGCATGCCGGCGAGCCTGCCGTGTTCCATGATGACCAGCGAACCGATGTCGTTGGCGCTCATCGTTTCGACGGCTTCGGACACCAGGGTATCGGGCGAGGCCGTGTACAGCGCATTGCCCTTGACGCGAAGGATTTCACTGACTTTGAGCATGATGGGTCTCCGTGGAACGCGCGGGTTCCGTCATGGGGAGCGTCCCGCCGCCCGGCTCGCGCACGTAGGCCATGCGCAGCGGCGGGCAGGGTTGCAAGATTGAGCCTAGGGTGGGGGCCGGCTGGTGGCCGGCCAGCAGGGCGGCACAGGCTTGTTTCAAGGCCGGGTCGTCCTGGAGCCACGGGTGGCGGCGATCCAGCAGTAGCCGATCCACCAGGGGACCAAGCGGCGCGGCCGCCGGATCGCAGGCCAGTATCCACCGCTCGTCGCGGCTGTCCTGGACGCGCGCGGCCAGGCCGAGATCGGCCAGGGTTTCCAGCACCTCCTGCAGCGCCTCAGGCTGCAGGCGCAAATGCTTGCTCAAATATCGGGCGCTGCGTCCGGCCGGCATGCGGCCGTGCGCGCGATGCAGCGCGCGCAACACGGCCACGGCGTCCAGGAAGCGCCAGCCCGTCTTCTGGTCGACATCCCAGCGCCCCATCCGGATCGAAGGCAAGATCGCCGCGATCGTGGCGCCCAGCAAGACGGCCAGCCACGACAGATAGATCCACAGCAGGAAAACCGGTAGCGTCGCGAAGGTGCCGTAGATGACGGTGTAGGCGGGAAAGCGCGTCACGTAGTAGGCAAAGCCCGTCTTCATCAGCTCCAGCGCCGCGGCCGTGCAAAAGCCGCCCGCCAGTGCATCCTTGATGGCCACGCGGCGGTTGGGCACGATGACGAACATGGCGGTAAAGCCCAGCCCGGTGAGCACTACGGGCACGAACGACAGCACGAGGTTGGCCCCGGCCGAGAGATCGGCCACCAGGCCCATGGATTCGCGCGCCAGCAGCGACGTGACCCAGAGGCTTGCGCCAGCCAAGAGTGGTCCAAGGGTGATGACGCTCCAGTAAACCAGCACGCGCTGCGAAAGCGGCCGCTGACGGCGCACCCGCCAGATGCGGTTCAGCGCCTGGTCTATGGTCATCATCAGCAGCACCGACACCGCCACGAGGAACAACCCGCCTATGGCCGTCAGCCGCCTGGCCTGCCTGGCGAACAGGTTCAGGTAGTTCATGACATTGTCGGAGACGGCGGGCGGCATCACGTTCTTGGCCAGGAAGGCCTCGAGCTCGCGCCGGAATTCGTCGAACAGGGGAAACGCAGTGAACAGCGACAGCGCCACGGCCAACAGCGGCACCACGGCCAGCACCGTCGTCAGGGTCAGGCTGGAGGCGACCTGCAGCAGGCGTTCTTCGGTGGCGCGCTGGCCCGCGAAACGCAGCAACCCGCTGATGCGCCCCGGCAGGCGGCGGCGCGAACGGTGCGGCGTTTGGGCGGCCGCCGCGGTTGCAGCTGGCGCAGCGGGCTGATTCATCAGGCGATAATAGCAGTATGAACGTCGAACTCAACACGCGCTTGCGCATCGCATCCGGCGTGTCGCTGTTGGCCCTGATCGCGCTGTGCGTGGCCTGGGAATCCTTCCTGGCGCCGTTGCGCCCGGGTGGCTCCTGGTTGTTGCTCAAGGCCCTGCCGCTGGCCTTCGCGATGCGCGGCATCTGGCGCGGCGACCTGTACACCTACCAATGGGCGTCGATGCTGGTGCTGCTATATCTGATGGAAGGGCTGGTGCGCGCCACCTCCGATCCGCCTGGGCCATCCGTCGCGCTGGCCTGGCTGGAAACGGCGCTTGCCTTGGCATTCTTCCTCTGCGCCATTTTCTACGTGCGCCCGGCCAAGCGCGCGGCCCGCGGCAGGCGGCCATGAGCGGGCAGCCACCTACCGGGCGGCTTGCCCGACTGACGACGGACAACTCGTTTGCCCGGTTGCCGGGCGCTTTCTATACCCGCCTGCGGCCACAGCCGCTGAACGCGCCCCGGCTGCTGCATGCCAATTTGGATGCTGCGGCCCTGATCGGCCTGGATGAGCAGGACCTGGCCGATCCCGAATTCCTGGCGGTGTTCTCCGGCAGCGCGCCGCTGCCCGGGGGCGATACGCTGTCGGCCGTCTACAGCGGACACCAGTTCGGTGTGTGGGCGGGCCAGCTCGGCGACGGCCGCGCGCACCTGCTCGGCGAAGTTTGCGGACCGGGCGGCAATTGGGAGCTGCAGCTCAAGGGGTCGGGGCGCACGCCGTACTCCCGCATGGGTGATGGCCGCGCCGTGCTGCGCTCATCGGTACGCGAATACCTTGCCAGCGAGGCCATGCACGGCCTGGGCATCCCGACCACGCGCGCATTGGCGCTGGTGGTCTCCGATGACATCGTGATGCGCGAGCAGCCCGAGACGGCCGCCATCGTCACCCGCATGTCGCCCAGCTTCGTGCGCTTCGGCTCGTTCGAGCATTGGGCTGCGCTCGATCGTATCGACCACCTTCAAACGCTGGCCGACTACGTCATCGACCGCTTTTATCCGCAGTGCCGGGATGCGGCAGGCGGCGAACCAGCCCATCCCGTGGCGCGCCTGTTGCGCGAGGTCACGCTGCGCACGGCCGACCTCATGGCCGCCTGGATGGTGGTGGGTTTCTGCCATGGCGTCATGAACACCGACAACATGTCGATCCTGGGCCTGACGCTGGACTATGGCCCGTTCGGCTTCATGGACGGGTTCGACGCGCGCCATATCTGCAACCACTCCGACACCGAGGGCCGCTACGCGTGGAACGTGCAGCCGTCCGTGGCGCACTGGAATCTATACCGGCTGGCGAGCGCCCTGCATGCGCTGGTCGGCGACGCCGAGCCCCTGCGCGCTGCGCTCGATGCCTACGAGCCCGCATTTCGCCAGGCCTTCCATGCGCGGTTGGCCGCCAAGTTGGGGCTGGGCGAATGGGCGAGCGACGACGAGGCGCTCGTCGATGGGCTATGGCGGCTGATGCATGGCCAGCGCGCCGACTTTACGCTGACCTTCCGGCGCTTGGCCGACGTCGTCCGCGGCAATCCCACGCCTTTCCTGGATCTCTACGCCGACCGCGCCGCGGCGCAGTCCTGGCTGGACCGCTATCGCGCCCGCTTGGCACGCGAGCCGCGTCCGGCGCAAGAGCGTGCCCAGGACATGGATCGGGTCAATCCGTTGTACGTGCTGCGTAACTATTTGGCCGAACAGGCCATACGCGCCGCCGCGCAGGGCGATGCGGGCGAGATCGACCGCCTGCTCGCCGTGCTACGTGACCCTTTTCGCGAGAGGCCGCACGCGCAGCGCTACGCTTCGCTGCCCCCGGACTGGGCGTCGGGCATTTCGGTGAGCTGTTCCTCGTAGCCCGCACCGCGCGCCGTGGCTGCGGGGAAGCGGCGTGCCCCCACACCGGGGCGTGCGGGCATCGGCCGCACCGATTGTGGCACAGTGATAGCCAGTAACTATTTGTGGCATAGACCGAGCGCGGCCCTTTCGTCCATTGTGCCAGCTCGCTGATTCGCGGGGAGTACTGTTCCGTGCAAACGTCCATCTCCGATGATATGCCGCGCATCGGCTTGCTCGAGGACGACGACGATTTCCGTGAGGAGCTGGCGCTGGGCCTGAAAGGTTTCGGCTTTCACGTCGCGTTCGCCGCATCGGACTCGACGAGCTTCCTGCGCGCGTTTGCCGGGCACGGCTGTGACATTGCCATCCTTGACGTCAACGTTCCAGGCGAAGGTGGCTTCGCGGTCGCCACACGCCTGCGCGCCGGCCATGCCGTCGGCATCATCATGCTCACGGGCAGGGATGCGCTGGAAGACCGGGTGCGCGGCCTGGAAGGCGGCGCCGACGTCTACGTCACCAAGCCAGTCGACCTGCTCGAGCTGGCTTCCATCATCCACAGCCTGGCGCGGCGCATGCGCCTGTCGGGGTTGCGGCGCGGCGACACGGGCGGCGCGGCAGTGCCTGCCATGCGCGGACCGCACGCCGGCTGGTCCCTGCAAGACGGCGGCTGGATATTGGCCGCCCCGGATGGCGCCACCCTGCGCCTGAGCGCCCAGGAACGAATTTTCCTGGGCGCGCTGCTCGATGCCGCGGGCGACGTGGTGACCAGGCACGAATTGTCAGAACTGTTCCAACCCGACGACCCGAGCGAATTCGACCTGCGCCGCATCGACGTATTGGTCAGCCGCCTGCGCGCCAAGGCCCAGGCCGGCGGCATGAAGCTGCCGCTCATTTCCGTGCGCGGGAAGGGTTACGTGTTCGCAGGCTGAGGCGCGCCGGCCAGCCGCATGATGAACCGGGCGCCGCGCCCGGGCGTGCTGTCGACTTCGAGGTTGCCCCCCTGGCGCAGGCAGATTTGCCGAGACAGGTACAGGCCTTGTCCCGTACCGCGCGTTTCGCGATGGGGCGTGCCACGGTAGTCGGCGTCGAAAACGCGCGCCAGGTCTTCGGCAGCGATGCCGGGGCCTTGGTCAGCGACGCTGATCCCGACCGCGCCATCGGGCGCGCGGCCGAATGCGATCGTGACCGGCTGGTCGGCCGGCGAATACTTGACGGCATTGTGTATCAGGTTGCGCAGTACCTCCGCGCATAGCGCCCGGTCGCACCAGCCGTGCGCCGGCGCACCGGGCACGATATGCAGGACATGGGCGGTGTCCGGCTGCATGGCGGCGACGACCTCGTGGGCCAGGCTGGCGAGGTCGACCGCTTCGTGCTGCGGATCGATCATGCGCCGGGCCAGGCGTTCATGCGTGACGAACTTGCCGGCGAGTTCGTCCAGGCGGCAGATCGCCCGGCGCATGCGGGCCAGCGGCGCGTCGATTTCTTCGCCGGTGCCGGCCAGCGCCAATTCCAGCGATTGCGAGGCCGCGCCCAGCGTCGCCAGCGGGCCGCGCAGCTCGTGCGCCAACAGCGCCGCGGCATGGCGATGAGCGGCCAGCAGTTCGCGCAACTGTGCAGCTTCGCTTGGCGCCTGGGCCTGTCCCCGGGCATGTCGTGCACCAGGGGCGCCTCGCCGCCCGGTACGCGACGCGTAGGCCGCAAGCAGGATGACGCAGGCGGCCTGCGCCAGCGCCGAAATGACCGCAGCCAGCCCTGCCGGCGCCAGCCGCGGCGGCAGCATCCAGGCGAGTCCGGCCAAGCAGGCGGCCGCAAGGGCGGCGGCCAGGCGGCGGCGTGAAGCGCCTTGGCGGGCGAGCAGGGCGCACAGCGCCAGCGTGGCGCAGGCGGCCAACGCCATCCATCCGTCCGGGGCGCCGCGCGTGCTTGCAAGCAGCCCCATGGCGTTGACCAACGCTAGCCCCGCGAGCGTCCTTGCTTGCCGGCGCGCGGCCATCGCGGCTGCCAGCGTCACCCCGGCCAGCAGGCCGGGCACGGTCAGCGCCAGCCACGCCGGGTCGGCCATACCGGCCGCGGCCGCGAGTCGCTCCCAGGGGTTCACGCGATGTCTCCCTCGCGCAGGATGCACGCACCCTGTTCGCGCAATAGCACCCGCGAGGCGTCGTCATCGACGTAGTCGGCGTGGATTTGCGCGCCGAGCGACGAAGCCGTCTGTATGATGGCCTCGGCCAGCCTGCGGTTGCCAGGGCTGGCCGACAGCGTCTGCGCGAACGCGCCCTCCAGCCGGATGCACGACAGCTTCGGCAGCTGGTGCAGGTACTCGAGGGCCGCGGGCTGCTGCGCCAGTCCGCTCAAGCAGAGCCCCGTGGCCGTTTCAGCCAGCATCCGCGACAGCGCCAGCACGTCGTCGCGCTGGTGAACCAGGCTCAGCGCGGGGACCTCCAGCCATAATCGCGCAGCCTGTACAGGTCGATCCGCCAGCAGCTGGCGTAGCCGGCCAAGGAAATCGTCCTGGCCGAGCGAGGACCAGGACAGGCACACGAGCAGCTGCGCGTCAGCCTTGGTCAGCCAATCCAGCCCCAGCCGCACCGCCTGGACATCGCATTCGGCTGCCAGGCCCACGCGCACGGCTGCGGGCATGAATGCAGCCGCGTCCACCGGTTCGCCGCCGCCGGCCGGATGCAGGGCCAGCGTCCCCCTGGCGTGCCGCGCGGCTCCGTCCCCTGCGGCCAGCGCACGCACGGCCAGCGAAAAGCAGTGCTGCTGCAACATTGCAGCCTGCGCAGGCTGGTGGCCAGCGCCGCCCAGGCCTCATCGCGCGCTTGGACCGGCGCGGCGTCCACGGCGGTGGCCCAACGGTCGGCCAGCCTGTGCATCTGCGCGATGCGCTCGAGCGCCTCCCGGGCGACGGAACGCGCGGTGGTTCCGGCCGGATCGGCCTCCAGGCGCTCGCGCCAGGATGCTGCCAGCGCCCATAGCTGCTGCATGCTGTCGCGTGCCTGCGTGGGCGCCTGGGCCGGCCCGTGCCTGCCGTCCGTCTCGCCTTTCGCAGCCGCCACCAGGCCGGTCAAGGTATGCACGCGCGCGATGAAATCGTCGAGCGCCTGCGGCGTCGGATCGGCATGATCGCGCACATCGCGGGCGGCTTCGTACAGGCGGGCGAGTTCGGCGCTTACCTGGTGCACCAGCAGCCGCGCGGGCTGCGGAGGCGGTTCGGCGAGATCGCGCACCTTGTTGTTCAGGGCCGTCGTCGCGGCAATCGTCAGCACCGCCATCGTCAGCACCAGCAGCGACAGGCCCTGGGTCAGGCAGCGCGAAGAATGACGCAGCACCGCCGACGGTGCCGCTGGGTGGACATCGACGACGCGTGCTCGCTCGGGATCCGTGGGCCGGGACCTGCGGTGTGCGCTCATCGGTACGGCGTGGCACGGCCATGTTCTTGCCACATGTCGCCCCGGCCAATGGGGACATTGCCGGTGCACGGCCAAAGCGCTCGTCGGTTCATCATGCGTTGCCACCTCCGGCCGGCCGCTGTTCGGCTGGCGTTTCCTTGTGATTGCGGGATGCGTGCGACAGCGCGGACTGGTCAGGTTCCGCGACGGCGCCCGGCGCGGCCGCATCTCTTGGGCACGCGCAGCGGCACAGCTGCCGCATGGCCCGCCGTCGGGCTGTCATGCCGGGGTCCGCAGATTCAAGCAATCGGGCATTCTCGCCAGCAGGGGCCGGCCCGGCAACGACAAAAACTTGCAGTTTTTTCTCAAAGTCGCGCGTATTTTTCAAAAAGTGTCCGTGCGGCCGTTGCAGTGCCGGCAGGTGCGGCAGCACGAAGGCCGGCCGGGTGGCGTGGGCGATGCCATAATCTCGGCTCATCCAGCGGTCTTCGCACCGCACCGTTTTTGCCAGCCGGCCACAAGCGGCGGCGTCTCGGGGTAACCGCGCACATGTCAGGCAACACCATAGGAAAGCTGTTTTGCGTCACCAATTTCGGCGAGTCGCACGGGCCGGCGATCGGCTGCGTCGTCGACGGCTGCCCTCCGGGGCTGGCCCTGACCGAAGCGGACATCCAGGCAGAATTGGACCGGCGCCGGCCGGGCACGTCGCGGCACGTGACGCAGCGCCGCGAGCCCGACCAGGTCGAGATTCTGTCGGGCGTGTACGAGGGCGTGACCACCGGCGCGCCGATAGGCCTGCTCATCCGCAACAGCGATGCGCGCAGCAAGGACTACGCGGCCATCGCCGACACTTTCCGTCCCGGCCACGCCGATTACGCCTATTGGCGCAAGTTCGGCGTGCGCGACCCGCGCGGCGGCGGCCGCTCTTCGGCGCGGCTGACCGCGCCCACCGTGGCCGCCGGCGCGATCGCGCGCAAATGGCTGCGCGAACAGTACGGCGTGCGCGTGCGCGGCTACATGAGCCAGCTGGGGCCGATCGCGATTCCCTTCGCCAGCTGGGACGATGTGCCCAACAACCCGTTTTTCGCGCCCAACGCGGCGATGGTGCCCGAACTCGAAGCCTATATGGATGCGCTTCGGCGCGACGGCGACTCGGTGGGCGCGCGCATAGAAGTGGTCGCCGAGGGCGTGCCGGCGGGGTGGGGCGAGCCGATCTACGATCGCCTGGATGCCGACATCGCCCACGCGATGATGGGGCTGAACGCGGTCAAGGGCGTGTCCATCGGCGCCGGCTTCGACTGCATTGCCCAGCGCGGCAGCGAGCACGGTGATGAGTTGACCCCCGAGGGCTTTGCCACCAACCATGCCGGCGGGGTGCTGGGCGGCATTTCCACCGGCCAGGCCATCACCGTGTCCTTGGCCATCAAGCCGACTTCCAGCATACGCATCGAGCGCCGCTCGGTCGACCGCGCCGGCCGGCCCGTGCTGGTGCAGACGCTCGGCCGCCACGATCCCTGCGTCGGCATACGCGCCACGCCGATCGCCGAGGCGCTGCTGGCGCTGGTGCTCGCCGATCACGCCCTGCGCCACCGCGCCCAGTGCGGCGAGCCCGATCCCGGGTTCATGCCTGCGCGCGCTGCGGCGCAGCAATAGCACCATTTCTTGCGGAGGCCGTCATGACCCTGTCGCTTTCTTCGTGCCGCCGGTGGGCTGCCGCAGGCGCCGCCGCGCTCCTGGCCGGATGCGCCGGCGTGAGCACGACGCAATCCGGCGCCATCGGCGTAAACCGCACCCAGTACATGTCCAGCCTCGTGTCCGAGCAGGCGCTCGAGCAGGAAGCCGGCAGCCAATACAGCCAGATCATCGCCCAGGCCAAGGCCAAAGGGCTGCTGGACCGTGACGCGGCGCAGGTCAAGCGCGTGCGCGAGATCACGCAGCGCCTGATCGCCCAGGTCGGCGCCTTCCGGCCCGAAGCAGCGCGCTGGAATTGGGAAGTCCACGTGCTCAGTGCCAAGGACATCAACGCCTGGTGCATGCCCGGCGGCAAGATCGCCGTCTACACCGGCCTGCTCGATGCCATCAAGCCCACCGACGCGGAACTGGCCGCAGTGCTGGGCCACGAAATCGCCCATGCGCTGCGCGAGCATGCCCGCGAACGCGTCTCGCAGCAGATGATCACGAGCATCGGCCTGTCGGTGCTGAGCGCGGCCACCGGTTCGTCGGCGGCTTCGGACTTGGGCGGCAAGCTGACCGAAGTCATGTTCACATTGCCCAATAGCCGTACCCACGAGAGTGAGGCCGACCTGATTGGCGTGGAACTGGCCGCGCGCGCTGGCTACGACCCGCGCGCCGCCGTCACGCTGTGGGAAAAGATGGACAAGGCCTCCGGCGGGAGCGCGCCGCCGGAATTCCTGTCCACCCACCCGTCGGCGCAGACGCGCGGTGCCGAGTTGAAGCAGGCCGCTCAAAAAGTCATGCCGCTGTATGAGCAGGCGCGCAAGGGCAAGTAGGGTGGCGAGCGCCGGCCGTCGCAGGGCCGTTACGGCCGCGGTGGCGGCGATCGCCCGCTAGCGGACCGCTGGCGCCGGACCGGTTGATTCACGGGCGGCGATGCCGCCTGGCGGCAGCACGCGCAGCCTGTCGCGCAGCGGGCGTTGCGCCATCAGGTCCATGAGATCCAGCGCGGCCGTGTGGCCTAGTTCGAAGAAGGGGTACTGCACGGCCGTGATCGACGGCGTGAGCATGTTCGCGGCAGGGCCGTCCAGCAGCGCAATGACCGACAATTGCTCGGGCACTGCGATGCCCAGGCCGCGTGCCACCGCCAGGATGCCGCTAGCCACCGCCACGTTGGCTGCGCATAGGGCGGTGGGACGTTCGCCAGTGCCTTGCAGCAGGCGAAGCGCGGCTGCTTCGGCGCCTGCACGGTCGTATTCGCATTCCTGAACCAGCGACGCCTCAAAGACGATGCCGGCCTCTGCCAGGCCGGCGCGATAGCCTGCCAGGCGCGAGCGGCCGGTGTAGTGCGCCAGCGGTCCGGAGACGTAGCCGATGCGCCGGTGCCCCAGCGCGCAAAGGTGCGCCACGGCTTGCCGGGTGCCGGCCTCATAGTCGACTAGCACCCTGGGGGTGTTGTCATCCAGGCGCCGGTTGACCAGCACATAGGGCACGCCTAATGCATGCAGGCCTTGCGTCAGGTCCGGATTCTGGATGGTGGTCACGAGCAGGCCGCCAACCTGGTTGTCATGCACCAGACGGCGGTATAGCTCCAGGTCGGGATAGTGCTTGTCGACATAACCGATCAACAGCGAATGGCGGTTTTCCAGCGCCGCGCGCTGCGCACCCTGGATGATGGTGGTAAAGGCGGGGTTGTCGATTTCGGGCACGACCACCCCGAACGAGTAGGAGCGGCGCGTGCGCAGCGTGCGGGCTTGCTGGTTAGGCCGATAGGCAAGCGCCCGTGCAGCCTCGAGCACACGCTGGCGGGTTTCGGGACGGATGCTGAGGGTTTTTTCGCCGATGAGGATGCGTGAAACCGTCGAGACCGCCACGCCCGCTCGCGCGGCCACGTCTTGCAGCGTCACTCGCTTGCTGCCTGTATCGTGCGTGATCGACATGTCCTTGTTCGGGCCGCGGAACCGTACGCGCGGACCTGGGGCCAAACATATCACATCGTGTCACGTCATTGGCTCGCAGGCCCTGGTGGGCGCTGTGCCGGGTCTGCCAACATCTGCAGCGGCAAGTGGCAGGCGATTCGGTGCCCGTCAGGCCCGTGTTGCGTCGGCGGCGCCACGGTGTCGCAGATTTCGCCCAGGTAGCGCGCGCACCGGTCGCGGTAACGGCAGCCCCGCGAGACATCCGCAAGGCGGCGGCTGACCACAGGCGGGGCTGGTTTGCCGCTGTTGCGGCCGACCACGGGCGCTGCGGCCAGCAGCGCCTGCGTATAAGGGTGCTGGGGAGGGGCCAGGACCTGCTCGGCCGAGCCTTCCTCGACGACCACGCCGCGGTACATCACGACGATGCGGTCGGCGATGTGCGAGATCACCGACAGGTCGTGGGAAATGAATAGATAGGCCACGCCCAGTTCGTCGCGCAGGTCGGCCAGTAGGTTCAGTATGGACGCCTGCACCGAAACGTCGAGTGCGGAAACCGCTTCGTCGCAGACGATGAACCGGGGTTCGGTGGCCAGCGCCCGGGCAATGCCTACGCGCTGCTTTTCGCCGCCGCTCATTTGGTGCGGATAGCGATCGGCATAGCGCTTGTCCAGTTGGACCATGTCTAGTAGCGCCTCGACCCGCCGGTCGACTTCGCTGCCGCTGGCCAGGCCATGCAGCAGTAAAGGACGCGCCAGGATTTCGCGCACGCTCTTGCGCGGGTTGAGCGAAGAGTCCGGATTCTGGAAGACGATCTGCGCCTTGCGCAGTAAGGCTCGGCGCCGGGCGCGCGGCGCGTGCAGAAGATCTTCGCCTTCTATGCGCACGCTGCCCTCGGTCGGCGTGATCAGGTTGATCAGGCACCTTCCGAGCGTCGTTTTGCCGCAGCCGCTTTCGCCGACCAGCCCGACGATCTCGCCGGGACGAATGTCCAACGAGACGCCGTCGACGGCGCGCACCAGCGCCGGCTCTTTCTTGATGGGAAAGCCCCCGCCGGATATGTCCAGCTTCAGGCCGTCGAGCCAACCGCCAACTTGGAACGTGCGGCGCAGGTTGATGACCTGTACCAGTGGTCGTTCCGTAGGTTGCGTGCGACGATCCTGCCCATCGCCTTGTTGTTCGGATTTGGCTTGCCGCTGCGTACCGGGCAGCTGCCATGGGGTGTCGGCCAATTCCCGCGAGCGCCAGCATCGACTTGTACGCCCGTCGCCCTGATCGATCAGGATCTGCTCAAGTTCGCAAGAGGGCAGGGCGAACGTGCAGCGCGGCTTGAAAACGCAGCCGGCGACCGGCTCGCGCAAGTCGGGCAGCCGTCCGGGAATGGGCGACAAGCGGCTGCGTCGCTCGCCCAGGCGAGGCAGCGATGCGAGCAGGCCTTTGGTGTACGGATGCCGCGGCCGGGTTAGCACGGCCTGGGCTGGCCCGTGTTCGACCACCCGTCCCGCGTAGAGCACGCAAAGGTCGTCGCACACGCGCGAAACCACGCCCAGGTTGTGGCTGATGAAGAGCATGGCCAGCGAGCGGCTGCGGCGCAGCGAAGCGAGCAAGGACAGGATCTGCGCCTCGACGGTTACGTCCAGTGCCGTCGTGGGCTCGTCCAGTATCAGTAGGTCCGGGTCGCAAGCCAGGGCGGTTGCGATCAGCGCGCGCTGCTTCATCCCACCCGAAAGCTGGTGCGGATAGCTGCGCATCATCTTCGCTGGATCGGCAATTCCGACTTCGCGCAACAGCCGTTCACACTCATCGTAGGCTTGCCGCTCGGTCATCGCGCGGTGGACCAGCAGGGGTTCGGCAATCTGCCGGCCGACGCGCAGGCCCGGGTTGAGCGTGGTGAAGGGGTCCTGGAAGACGATGCTGACCTGGTTGCCGCGCAGCCGGCGCCGCACATCGTCGTCCATCGCATAAATATCCTTGCCTTGAAAGCGCACCGTGCCGTTTTCGCGATGGGCGCCTTCATCGAGCAGGCCCAACACTGCCAAGGCCACCGTGCTCTTGCCGGAACCCGATTCTCCGACCAGTCCAAGCGCACCGCCAGGCTCGATGCAAAAGCTGACGTCGTGCAGCGCCTGCAACCGCGGCGCGTGGGTGCCATAGGATATGGTCAGTCCGTCGACGTGCAGCAACGGGGCGCTCATGACTGTCTACCTTGCAGGCGGGGGTCCAGCCACTCACGCAGGCCGTCGCCGGCCAGGTTGATGGCGATCACGGTGACGCAAAGTGCCACGCCCGGCGCGCAGGCTATCCAGGGTGCGCTGTCGATGAAAGGCCGGGCTTCGGCGATCATCAGGCCCCAGTCCGAGGCGGGCGGCTGTACGCCCAAGCCCAGGAAACTGAGTGCTGCGCCGAGCAGGATGGCGAAAGTCACGCGCAGCCCAGCCTCGACGATGATGGCCGGCCAGGCGTTGGGCAGTATTTCCGAGAAAAGGATGTACGCCGCCGATTCGCCGCGGGCCCGGGCGGCTTGCACGAATTCCTCGGCCGCGGCTTCAAGCGTGACGCTGCGGGTCAGGCGCGTCATGATGGGAACGTATACCAGCCCGACCGCGAACATCGTCTTGCCTATGCTGGGTGTGGTGACCGACAGGATCAGCAACCCCAGGATCACCGGCGGTATAGAAATCATCACGTCGATCACGCGCATGATGATCTCGTCGATGCGGCCACGGTAGTAGCCGGCGGCCAGCCCCAGCGGCACGCCCAGCAGCAGGCTGATGGCAGTGGCACCAAAGCCCATCAACAGTGACGAGCGGGCGCCGTGCAGCACGCGGCTCAGGACGTCTCGTCCGAACTCGTCGGTACCCAGCCAGTGCTGGATGCTGGGCGGCTGCAAGCGCTCCTCTAGCGAGATCGCGTCCAGGTCGTAGGGCGACAGGTGCGGGCCAACCACGGCCATGGCCACGATCAGCACTAGCAGCCCGGCCCCCCACGCCAGGCCAGGCGGCAGGCGCCAACGGGCGCGCAAGCTAGGCGTCAGCGGCGTTGCCATAGCGGATCCTGGGATTGAGCAAGGCGTAGGTCACGTCGGCGGCTAGGTTCGACAGGGCGTAGATGCACGTCACCACCATCATGCATGCCTGCAGCAGCGGCATGTCCATTTGCTGGATGGCATAGATCAAGGTCCTGCCTAGGCCCGGGTAGGAAAAAATCGTCTCGGCCACCACGACCCCGCCCATCAGCACGCCCACGTCTATGGCCAGCACGGTGACCGTGGGCAACAGGGCATTGCGCAGCGCGTGCTCGCGCACGATCCGCCGCTCTGTCAGGCCGCGGGCGCGAGCGGCGCGGATGTATTGGCTTTGCATGACATCGATGACGCTGGATCGCGTCAGCCGAGATACGTGCGCGATCAGCCCGAACACCAGGGTGAACACCGGCAGCACCAGGTGCCTGGCCCATGCCCATAAGCCATGTTCGATCCCCTGGTAGCCGGTGGCCGGGAACCAATTCAAGTACCCGGCAAACAGCATGATCACTACGATCGCCCAGAAGAATTCCGGGATGGCGATGTTGATGTAGGTGCCGATGGAGATGATGCGATCGGCCAGGCGTCCACGCCGCACGCCACCGTAAACGCCCAGCCAGATGCCCAAGGCCGCTACCAGGACGATGGAAATTCCGGCGAGGATGGCAGATCGACCGACCGCGCCCCATAGCACCGCCGAAACAGGCTGGTTCATCGACAGCGACATGCCCATGTCGCCACGAAGCATGCCACCGGCCCAGCGCAAGTACTGCACGTGAGCCGGATCGTTCAGGCCGAGCTGTGCCTCCAGCGTGGCGATGTCCTCGGGCGCGGCAAAGTCGCCCAGGATCATGTAGGCGACATTGCCTGGCATGACCTGCGTGATCCAGAAGATCAGCACGGACATCACCGCGACGGTGGTCGCCACATAGAACAGGCGCTTGACCAGGTAGGCAAACATCGGTGCTTGGCGCGTGCAAGGAACGGGGGCGCGAACCTGCTGTTATTCGAAGTAGGCCGTGCGTAGGTCCATCCAGGAGTAAGGGTGGGTCTCGTATCCCTTGAGGGCCTTCCGGTAGGCGGTGGCTACGTTGATCGAGTACATCACCACGCCAGGCGCATCTTCGAGCGCGTATCGTTGGAAGGTGCGGTACAGCTCGTGCTGCTCCTTTTCGCTGGTGGCACGGCGTGCTTGGTCAAGCGTGCGATCGATGCGCTCGCTCTTGAAATGCCACATACGGTTGTTCCATGATCCCGAGCTGTGATACCAAGGGTAGGTCGCGGTGTCGAGCGTGGGTCGGGCCAAGTATCCGTCCATGTAGAAGGGCGCCTTGCCAGAAATGGTCGCGCCCCAGCGGCTGTATGGCACCCGTTCAAGCTTGACCTGTATGCCAGCCGGCGCGAGCATTTGCTGGATCGCCACGGCGGCACGCTCGCGCGTCGGGCGGCCCACCGGCACGTTCAGCGTGATGGCAAATCCTTTGGGGTAGCCGGCCTCGGCCAGCAGCGCCCGGGCACCAGCCACATCCGGGGCAAAGCCGAGAGATTTGGCAAACGCCGGGCTGTTGGGCGGTATCGGCGTATGCGTCGGCTGGCCGTGCCCGAACAGCGCGAACTGCACCAGCTGGGCCTTGTCCAGCGCCTTGAGCACCGCGCGACGCACGCGCACGTCGTCGAACGGTTTTTGGGTGTTGTTCATGACAATCCCGTCCCAGGTGCCGGTGGCCTTGGCATCGACGATGATGTCAGGCTCGGCCTCGAGCGCCTTGATCGATTCCAAGGGCACGTTCCACAGGACGTCGACGTCGCCGGCCTTGAGCGCGGCGATCTTGGCTGCGTCCTCGGGCATGATGCGCAGCGTCACCCGATCCAGCTTGGGCAGGCCGGCTTCCCAGTAGTTCGGGTTTTTCCTCACCACGACCCGGTCGCCAGGCGTGTACGACTCGAAGACGAAGGGGCCGGTGCCCACGGGGTGCTTGGCCATTTCTTCAAGCGATACGCCTTCCGGGACGATCTTGAGCTGGCGCTCGATCAGCATCGACGGCCAAGCGCCATAGGGTTCCTTGAGAACGAAGATGGCCGTGTGCTCGTCGGGCGTGTCGATGCGGTCTATCATCTCGGCCGTGGACCGCGCGCGCGAGGCCAGTTCCGGGTCGGCCAGCAGCTTGAAGGTGTGGACCACGTCCCCGGCAGTAAACGGCTTGCCGTTGTGGAAAGTTACCCCGCGGCGCAGGTGAAACGTCCATTCGGTGGCCGCTTCGTTCGAGGTCCAGGACTCTGCCAGCTCGGGGCGCAACGTCAAATCCGGGGCGATACCCACCAGCCCGTTGAAAACCAGCATGCCGAAGTTGTATTCCTCGGCCGTGGTACCGCGGCCGGGATAGAAGAAATTGACGTTGGAGTTGATGGTCGCAACCAGTTCGCGCTTGGGGCTGGCTGCCTGGGCATGGCCGCCGGTCATGCCCAAAGTCAGAGCAAGGCATATCGTCAGCAGGCTGGTTTTCATCATGGCGGTCCCGTAAACGTGGTCAAGATACCCGGTAGGGCGGTCAGGCCGGCGGCAGGCGATTCATCGCTAGCCGCCAGCGCGGGCGAAATCGGCCAGGCATCGTGCCAGGTCGGTCAATTGGGACTGGATCTGCTGGAAGGCGTCGTTCAGCTCGAATGTGCGTTCATTCATGTAGAGGGCACGGTTGATCTCGATCTGCAGGCTGTGGACGCCGCGATCCGGGGCAGCGTGCTTGCGGATTGACTCGGCCCCGGGGTAGTGGTGGTTGATGGTGACGTTGTAGCCATGAGCACGTAGCCGCGTGACGACCAGTTCGGTCAGCGCCGGATCACAAGTCTGGCCGTTGCGGTCACCAATGTCGAAATCGGAGCGTGGCTGGCCGCGGTCCAGGGTCGAAGCCCCGCCTATCGAGGCCATGCTGTGGCAGCTGATGTGATAGGCCTTGCCGAAGCGTGTCCGGCAATCCGCCAGGATGCCGGCGAGCGTGTCGTGATAGGGGCGGTAATAGCGGTCTATGCGGCGCCTGACCTCGGCCACCGACAGCTTTTCCGCATAGATCGGGATTGCGTCCGGGCCGCATTTGCTATGGATCAGGCCGATGCCCAAGCGCGACTTTTGGGTGGTCTGCAGCGGATGCGGCCACGGCCCGTCGAGCAATTCAGGGTCGATGTCGGCCTCGTGGCGGTTGGCGTCGATGAAAGTGTTGGGAAAGAGTGCATACAGCCAGTGTGCCCCAGCATCGACCACGCCTTCGTAGAGCTTTTCCACGTGCATCGACACCGATTGGTGCAAGGCGAGAAAGGGCGCCGAAGGGCGGAATTCGCATGGGTAGGTGGTGCCGCTGCGCGGGATGTCGAAAACCACGGGGACGTCGCCGGTTTCCGGCCAGCGCCGGACCAATACACCGGGCACATACTTCTGCTGCATGCAAGCCTCGAAGGAAATCGTTTTCCTTGCACGTTAGGCGCGTGGTCGGAACCGGTCAAGGCGGGTATTCCCTAGGCTTGCCCGGGTCGGATGCTGTGTCGTCCGGACGCCAGTGCGTCGCCCATGACACGCTGTGTCATGGGTGGCCTCCGTTTGCCCGGCGCGGGCGCATAATTCATCCACGGACCGGAAGGCGCCGCGCCGCTGCGCGCCGCCCTGGGGCCAAGAACGACCCATCAGCCGATACTGACCCATGAGCCAGACCCTCTACGACAAACTCTGGGACGCGCACGTCGTCCACCAGGAAGCCGACGGCACTTGCCTGCTCTATATCGACCGGCACCTGCTGCACGAAGTCACCAGCCCGCAGGCCTTCGAGGGCCTGGCACTGGCCGGGCGCAAGCCCTGGCGCATCAGCGCCAACCTGGCCGTGGCCGACCACAACGTGCCCACGCGCGGCCGCGCCGAAGGCATCGCCGATCCGATTTCGCGCCTGCAGGTCGATACGCTGGACGCCAACTGCGCCAAGCACGGCATCACCGAATTCCGCATGAACGACATGCGCCAGGGGATCGTGCACGTGATCGGCCCGGAGCAGGGCGCGACCCTGCCCGGCATGACAGTGGTCTGCGGCGATTCGCATACCAGCACCCACGGCGCGGTCGGCGCGCTGGCCTTCGGCATCGGCACTTCCGAAGTCGAGCACGTGCTGGCCACGCAGACCCTGCTCACGAAAAAGAGCAAGAACATGCTGGTCAAGGTCGAGGGCGAATTGCCCTTTGGCTGTACCGCCAAGGACTTGATCTTGCACGTCATCGGCGTCATCGGCACTGCCGGCGGCACCGGCCATGCGATCGAATTCGCCGGCAGCACCGTGCGCGCGCTGTCCATCGAGGGGCGCATGACGATTTGCAACATGGCCATCGAGGCCGGCGCCCGCTCGGGCATGGTCGCCGTCGACGAAAAGACCATCGAATACTTCCGCGGCAGGCCGTTCGCCCCCACCGGCGTGCTCTGGGACCAGGCCGTTGCCTATTGGCGCACGCTGCATTCGGACCCTGGCGCGCATTTCGACCGCGTGGTCGAAATCGACGCGCGTGAAATCAAGCCGCAGGTGACCTGGGGCACCTCGCCCGAGATGGTGCTGCCCATCGATGCGCGCGTGCCCGACCCCGACCGCGAGAAGGACGAAGTGCGCCGCGCCGGCATGGAGCGGGCACTGCAATACATGGGCCTGACGCCGAACACGCCGCTGACCGACCTGCGGGTGGACCGCGTCTTCATCGGTTCGTGCACCAACTCGCGCATCGAGGACCTGCGCGCGGCTGCGGCCGTGGCGCGCGGCAAGCGCGTGGCCAGCTCCGTGCGACAGGCGCTGGTGGTGCCTGGCTCCGGCCTGGTCAAGCAGCAGGCTGAGCGCGAAGGCCTGGACAAAATCTTCATCGAATCCGGCTTCGAATGGCGCGAACCCGGCTGCTCCATGTGCCTGGCGATGAACGACGACAGGCTCGAGCCCGGAGAGCGTTGCGCCTCCACGTCCAACCGCAACTTCGAAGGTCGCCAGGGGCAGGGCGGTCGCACCCACCTGGTCAGCCCCGCGATGGCCGCTGCCGCCGCCATCGCCGGCCACTTCGTCGACGTTCGCACTTTCCGGTAATCCATCACCATGCAAGCCTTTACCATTCACGAAGGACTGGTCGCTCCGCTCGATCGGGAAAACGTCGACACCGACCTGATCATCCCCAAGCAGTTCCTCAAGTCGATCAAGCGCACGGGCTTCGGCCCCAACCTGTTCGACGAGTTGCGCTATCTGGACCATGGCGAGCCGGGCATGGACAACAGCCGTCGTCCGTTGAACCCGGACTTCGTGCTCAACCAGCCGCGCTACCAGGGCGCATCCATACTGCTGGCGCGCAAGAACTTCGGCTGCGGTTCCAGCCGCGAGCATGCGCCGTGGGCGCTGCTGCAGTACGGTTTCCGCGCCATCATCGCGCCGTCTTACGCCGACATCTTCTTCAACAACAGCTTCAAGAACGGCCTGCTGCCCATCGTCCTGTCCGAACTGGAGGTGGCTCGCCTGTTCGACGAGGTGCGGGGATTCGTCGGTTATAAGCTGCGCATCGACCTGGAAAACCAGGTGATCGTCACGCCCGAAGGTCGCACCTTGTCCTTCGAGGTGGACGAGTTCCGCAAGTATTGCCTGCTCAACGGGCTGGACGACATCGGCCTGACCTTGCGCCACGCCGACAAGATCCGCGCCTTCGAGGCCGAACGCCTGGCGCGCCATCCCTGGCTGGACGTGCAACCGCTGTCGCGCTAAGGCGGCGTGCGGGTCCGTGCCGGCGCGCTGCCGGCTGCGGACGCTTGCAACAGTGTGACGAATGGGCCGCCGGTCGATCCGGCGGCCCTTACCATGAGGAATTGCATCATGAGCCACAAAATCGCGGTGCTGCCCGGAGACGGCATCGGCCCTGAAATCGTCGAACAGGCCGTGCGGGTGCTGCGTGCGCTGGATTTGCCCCTGGAGATCGCCGAGGCGCCGGTCGGCGGCGCGGCCTACGATCGTTTCGGCCATCCCTTGCCGCCGTCCACCTTGGAACTGGCGCAGCAGTCGTCGGCCGTGCTCTTCGGCGCGGTGGGCGACTGGAAATACGACAAACTGCCGCGCGAACTGCGTCCCGAACAAGCCATCCTGGGCCTGCGCAAGGCGCTGGGACTATTTGCCAACTTGCGCCCGGCGATCCTCTATCCCGAGCTGGCGAGCGCGTCTTCGCTCAAGCCCGAAGTCGTCTCGGGGCTGGACATCCTGATCGTGCGCGAACTGACCGGCGATATTTACTTCGGCACGCCACGTGGCGTGCGCACCGCAGCCGACGGCGCGTTCGCCGGCGAGCGCGAGGGCTATGACACGATGCGCTACGCGGAATCCGAAGTGCGCCGCATCGCCCGCATCGGCTTCGAGGCTGCGCAAAAGCGCAACAAGCGGCTATGCAGCGTGGACAAGGCCAACGTGCTTGAGACCTCGCAGTTCTGGCGCGATATCGTCACCGACGTGGCCAAGGACTACCCGGACGTGGCGTTGTCGCACATGTATGTGGACAACGCCGCCATGCAGCTGGTGCGCGCGCCGCGCCAATTCGACGTCATCGTCACGGGCAACCTGTTTGGCGACATCCTGTCGGACGAGGCGGCGATGCTGACCGGCTCCATTGGCATGTTGCCTTCGGCCTCGCTGAACGCGTCCGGCCAAGGGCTGTACGAACCCAGCCACGGGTCGGCGCCTGACATCGCGGGGCAGGGCGTGGCCAATCCGCTGGCGACCATCCTGTCCGCGGCGATGATGCTGCGCTATTCGCTGGGCGAGCCGGCGCAAGCCCAGCGCATTGAATCCGCGGTGCGCGCCGTGCTCGCTCAGGGCCTGCGTACGGCGGATATCCATGAGGAAGGCGCCACGCGCGTGGGCACTGCGGCCATGGGCGACGCCGTCTTGAAGGCGCTGGCCGGCTGATGTCCGGCGATCCGCCGCCGCTGGCTGTGGCGTACAGGCCACAGCCAGCGGGCATGGCGACGCCGCCCGGTGCGGCCGCACCGGGCGGCGTCGCCCATCGATGCTCTAAAATCAATCATTTACACGCCACAATCAGGGCAACTGCGAAATGACTCAAGCTGTAGGCTTTGTCGGCTGGCGCGGCATGGTGGGCTCCGTGCTCATGCAGCGCATGCGCGACGAAAACGACTTTTCCCTCATCGAGCCCGTGTTTTTCTCGACCAGCAACGCCGGCGGCAAAGCGCCCGCGTGGGCCGACGGAGCGGGTCCGCTGAAAGACGCCTACGACATCGAGTCCTTGCGCAAACTGCCCATCATCGTCACCGCGCAAGGCGGCGATTACACGAGCGCCGTCTACGGCAAGTTGCGCGAAGCTGGCTGGCAAGGCATCTGGATCGACGCGGCCAGCACGCTGCGCATGGCCGACGACGCGATCATCGTGCTGGATCCGGTCAACCGCGCCGTCATCGACGCGGCGCTGGCGCGCGGTGTGCGCAATTTCATTGGCGGCAATTGTACGGTCAGCTGCATGCTGATGGGGCTGGCTGGGCTCTTCCACCACGACCTGGTCGAATGGATGACCTCCATGACCTACCAGGCGGCCTCCGGAGGCGGTGCCCAGCACATGCGCGAGCTGCTGGTGCAGTTCGGCCTGATCAATGATGCCGTGCGTCCGTTGCTGGACGATCCGGCTTCAGCCATCCTGGAAATCGACCGCGGCGTGCTGGCCAAGCAGAACGCGGCGGACCTGCCGCGCGAGCACTTTGGCGTGCCGCTGGCGGGCAACCTGATCCCCTGGATCGACAAGGACCTGGGCAACGGCGTCTCGCGCGAGGAATGGAAGGCCGAGGCCGAGACCAACAAGATCCTTGGCCGGGGACCGGCCTTCGGCACGCCGGCCACGCCGGTCGATGGCCTGTGCGTGCGCATCGGCGCCATGCGCTGCCACAGCCAGGCGCTGACCATCAAGCTCAAGCGCGATGTGCCGCTGGACGAAATCGCCGACATGATCGCCGGTGGCACGCAATGGGCCAAGGTCGTGCCCAACACGCGCGAAGCGAGCATGCAGCAACTGACGCCCGTGGCGGTCACCGGCACGCTGGACATTCCCGTGGGCCGGCTGCGCAAGATGTCGATGGGGCCGCAGTACCTGTCGGCCTTCACGGTCGGCGACCAACTGCTGTGGGGCGCGGCCGAGCCGCTGCGCCGCATGCTGCGCATCGCGCTGGGCGAGATGTAACGCTAGAATCTACGCGCGGGCGCCGTGCGGGCGCCCGCGCGCTGCCGCAGTTTCGCTTCGCAACCTGCCCGGGTGTCCTTATGACGCAACGTGTTCGCCGTTACCGCCGGCCTGTCGTGCCGTTTCGCAATTCGGTGCTTGCGCTGGCTGTGGCGGCCGCGTTGGCCATCCAGGCCGATGCCGGCGCGGTCGAAATCGGCCATGCCCGCATGGAATCCGCTGCGGGCCAGCCCTTGCAGGTGGTCGTGCCGCTGCGCGCGCTCAGCGCCGAGGAAGCGGCCAGCCTGAAGGTCGACATACCGGATGCCGGCGCCTGGAACCAGGCCGGACTGACCCCGCCCGTGTCCTTGGACAGCTTGCGCGTACGCGTCGAATCCGGGCGCGATGGCAGCCGGCGCGACCTACGGGTGTTTTCTACGCAACCGCCGTCGCAACCGGCGGTCGACTTGTTGCTCGAGCTGACCACGGTCGCCGGCAAGCGCCAAGTGCAGCGCAGCTTCGTGGTGCCCTCGGTGCAAGCGCCGGGCACGCCATCGCCGGCGCTGTTGGCCGAGCCGCAGGCAGGCCGGCGCGTGCAGGTGCGCCGCGGCGATACCTTGTTCGAAATCGCCCAAGCCAACCGGCCTGACGGCACCGACGTCTTCCAGATGCTGGTGGCCCTGTGGCGGGCCAATCCGCAGGCCTTCATCCAATCCAACATGAACCTGGTCAAGGCTGGAGCCAGCCTGGCCATCCCCGATGCGGCGACGGTGCGGGCCATCGATCCGCGCGAAGCCCGCCGCATCTTCCGCGAACACGATGAGGCCTTCGCGCGTTATCGCGGCCGGCTCGGCAGCGCCGCGGCCGCCGCCCCGGCGGCGGCAGGCGGCTCGCCCGAATCGGGGCGCATCGAGGCCGCGCCAGCCGCGCGCGCGCCGCAGCCGCAGGGCTCGCAGGACCGTGTGCGGCTATCGACCGACGCCGCACAGCAGGCCGAGGACGAACGCGTGGCGCAGCAGCGCGCGCTGCGCGAAAAAGAAGCCAGCATCGCCCAATTGTCGAGCAATATCGATGAATTGAACCGCGCATTGTCCGGCGGCGGGGCCGCTGGTACCGGCACGGCCGGCGCTGCCACCGGCGGCACGGGCGGCACGGGCGGCACGGGCGGTGACGTGGCTGCCCCGGGTCAGGCGGGCGCCGTGGCTCCAGGGACCGAGGCGGCCGGCAACGCCGCTGGCATGGCTGCGTCCGGCGCTGCGGCGGCCGCAAGCGCGGCTGGGCAGGGCGCAGACCCTGTGCAAGGCGCAGCGGGCGGATCTGCCGCCCAAGGGCCGGCCGGTCCGTCCGATGAAGGCAACGCTGCCGGGGCGCAGGCCGCCTCGTCGCAAGCCGCGACACAGGCCGATGCAGGGTCGGTCGCCGGTGGCGACCCGTCTGCCGACCAAGGCAAAGCGTACGGCGCGAGCCAGGCGCCGGTCCCCGGGCAGGCGGCTGCTGGCCAGCCATCGGGACAAGCGTCGTCTTCAGGCGATGGGGCCTCGGGGGCGGGGACGCCAGGACCAGCCGCTTCGCAAGCGCCTGCCGCGGGCGCGTCGCAAGACGCTGGAAAGGACGCCGGACAAGCGGGCGCCGGCGGGGCGTCGGCAGCGGCAGGCGCTGCCAGCGCCGGCGCGGGTGATGCCCCTGTGGCGCCTGGGCTGGCGGCTGGCGGCGCCGGCGCGCAGGCCAATGGCGGGTTGGGCGCGGACACGACGGCAGCGGGCAGCCGTCCGGCGGGCCACGCCAAGGTGGCCGGATCCGGTTCGGCGATGGACTGGATCGTCGACAACCTGCTGGGCGTAGTCACCGCAGTGCTCGCCACGCTTGCGTTGATCATCGCCTGGGTGCTGCGCCGCGCCGGCGCGCGCGAGGAAGACTACGACGATTACGACGATGATGCGCCGAACGTGCCCGATGGCGGGGCGGCCAAGGCCGCCTTCGACCAGCAGTTGCGCAGCATCGATTTGGACCTGGATGAGCCGGCGCGCGACGAGCCGCGCCGTTAAGACGCCATGCCGCGCATTGCCCTAGGCCTGGCCTACGACGGTGGGCCATGGCAAGGGTGGCAGACCCAGCCGCATCGTCGCACCGTGCAGGACACGCTCGAGGCGGCGCTGGCGCGCTTCGTCGGCCAGCCGGTCGCCACGGTCTGCGCCGGCCGCACCGATACCGGCGTGCACGCGGCCATGCAGGTCGTGCACCTGGATGCGCCGGTGCAGCGGCGCGAGATTTCCTGGGTGCGCGGTGTCAACGCCCATTTGCCGCCCAGCATCGCGGTGCGCTGGGTGCGCGAGGTTCCCGACGATTTCCATGCCCGTTTTTCGGCGCGCTGGCGCAGCTACGTCTACTTGCTGCGCAACGAGCCGGTGCGCCATCCGTTGTGGGCGGGCAAGGCAGGCTGGTGTTTCCAGCCGCTGGACGTGCAGGCGATGCGGCAGGCCGCGCGCAGCCTGTTGGGTGAACACGATTTCAGCAGTTTCCGTTCGGCCGAATGCCAGGCGGCCCAGCCGGTGCGCACCCTGCATCGGCTGGACATCGAGCGTGACGGGGACCTGCTGGTCTTTTACCTGCAGGCCAACGCCTTCCTGCACCACATGGTGCGCAACATCGTGGGGTCCCTGGTCTATGTCGGGCAGGGCAGGCGGCCGGTCGAATGGATGGCCGAGTTGCTGCGCCTGCGCGACCGCCGGCTGGCTGCGCCGACCTTCCAGGCCGACGGCCTATACCTGGCGGCGATCGGTTATCCGGATTATGACGGCCTGGGCGAGCTGGACGGCACCCGGCACATTCCGGGGCTGTCTCCTAGGGGTATTACGTAGTCGGCGAGGAAGGAATTTTTACGACTTTGTTTTATTATCCTGCGCCACGCGCCGTGCTTTACGAGAGCGCGGTCACGGAATTTTACGTCCTACCACCCCACAGGAGACATGATGCAACGCCGTTCGTTTTTGAAAAAAGCCACGATGGGTGCCGCCGCCGGCGGCGCAGCGCTGGCAGCGCCCGTATTCGCCCAGGACGCTCCGACGCTGAACTGGCGGCTTGCCTCCAGCTTCCCGCGTAGCGCCGATGCGATTTACAGCGGGGGCGAGAACCTGGCCAAGTACGTAGCCGAGGCGACGGACGGCAAATTCAACATCCGCGTCTTTCCCGCCGGCGAAATCGTCCCGGCCTTCCAGGTGCTCGATGGCGTGCAAAACGGCACCATCGAATGCGGCCACAGCGCGTCGTACTACTACTTCGGCAAGGATCCGGCGCTGTGCTTCGACGCCGCCATCCCGTTCGGCCTGAATACTCGCCAGATGAATGCCTGGATGCGCGTCGGCGACGGCCTGAAGCTGCTGCGCGAACTCTTCCAGAACTACAACATCGTCAACTTCCCCTGCGGCTATACCGGCACCCAGATGGGCGGCTGGTTCCGCAATGAAATCAAGTCGGTCGAGGACCTGCAAGGCCTGAAGTTCCGCGTCAGCGCCTTTGCCGGCGCCGTGCTGTCGCGCCTGGGCGTGGTGCCACAGCAGATTCCTGGCGGCGATATCTATCCCGCGTTGGAAAAGGGCACGATCGACGCGGCCGAATGGATCGGCCCGTACGACGACGAGAAGCTCGGCTTCCACAAGGTCGCCAAGAACTATTACTTCCCCGGTTGGTGGGAAGGCACGCTGCAGGTGTCGCTCTACGTCAACCAGGATCACTACAACAAGCTGCCCAAGCGTTACCAGGCCGTGCTCGCCCAGGCCGCCGCGGCGGCTTCGGCCGACATGATCGCCAAGTACGACGCGGAGAACCCGGCCGCCCTGCGCCGCCTGGTCGCCCAGGGCGCCCAGCTGCGCGCCTTCCCCAAGCCCGTGATGGACGCCTGCTACAAGGCCGCCACCGAGGTCTACCAGGAAATGAGCGCCAAGAGCGACATGTTCAAGCGCCTGTACGAAAGCACCATGGCTTTCCGCGACAACGAAATCCCCTGGTTCCGCGTGGCCGAAGGCAGCTACGACCAGTTCATGGCCGGCGCCGTACGCCGTTGATGCGACTGGCCGGCGGCCCGTGCGGGCCGCCGGTTTACAATCCGCGATGCCGGTTTCGTGGCGTCGCGGCCCCAGCGTCCCGTGGTGTTTCGCGCTCCCGGCGGTCGTGCGGTCCGGGTCCGGCGCTGACGCCGCGGTGGTCAACGGCGCGGCCTTGCGCGCCCGCTGCCTTTCCCCTGCTTAGAAAAGCTCCTCCATCATGAAAGCATTATTGGCATTGTCGCGCGCCATAGACGCGCTCAACCTGCGGATCGGCCGCGCGGTGACGTGGCTGACGCTGGTGGTGGTGCTGGTCAGCGCGGCCAATGCGGTGATCCGCAAACTGCTGAACACCAGCTCGAACGCCTGGCTCGAGTTGCAGTGGTATCTGTTCGGCGCCATGTTCCTGCTGACGGCGGGCTATACGCTGCTGCACAACGAGCACGTGCGGGTCGACGTGTTGTCCTCCAAGCTGTCGCGCCGCACGCAGGTCTGGATCGAAATCATCGGCGTGGTGTTTTTCCTGCTGCCGGCCTGCCTGCTCATCCTTTGGCTGTCTTGGCCGATGTTCGTGGATTCGTACTTGACCAACGAGCAGTCGTCGAATTCCGGCGGGCTGGTGCGCTGGCCGGTCAAGCTGCTGATCCCGGTGGGATTCGCGCTGCTGGTGGCTGCCGGCGTTTCCCACTTGATCAAATGCGTGGGTTTCCTGCGCGGCTTGTGCAACGACCCGCGCGACGTCAAGTCGGGCAAGTCGGCCGAGGAACTGTTGGCCGAGGAGATCGCGCGCGAAGCGCGTGAACGCGAAGCAGCCCTGGCTGCCAATGTCAACGGGCAGGGCAAGGACCGCTGATCATGGAATTTCTCATTGCAAACCTGGCGCCGGTGATGTTCGCCACGCTAGTGGTGTTCCTATTGCTGGGCTTTCCGGTCGCCTTTGCGCTGGCGGCCAACGGTATTTTGTACGGCCTGGTCGGCATAGAACTCGGCCTGCTGTCACCGGCCCTGTTCCAAGCGCTGCCGCAGCGGGTGTTTGGCATCATTTCCAACGACACGCTGCTTGCCGTGCCCTTCTTTACCTTCATGGGCCTGATCCTGGAGCGGTCGGGCATGGCCGAAGACCTGCTCGAGACCATCGGCCAGTTGTTCGGGCCGTTGCGCGGCGGCCTGGCGATCGCAGTGGTGGTCGTGGGCGCCATGCTGGCCGCGACTACGGGCGTGGTGTCCGCTTCGGTGATATCGATGGGCCTGATCTCGCTGCCCATCATGCTGCGCTACGGGTATGACCGCAAGCTGGCAACGGGGGTGATCGCCGCCTCGGGCACGCTGTCGCAAATCATCCCGCCGTCGCTGGTGCTGATCATCCTGGCCGACCAACTTGGCCGTTCGATCGGCGACATGTACCGCGGGGCCATCGTTCCGGGCTTTGCCCTGACCGGCCTGTACATTGCTTACATCCTGGTGCTGGCTTGGCTGCGGCCCAAGACGGCTCCGGCCATTCCGGAAGAAGCACGTACCTTCAACGAGCCCAACGGTAGCCGTGGCACGCGCTCCCTGGGTGTGCTGATGCTGATCTCGGTCGCGTCGGCGATCGCCTTCGGCGAAATCATGCTGGTCGAAAACGCGCCCGTGGATGAGACCATCGTGGTCAGCATCCTGATCTGGGGGCTGACGGCCTTCGTCATCGCGGTCATCAACAAGGTGTTCCGCCTGGGCTTGCTGTCGCAGTTGGCCGAGCGGGTGACCTTCGTGATGATCCCGCCGCTGGCGCTGATCTTCCTGGTGCTGGGCACGATTTTCATTGGCGTAGCCACGCCCACCGAGGGCGGCGCCATGGGCGCGGTCGGCGCCATCATCATGGCGCTGGCCAGGAAGCGCCTGACGCTGTCGCTGCTCAAGCAGGCGATGGATACCACGACCAAGCTGTCCTGCTTCGTGGTGTTCATCCTGGTCGGTTCGACGGTGTTCGGCCTGACCTTCCGAGGCGTCAACGGCGACCTGTGGGTCGAGCACCTGCTCATCGACCTGCCGGGCGGGCAGTGGGGCTTTCTGATCTTCGTCAGCATCTTCACCTTCGTGCTGGCGTTCTTCCTGGACTTCTTCGAGCTCGCCTTCATCATCGTGCCCCTGCTGGGCCCGGTGGCCGACAAGCTGGGCATCGACCTGATCTGGTTCGGCGTGCTGCTGGCGGTCAACATGCAGACTTCCTTCATGCACCCGCCGTTCGGTTTTGCGCTGTTCTACCTGCGCTCGGTCGCGCCCAAGGAGGACTATCGCGACAAGGTTACCGGGCAGATGGTGGCCAAGGTGACGACCGGCCAAATTTACTGGGGCTCGGTGCCGTTCATCTGCATCCAGTTGCTGATGGTCGCCTTGGTGATGATCTTCCCCGGCATGGTCACGCACTACAAGAGCGACCTGCCCAAGGTCGACCCGTCGACCGTGGAAATCAACGTCGACAGCGCCTACGGCACCGGCACGTATGGCGGTGAGTCCGACAGCGGCTACGGCGGTTACGGCGACGACGCCGCCGACGCGTTCAAGTAGGGCGTCGTGCGTACGCGGGTAAAAATCTGCGGCATCACCCGCCAGGAGGATCTCCTGGCGGCCGCGCGCGCAGGCGCCGATGCCGTGGGCCTGGTCCTGTACCCGGGCAGCAAGCGCTTCGTGGATATCGCCCGCGCGGCCGAGCTGCGCCGGGCTGCGCCGCCCTGGGTCACCGTCACGGTGCTGCTGGTCAACGCTGAGCCGGACTTCGTGCGCGAGGTGATCGGGGCGGTGCGCCCGCATTTGCTGCAGTTCCACGGCGATGAAACGCCCGATGACTGCGACCGCCATGACTTTCCATACATGCGGGCGTTTCGCGTCGGTGCGCCCGGCCTGGACAGCGCAGCGGGCGTGGCCCAGGCCTGCAGCGGTTACCGGCGCGCCGCGGCCTGGCTGTTCGATAGCTACTCGCCGGGATACGGCGGCAGCGGTGTGTCGTTCGACCGCGCGCTGCTGGCCGAACTGCCGGCGCAGGATGCGCGCCCGATCGTACTGTCCGGCGGATTGACCGCGGACACCGTCGGCGATGCCGTGCGCGCGCTACGCCCATGGGGCGTGGACGTCAGCAGCGGCGTTGAAGACGCCCCAGGCGTCAAGTCGCACGCCAAGATCCATGCGTTCATCGACGCCGTCGCCCGCGCCGATGCTCTTTTGACAGTGCGCGAAAATCCAGTGTAAAATTTTCTTTTTTGCAGGCGGTTAGCTCAGTTGGTTAGAGCGCCACGTTGACATCGTGGAGGTCGTTGGTTCGAACCCAATACCGCCTACCAGATTTTGCCTAGGCGACCTTGCGCGCAGCGCGGTCGTCGTGGCCAAGGAAAGCCGCACCCGCCAGCCCGGTGCGGCTTTTTTGTGCGCCGCCGGGCGAAGGACGTGAACGCGCGATGGCAACCTTTACGGCTGCGGGGGCGGGCTGCGTCGCAGCAGCTCGGCGAGCAGTTGCTTTAAGTGCGGTGAGAACACCGGAATGACGTGTTCGACCCCTTGGGGATCGATGGCATGGTGCAGGGTCACCGACTGGCCTTCGAAGATGTGCGGCGCTTGTGCCACTTCGATGTACTTGGCCAGCAGTTCGTCGACCTGCGCCTGGACGGCCTGCCTGGCCGCTGGGGTGTCCCGCCCCGATGAAGCGTAGCGCTTCAGGATCAGGTGCAGGTCGTCCAGGAAAAGGACGAGCGCCTTGGTGCCCCGGCAATCCGCCCGTTGATAGCCCCACTGCTCGTCACCCGGTTCCAGCACAATGCCGGTTATGCCAATCATTTCGCGTCCTTGCTCTGCTCGATAGCCAACGTCCGGCTTCGCCCCCGCCAGCGCCCATGCGGCCCGTGTATTGCGTTGCCTTTTTTTTCCGGAACCCGCGCCGCGGCTGCGCCTGGGGCGCGCCGGGCAAAACGTCCAGATACTCGCAAATCTAACTGTATCAGGGACCTCGCCGATCGCCGCACCGGCCGTTTAACCTAGCTCGCTCCCCCCGTTATCCAAGCCTTGTTACATTGAGGCCCGGGCGGGGCCGGGTAGGCTGGGCTATGCTCGTAGGCACTGACGCCTGGCGTCGGCATACCGAGCTCGCTCAACCCTCAAGGAGAAACCATGTTGAACAAGACCCTGCTTGCTGCCGCGCTGGCGGTGGCATCGATGCTGAGCATCGCCGGATGCAACACCGTGGAAGGCGCCGGAAAGGACATCGAGCGAGGCGGCGAGGCGATACAAGGGGCCGCCAAGTAAGCGGCCCGGCGCCGGCCGGCTGGCCGGACGCCGTTCGCTTCGTGATCGCCTTCCGGCCGTCCGCCGTTGTCGTGGACGGCCTTTCTTTTTGTCGTTACCGGATCCCGCCAGCCAGGCGGGATTCTCCCCGCTGGCGCGGCCCAGCGCAAGGGCCGGCCGGGTCGGCCGGGTTCACCGCCGGGCCCCCCGCCGCTTTCCGGTAAAATGACCTGTTGCCCGTCGTCATCCACTTACTAACGGAAATAGGTTTTTCATGCAGCCTGTGGTTGAAACCCTCTCCGGCCTGGAGCGCCGCGTCGATCTGGCCGTCTCGCTGGACGACATCGAAAAGGAAGTCCAGGCCCAACTCAAGCGCGTGGCGCGCACCGCCAAGGTGCCCGGCTTCCGGCCCGGCAAGGCGCCGCTGAACATGCTCGAACGCAGCCACGGGCCTGGCATCCGGTATGACGTGATCAATAGCAAGGTCGGCGAAGCCTTCGAGCAGGTCGTCGAGCAGGCCAAGCTGCGCGTGGCCGGCGTGCCCAAGCTCGAGCCCAAGACGGAAAACGCGCCCGAAGGCAAGCTCGCCTTTACCGCCACCTTCGAGGTCTATCCCGAAGTCAAGGTTCCCGACCTGAGCGCGCTGTCGGTCAAGCGCGCCGTCACCCGGGTGGGCGAGCCCGAAGTCGACCGCACCGTCGAGATCCTGCGCAAGCAGCGCGCCACTTATGAGCCGCGCGCCGACCGTGCGGTGCAGGACGGCGACCGCGTCAAGCTGGACTTCACCGGCAAGATCGACGGGGTGGCCTTCGAAGGCGGTACGGCCGAGGACTTCACCTTCGTCGCCGGCCAGGGCCGCATGCTGCCCGAATTCGAAGAGGCCGTGCGCGGCATGCGCGCCGGCGAAAGCAAGACCTTCCCGCTGACCTTCCCAGAAGACTATGCGGGCAAGGAAGTGGCCGGCAAGCAGGCCGAATTCACCATCACCGTCAAGGAAGTCGCAGAGGCCATCCTGCCGCCGGTGGACGCCGAATTCGCCAAGTCGCTCGGCCAGGCCGAGGGCGACGTCGAGAAGCTGCGCGCCGACATCCGCGCCAACATCGAGCGCGAAGTCAAGCTGCGCACCCAGGCCCGCACCAAGGCCAGCGTCATGGACGCCCTGGTCGAGGCCGGCCAGTTCGAGGTGCCCAAGGCGCTGGTGGCCAGCGACACCCAAAGCCGCATCGCCGCCGCCCGGCAGGACCTGAAGCAGCGCGGCGTGCCCAATGCCGATACGGTGCCCATTCCCGAGGACCTCTTCTCGGCCGAGTCCGAGCGCCGGGTGCGCCTGGGCCTGCTGGTGGCCGAGCTGGTGCGCCAGGAGCAGCTGCAGGCCAAGCCCGAGCAGGTGCGCGCGCGCATCGAAGAGTTCGCCCAGAACTACGAGCAGCCGGCCCAGGTGGTCAGCTACTACCTGAGCGACCGCCAGCGCCGTGCCGAGATCGAGGCCGTCGTGCTCGAGGACAACGTCGTCGACTTCGTGCTGTCCAAGGCCCAGGTCACCGACGAGGAAGTGCCTTTCGAACAGATCATGGGGACTGCGTAATGCACATGCAGCGCTTCACCGATTTCTATGCCTCCATGTATGGCGGGGCTTCGGTCACGCCCACGGGCCTGGGGTACATCCCCATGGTCGTGGAGCAGTCCGGCCGCGGCGAGCGCGCCTATGACATCTATTCGCGCCTGCTGAAGGAGCGCGTGGTTTTCCTGGTGGGGCCGGTCACCGACAATACCGCCAACCTGGTGGTCGCGCAGCTGTTGTTCCTGGAATCCGAAAACCCGGACAAGGACATCGCCTTCTATATCAATTCGCCCGGCGGCTCGGTCTATGCCGGCATGGCGATCTACGACACCATGCAGTTCGTCAAGCCGGACGTGTCCACGCTGTGCACCGGGCTGGCCGCCAGCATGGGTGCCTTCCTGCTGGCCGCGGGCAAGAAGGGCAAGCGTTTTGCGCTGCCCAATTCCCGCATCATGATCCACCAGCCCTCGGGCGGCGCCCAGGGCCAGGCCTCCGACATCCAGATCCAGGCGCGCGAAATCCTCGAGTTGCGCGAGCGCCTGAACCAGATCCTGGCCGAGAACACCGGCCAGCCGGTCGAGCGCATCGCCCAGGATACCGAGCGTGACAACTTCATGTCCGCGGCGGATGCGGTATCGTATGGGTTGATCGACCAGGTGCTGACCTCCCGGGCTGCCCAGTCGTCTTGAGGCCAATGCCTGGGTGGGCCCGCTGCGGGCCCGCCCGCTGATATACGCGATACACATATTTATGCCCGAAAAGAAAGGCTCGGCCGACGCCAAGGTTCTCCACTGCTCGTTCTGCAACAAGAGCCAGCACGAGGTTCGCAAGCTGATCGCAGGCCCGTCGGTGTTCATCTGCGATGAATGCATCGACCTGTGCAACGACATCATCCGCGAGGAGGCCCAGGCGACCGCGCGCGCCGCGATACGCTCGGAGCTGCCCACGCCGGCTGAGATCAAGGCCTTTCTCGACCAGTACGTGATCGGCCAGGAAGGCCCCAAGCGGATGCTGGCCGTGGCGGTCTACAACCACTACAAGCGCATCCGCCACAGCGAGATCAAGGGCGACGACGTCGAACTGGCCAAGAGCAATATCATGCTCATCGGTCCGACCGGGTCGGGCAAGACGCTACTCGCCCAGACCCTGGCGCGCCAGCTCAACGTGCCCTTCGTCATGGCCGACGCCACGACGCTGACCGAGGCCGGCTACGTCGGCGAGGACGTCGAGAACATCATCCAAAAGCTGTTGCAAAACTGCAACTACGATGTCGAGAAGGCGCAACGCGCCATCGTCTACATCGACGAGATCGACAAGATTTCCCGCAAGGCCGACAATCCCTCCATCACCCGGGACGTCTCCGGCGAGGGCGTGCAGCAGGCGCTGCTCAAGCTGATCGAAGGTACGGTGGCCTCCGTGCCGCCACAGGGCGGGCGCAAGCACCCGAACCAGGATTTCGTCCAAGTCGACACCACCAACATCCTGTTCATCGTCGGCGGCGCGTTCGACGGGCTGGACAAGATCATCCGCGACCGCACGGAGAAATCCGGCATTGGCTTCGGTGCGTCGGTCACGTCCAAGTCCGAGCGTTCGGTGGGAGAGCTGTTCGCCGAGGTCGAACCCGAGGACATCATCAAGTTCGGCCTGATCCCGGAACTGGTCGGCCGCCTGCCCGTGGTCGCCACGCTCGACGAGCTCGACGAGGACGCCCTGGTGCGCATCCTGACCGAGCCCAAGAACGCGCTGGTCAAACAGTTCCAGAAACTCTTTGCCATGGAAGGGGTCGAACTGGATGTCCGTCCGCAGGCGCTGCGCGCGATCGCGCGCAAGGCGCTCAAGCGCAAGACGGGCGCCCGGGGGCTGCGCTCCATCCTGGAATCCGCGCTGCTCGACACCATGTACGAGCTGCCGTCCATGAGCAACGTCTCCCGGGTGGTCTTGGACGAGTCCGCCATCGAGGAAGACGGCGCGCCGCTCGTCATCTACGCCGACGAGACGTCCGAGCCCGTCAAGCGCAACCGCCCGCCGGTGCGCGACGCCGCGGCCTAACGGGGCGGCCCGGCCGCCCTGGTGGCCGGCGCCTGCCGCCGTAACCTTGTTTTTTCGGCTATCGTCGCCATAAGAGACATAATTGTCCGGGCGGGCACGCGCTGCCCCGCCACCCGATACGCCGAGTCAATCCCGAGGAAAGCCCATCATGTCTGCCAGCCAGACCTTGCCGTCCGAACCGCTCGACCTGCCGCTGCTGCCGTTGCGCGACGTCGTGGTGTTCCCGCACATGGTCATTCCCCTGTTCGTGGGGCGTCCTCGCTCCATCCGTGCGCTGGAGGCCGCCATGGAGGCGGGCAAGAGCATCATGCTGGTGGCGCAAAAATCCGCCAGCAAGGACGACCCCACGCCCGACGACGTGTACGAGATCGGCTGCGTGGCCGGCATCCTGCAGATGCTGAAGCTGCCCGACGGCACGGTCAAAGTGCTGGTCGAAGGCGCGCAGCGCGCCCGCATCACCGGCATCAGCGATGCGGATTCCCACTTTACCTGCCAGGTCATCCCGATTGCGCCCGACACGCAGATGAGCGCCGAAATCGAGGCGCTGCGGCGGGCCATCGTTGCCCAGTTCGAACAGTACGTCAAGCTCAACAAGAAGATCCCGCCCGAGATCCTGACCTCACTGGCTGGCATCGACGACCCCGGCCGCCTGGCGGACACCATTGCCGCGCACCTGCCGCTCAAGCTCGAGCAAAAGCAGAAAATGCTCGAAATCTTCGCCACGGCCGAGCGGCTCGAGGCGCTTCTGACCCAGCTCGAGACCGAGATCGACATCCTTCAGGTCGAGAAGCGCATCCGCGGCCGCGTCAAGAAGCAGATGGAGAAGAGCCAGCGCGATTACTACCTGAACGAGCAGGTCAAGGCGATCCAGAAGGAGCTGGGCGAGGGCGAGGACGGCGCCGACATCGAAGAACTGGAAAAGAAGATCCAGGCCGCGCGCATGCCCAAGGAAGCGCGCAAGAAGGCCGAATCCGAGCTCAAGAAGCTCAAGCTCATGTCGCCCATGTCGGCCGAGGCGACCGTGGTGCGCAACTACATCGACACCCTGGTCAACCTGCCCTGGCGCAAGAAGAGCAAGGTCAACAACTCCATCCCCAACGCCGAGGCGGTGCTGGACAACGACCACTACGGGCTGGAGAAGGTCAAGGAACGCATCCTGGAATACCTGGCCGTGCAGCAGCGCGTCGACAAGGTCAAGGCACCCATCCTGTGCCTGGTCGGGCCTCCCGGCGTGGGCAAGACCTCGCTGGGCCAGTCGATCGCGCGCGCGACCAACCGGAAGTTCGTGCGCATGGCGCTGGGCGGCGTGCGCGATGAGGCGGAGATCCGCGGCCACCGTCGCACCTACATCGGTTCGATGCCCGGCAAGATCCTGCAGAACATGGCCAAGGTGGGCGTGCGCAACCCCTTGTTCCTGCTCGACGAAATTGACAAGCTGGGCATGGATTTCCGCGGCGATCCGGCTTCGGCGTTGCTGGAGGTGCTCGACCCGGAACAAAACCACACCTTCCAGGACCATTACGTCGAGGTGGACTTCGACTTGTCTGACGTGATGTTCGTGGCCACCAGCAACACGCTGAACATCCCCCCGGCACTGCTCGATCGCATGGAGGTCATCCGCCTGTCGGGCTACACCGAAGACGAAAAAGTTCACATCGCGCGCGAGCACTTGTTGCCCAAGCTGATGAAGAACAACGGCGTCAAGCCCGAGGAGCTGTCGGTCGACGAATCGGCGATCCGCGACATCGTGCGCTACTACACGCGCGAGGCGGGCGTGCGGGCGCTCGAGCGCGAGATCGGCAAGATCTGCCGCAAGGTGGTCAAGCAGCTGCTGACGCAGTCGCAGAAAACCGAGTCGGGTGAAGTGCGGCCTGCCACCGAACCCTTCAAGCAGGTGGTGGTCACGTCCGAGAACCTGAGCGATTACCTGGGCGTGCGCCGGTACACCTTCGGCATGGCCGAGAAGGAAAACCAGATCGGCCAGGTTACCGGGCTGGCGTGGACGGAAGTGGGCGGCGACCTGCTGACCATCGAAGTCGCAGACATGCCGGGCAAGGGCAACATCCAGCGCACCGGCTCGCTTGGCGACGTGATGAAGGAATCGGTCGAAGCGGCCCGTTCGGTGGTGCGTGCCCGGGCACGGCGACTGGGCTTGCCTGACAGCGTGTTCGAGAAGCACGACATGCACGTGCACGTGCCCGAAGGCGCCACGCCCAAGGATGGCCCGTCGGCGGGCATTGCCATCACCACGGCCATCGTCTCGGCGCTGGCCAAGATCCCCGTGCGCGCCGACGTGGCCATGACTGGCGAGATCACCCTGCGCGGCGAGGTGCTGGCCATCGGCGGCTTGAAGGAAAAGCTGCTGGCTGCGCACCGCGGCGGCATCAAGACCGTGCTCATCCCCGAGGAAAACGTCAAGGACTTGGCCGAGATCCCGGACAACGTCAAGAACCAGCTCGAAATCGTGCCCGTTCGGTGGATCGACAAAGTGCTGGAGCTTGCGCTGGAGCGCATGCCCGAGCCCTTGCCCGATGAGGAGCCGGCCAGGGCCGACGCACCGGTGGTCGCGAAATCGACTGAGGTCGCGGCGGACTCTTCGGTCATCAAGCACTGATTCCTCAAGTTACGTGCTTTGTGCAACCCCGGCCCGGCGCCGGGGTTGCCCGTTTATCGACCCTGCCTATGCAAGCGATGCGACCCATAGACGCAGTCCGGCTGGACAAATGGCTGTGGGCTGCGCGGTTTTTCAAGACGAGGCAATTGGCCCATGACGCCATCGACGGCGGAAAGGTGCACGTCAACGGCGCCAGGGCCAAGCCGGCACGCGTCGTGCGGCTGGGCGACACGCTGGAAGTACAAGGGGTGGAGCACCGCTGGGTGGTCGTGGTGCGGGCGCTGTCTGACAGGCGCGGCCCTGCGACCGAGGCACGCGCGCTGTACGAGGAGACGCCCGAAAGCGTGGCCGCGCGCGAGCAGCGCGCCCAGGCCCGGCGCTTAGGGGTAGAGCCTGGCCTGCAGCTGCGTCGCGGGCGCCCCACCAAGCGTGAGCGCCGCGAGCTGGACCGCTATCGCGGCGGGTGACGTCGCGCGCCGCTGCGCGCGACTCGGCTGGCGGGTGGGTGAGCCGGCCTAGTGCAATGCCTGCGTGCGGATCAGCCCGACCGCGATGCCTTCCAGTGCGAACTGCTGGCCCGGCTGAACCTCGATGGGCGAGAAATCAGGGTTTTCGGGCAGCAGCTGGATGCGCCCGCCTTGTCGGTGCAGGCGCTTGACCGTGACCTCGTCGTCGATGCGGGCGACGACGATCTGGCCGTTGCGTGCTTCGGCCGCGCGCCGCACGGCCAGCAGGTCCCCGTCCAGGATGCCGGCATCCCGCATGCTTTGGCCGCGTACCTTCAATAGGTAATCCGGGGTCTGGGAAAACAGCCCGGGATCGACGCCGATTTCGCGCTCGACGTGCTCGGCCGCGAGGATGGGGCTGCCGGCGGCCACGCGGCCGACCAGCGGCAGTCGCAGCGAGCCCAGCATCCCCTTGCCGCCGTCGCCGCCAGCCGCCGGCGCAGCCTGGTCCGCCGGATCGTTCAGGCGGATGCCGCGGGATGCGCCCGCGGTCAGGACAATGGCCCCTTTACGCGCCAGCGCCCGCAGGTGGTCTTCGGCCGCGTTGGGCGAGCGAAAGCCCAGCGCCCGCGCGATTTCCGCACGGGTAGGGGGAAAGCCCGTCTGGGCGATCGTGCGGCGGATGAAATCCAGGATCTGTCGTTGGCGGTCGGTGAGCTTGGCAGTCATGTCAGGCCGGCACTGTATGGGCATACAGGCGCCATTCTGGGCTAGGCGCCCGCAAATTGCAAGCTGCAGGCGTGGCGGCTGGCAGGTTTGCGGCACGTGGTGGGCTTCTCCCCGCCTGTGGTAAGCGCCTGCCCTTGCACGCTAGGGATTTACCCTTGCAATTCCCAAAAGACGGGAATCGAAAATTCATTTTTCGGGAATCGGTGCGCATACTGCACCGCCATGGAAGCGAAAAACGTCGCGGGCACGTCCCTCACGCCGCCCGGCGGAGCCGAACGGACGCTATACGTGCTGGCCACCTTGGCACGGCACGGCCGGCCGCTGACTGCAGCCGAGCTCGCCGCGCTCACACGCCTTGCGCCGAGCACGCTTTATCGCCAGCTCGCCCTGCTCAAGCAATGGGGCTTCGTGCAGGAAAACGCCGGGGCGTACATGCCCGGTCCGACCTGCTTGCAGCTGGCGTGGGGGTTCGACCAGACCTCGTATCTCTTGCACGAGGCATTGCCGGAAATGCAGAAGCTGTCGGACCAGACCGAGGAGACCGTCGGCTTGATGGTGGCGGTGCAAAAGCAGGTCGTCTGCCTGGACATGGTCGAGAGCCGCCTGCCGCTTCGCTGCGCCTTCACCAAAGGCAAGGGCCTGCCGCTGACGCGCGGGGCGTCGGCCAAGGCGCTGCTGGCTTTCATGCCCACGGCGCAGCGCAAGGCGGTCTTGCAGGACCCGGACACCGTGGCGCAGCTTGGGCCTGGCGGGCTGCAGCGGCTCGAGGCCGACCTGGAAAAGATTCGGCAACAGGGCTACGCAGTCAGCGCCGACGAGGTCGACCAGGGCGTCTGGGGAGTCAGCGTTCCCATCATCCCGCACGTCGGAAAACTGCTTGGCGGCATCACGCTCATGGCACCGGTCTCGCGCGTGGACGCACGCAGCCGCAGCCTGATCGAGCAGGCGGTTGCGGCGGCCCGGCGCATTTCGGCGCGGCTGCATTCACAGCGGTAGTTTCTTTGGCTTTTCCCTGAGGAGAACGACGATGGCCATTTCTCGATCATTGACCCGTTTGCTGGCCGGCCTGGCCGCCAGCCTTGCCGTGAGCGGCGTGCATGCGGCAGGCGAGCCGCTGCGCGTGGTGGTGGACCCGACCTTCCCGCCGATGGAGTACGTGGAAAACGGCAAGCGCGCCGGCTTCGACATCGATATCGGCGAGGCCCTGGCCAAGGCCATGGGGCGCGACATCCAGTGGATAGACATCGACTTCAAGGGATTGGTGCCGGCCGTGCAGGCAGGCCGCGCAGACTTGGCGCTGTCGGCGATCTACATCACCGAGGAACGCCGCAAGGTGGTCGATTTCAGCGATCCGTACTACGTCGGCGGGCTGGTGGTGCTGACCAAGGCCAATGGCCCGATCAAGACGCTCAAGGACCTGGACGGGCAGAAGGTATCGGTCCAGGTCGGCACCAAGTCGGTCAACTTCCTGAAGGAGCATTACCCCGGCGTGCAGCGCGTGGAGGTCGAAAAGAACCAGGAAATGTTCAACCTTGCGCAGATCGGGCGCGCCGCGGCGGCCGTCACGGGCAAGCCCGCGGCCAAGCTCTTCGCCCAAAGCACCAAGGGTGACATGGTCGTGCTCGAAGAGCAGTTGACCAACGAGGAGTACGGCATCGCCGTGTCCAAGCGCAATCCCGACCTGCTGCGCGAGCTGAACCAGGCGTTGGCCAAGATCAAGGCCGACGGCACGTACGACGCCATCGTCGCGAAGTGGTTCGGGACCAAGTGACATGGATTTCGATTTCTCTCCTGTCCTGCAGGATTGGCCCATGCTGATGCGGGGCGCGCTGGTGACCATTGAGGTCACCTCGTGCGCCCTGGTCCTGGGCTGCCTCATAGGATTGCTCGTCGGCGTGGGGCGGCTCAATCCGCGGCGCAGGCTGGTCTACGGCCTGTGTTCGGCCTACTTGGTGGCCTTTCGCGGCACGCCCCTGCTGGTGCAGCTGTTCATCTGGTTCTTCGGCTTGCCACAGTTCGGCGTGCTGCTGCCGGCATTCGCCTGCGGCGTGCTGGGCCTGGGCATGTATTCGGGCGCTTATGTTTCCGAGATCGTGCGCGGCGCCATCCAGTCGGTCGACCGGGGCCAAAACGAGGCGGCGCGCTCGCTGGGCATGTCTGCGGCGCAGTCGATGCGGATCATCATCCTGCCCCAGGCGGTCATACGGATGATCCCGCCGCTGGGCAACGAATTCATTGCGCTGATTAAGAACTCGGCGCTGGTGTCGCTGCTGACCATCCATGACTTGATGCACGAAGGCCAAAAGATCATCAGCGTGTCGTATCGCTCGCTCGAGGTGTACCTGGCCGTGGCGGCGGTGTATTTGGTGCTGACGACCCTGACTACGGCGGTGCTGCGCCTGGTCGAGACGCGCCTGCGGGCAGGGGGGATGGTGCAATGAGCAGCATGATTTCCATACGCGGCTTGTCCAAGTCCTTTGGCGCCAACCCCGTCCTGCGCGGCATCGACTTCGAGGTTGCCGAGTCCCAGGTGGTGGTGGTCATCGGTCCGAGCGGCTCGGGCAAGAGCACGTTGCTGCGCTGTTGCAACGGCCTGGAGGTCGCCGAACAGGGCAGCATCGAGATCTGCGGGACCCGGCTGCTGGACCAGGGCAGGTTGCTGGAAGACCGCCGGCTCAACGCGTTGCGCCGCCAGGTTGGCATGGTGTTCCAGTCGTTCAACCTGTTCCCGCACCTGACCGTGCTGGGCAATGTCGCCATCGGGCCGCGCAAGCTGCTCGGCGTGCCGCGCGCCCAGGCCGAGGCCGAAGCGCGGGAGCTACTGCGCAAGGTTGGGCTCGAGGCCAAGGCCGATGCCATGCCGGCCAGCCTGTCGGGCGGCCAGAAGCAGCGCGTGGCCATCGCCCGCGCACTGGCGATGCGGCCGCGAGTCATGCTTTTCGACGAACCGACCTCGGCGCTCGACCCGGAGCTCGTGGGAGAAGTGCTGCAGGTCATGAAGCTGCTGGCCAAGGAAGGGATGACCATGATGGTGGTCACGCACGAAATGGGATTCGCGCGCGACGTGGCCGACGTCGTTGCCGTCATGGACGGTGGGCGGATCATCGAGCAGGGTACGCCCGACGTGATCTTTACGCAGCCGGTCCAGGCGCGCACCCGCAGCTTCCTGCAAGCCGTGCTCAACCCTTCGTCGGGGAGCTGACATGCCCGGGGATGCATTGACCGATCCCTGGCAAAACGGACGCAGCGACGACGGTGAACGGGGCGACACGCGCCGGCTGCATCACATCGTGCGGCCGGTGGACTTGGGCGGCCTGTCTACCGAGGCAGAGGGACACCCCTTGGTGCTGGGCTTTGCCAGCGATGCCGGCGTGCGCCGCAACCGCGGCAGGCCAGGCGCCGCCGGGGGGCCTGCGGCGATTCGCCGGATGCTCAGCAACCTGGCGGCGCACGAACTGCAAACCCTGCTCGATGCTGGCGATATCACCTGCGAGGGCGAGGCGCTAGAAGCGGCTCAGCAGGCTTGTGCGCTGGCGCTGGCCAAGGCGCTGTCGCTTGGTGCCTTTCCGGTGCTGTTGGGCGGCGGGCACGAGATCGCGGTGGCCAGCTTCATGGGGCTGCGACGTTACCTGGATGACCAGGGCGATGCCGGCAAGGTGCTGGTGCTCAACATAGACGCCCACTTGGACCTGCGCACCTCACGGCCGCCCAGCTCGGGTACGCCCTTCGATGAGATCGCGCGGTACTGCGAAGCGCATGGCCATGCGTGGCGCTATGCCTGTATCGGCGTGTCCAAGCCGTCCAATACCGCAGCCTTGTTTGCCCGTGCCGACGAGATCGGCGCCGTCGTGGTCGCTGACGAGCACGCGCAGGAGCGTCACCTGGACGCCCTGCGCGAGCAGGTGGCTACGCTGCTGCAGCAGGCCCATCACGTGTACCTGACCATAGACATCGACGCGCTGCCGGCCGCGGTGGCGCCGGGGGTGTCGGCGCCCGCGGCGCTGGGCGTGCCTGTCTCGGTGGTCGAGGCCATCATCGGCTGGGTGGCCGACAGCGGCAAGCTGCGCGTGGCCGACCTGGCGGAATTGAACCCTGCTTTCGACCCCGACGGGCGGACCGCGCGTGTGGCGGCCCGCCTGGCGTGGAAGCTGCTGCACGCGGCGGCGTGCAGCCGGCGCGAGGGCACGGGTCGCGCCATCGATGTTTCAAGGTGAATGTCATGACCCAAGCAGGATTGCCGATCACCGGCATTTGTTCTTTCGGCAAGTATCCGATTTGCCAGGACCTGGATGCGCTACAGGCAGACATCGCGGTGCTGGGCGTGCCCTACGACGTGGGCGTGGGCTTCCTGTCGGGCACCCGGTTGGGGCCGCGCCGAATCCGCGAGGCGTCCACGCAGTACGGCCGAGGGCAGACGGGTTTCTACGACCCGGAGCGCGACGAGGTATACCTGGCAGCGCCCGATCGCATCGTCGACTGCGGTGACGCCTACCTCGTCCAGGGCGACATCGAAAAGTCCTTCGCCTACATCGAGCAATACGTGCGCCGCATCGTCGAGGCCGGCGCGATCCCCGCAGTCATGGGCGGCGACCATTCGATTTCGATCCCCGTGGCGCGGGCGCTGGACCGGTACCGGGACCTGACGGTGGTGCAGTTCGACGCCCACCTGGATTGGACCGACGAGCGCGACGGCCAGCGCTACGGCAACGGCAGTCCCATGCGCCGCATGTCCGAAATGGCCCACATCGGCGAGATGATCCAGATCGGCCTGCGTGGCATGGGCAGCAGCCGCAAGCAGGACTTCGACGACGCACGCGCCTACGGCAGCAAGCTGATCCCGTGCAGCGAGGTCAAGCGCCAGGGGGTGGATGCGGTGCTGGAGAAAATCCCGGCGGGCCGCCAGCTGTACGTGACGATAGACATCGACGCGCTGGACATCACGATCGCCCCGGGCACCGGTTCGCCCATGCCGGGCGGGCTGGATTATGACCAAATCACGGCGCTGTTGGCAGGCGTGGCCGCCCGCGGCGACGTGGTGGCCTTCGACCTGGTCGAGGTGGCGCCGCAATATGACCCGGCCGGCATCACGACCCGCATCGCCGCGCTGGTCATGCTCAATTTCATGGCGCAGATCCTCAAGCACCGCAGGCTGCGCCGGCAGGCGTAGGCCGGCAAAACGAACGGCCCGCTTGCCGGGGCGGGCCGTTTCGACGCGGGTCCAGCCGGCCGGCAGTTTGCCGGCCCATCGGCTTACTTCATCACCGCCGCGATGGCCTGCGCCACGCGGTCGATGTTGCCGCTGTTGAGCGCGGCCACGCAGATGCGGCCGCTGGAGACGGCGTAGATGGCGTGGTCTTGGCGCAGCCGTTCGACCTGCTCGGCGCTCAGGCCGGAATACGAGAACATCCCGCGCTGCTTGACGACGAATTCCATGTCCTGCGCCACGCCCAGAGCCTTGAGCTTGTCCACCAGCTGGCGGCGCATCAGGCGGATGCGCTCGCGCATTTCGGCCAGTTCCTGGGACCACAGCGAGAACAGCTCGGGCGAGTTCAGGACGGTGGCGACCACGGTGCCGCCGTGGGTGGGCGGATTGGAATAGTTGGTGCGAATCACGCGCTTGACTTGGCTGAGCACGCGCGCGCCTTCTTCCTTGTCACCGGCCACGATGGTCAGCGCGCCGACGCGTTCGCCGTACAGCGAGAAGGACTTGGAGAACGACGAGCTGATCAGCATGGTCAGCCCTTGGTCGGCGAACATGCGCACGACTGCGGCGTCTTCTTCCAGGCCGTCGCCGAAGCCTTGGTAGGCGATGTCCAGGAAGGGCACGAGCTTGCGCGCCTTGATGACTTCGACGATGCCGGCCCATTGTTCCAGCGTCGGATCCACGCCCGTGGGGTTGTGGCAGCAGGCGTGCAGCACCACCACCGACTGCTCGGGCAGGGCGCGCAGCGAGGCCAGCATGCCTTCATAGTCCAGGCCGTGGGTGGCCGGGTCGTAGTAGGCGTACTCGACGACTTCGAAGCCGGCGCGCTCGAACAGGGCGCGGTGGTTTTCCCAGCTGGGGTTGCTGATGGCGGCCTTGGCCTGGGGCAGGAGCTGGCGCAGGAAGTCGGCGCCGATCTTGAGCGCGCCCGTGCCGCCCAGGGCCTGGACGGTGACGGCGCGACCTTCGGCGGCCACGCTCGAATCCTTGCCCAGCAGCAGCGCTTGGGCGCCCTTGTTGTAGCCGGGGATGCCGTCGATGGGCAGGTAGCCGCGGGCAGCGGCGGCTTCGATGCGGGCGGCCTCGGCCTTGCGTACGCATTGCAGCAAGGGGATGCGGCCGGCGTCGTCGTAATAAACCCCCACGCCGAGGTTGGTTTTCCCTGCCCGGGTATCGGCGTTGAATTGCTCGTTCAGCCCGAGGATGGGGTCGCGGGGGGCGAGTTCGACGGATGCGAAAAGGGAGCTCATGAAGGCTTGCAAAAGGGAAGTAGACGCCGCGAGGGGCAGGGGGGATAATCAGGGGTTTACCCTGACAAAGTCTAGCATGTCCGAGCCAGGATTCGTGGATTTCCCGGGCAGTCCGTTTCACCTGTACCAGCCGTATCCGCCGGCCGGGGACCAGCCGCGCGCGATCGAGGAGCTGGTCCAGGGGGTACGCGACGGCCTCATGTACCAGATCCTGCTCGGTGTGACGGGGTCGGGCAAGACCTACACCATGGCCAACGTGATCGCGCGCCTGGGGCGCCCGGCCCTGGTGCTGGCGCCGAACAAGACGCTGGCCGCGCAGCTCTACGCCGAAATGCGCGAGTTTTTCCCGCGCAACGCGGTGGAGTACTTCGTCTCGTACTACGACTACTACCAGCCCGAGGCCTACGTGCCGACGCGGGACCTGTTCATCGAAAAGGACTCGTCCATCAACGAGCACATCGAGCAGATGCGCCTGTCGGCAACCAAGAGCCTGCTCGAGCGGCGCGATACCGTCATCGTCGGCACGGTCTCGTGCATTTACGGGATCGGCAACCCCGGTGACTACCACGCCATGGTGCTGATCCTGCGCGCCGGCGACCGCATTTCGCGGCGCGAGATCCTGGCCAGGCTGGTGTCCATGCAATACACGCGCAACGACACCGATTTCACCCGCGGCACGTTCCGCGCCCGGGGCGAAACGATAGACATCTTTCCGGCCGAAAGCGCCGAACTCGCCCTGCGCGTGACGATGTTCGACGACGAAGTCGAAAGCCTGGACCTGTTCGATCCGCTGACTGGCAAGGTGCGCCAGCGCGTGCCGCGCTTTACCGTTTATCCCGGGTCGCACTACGTGACGCCGCGCGAGACGGTGCTGCGCGCCATCGAAACCATCAAGGAAGAGCTGCGCGAGCGGGTCCAGTACTTCGTCGACCAAGGCAAGCTGGTCGAGGCGCAGCGGCTGGAGCAGCGTACGCGCTTCGACCTGGAAATGCTGCAGGAGCTGGGTTTTTGCAAGGGCATCGAGAACTACTCGCGCCACCTGTCGGGCGCGGCGCCCGGCGAGCCCCCGCCCACGCTGATCGACTACCTGCCGCCTGACGCGTTGATGTTCATCGACGAAAGCCACGTCACCATCGGCCAGCTGGGCGGCATGTACCGGGGCGACCGTTCGCGCAAGGAAACGCTGGTGCAGTATGGGTTCCGCCTGCCTTCGGCACTGGACAACCGGCCGCTGCGCATGGAGGAGTTCGAGGCGCGCATGCGCCAGTGCATTTTCGTGTCGGCCACGCCGGCCGACTATGAAAAGGCCCATGCCGACAATGTGGTCGAGCAGGTGGTGCGTCCCACGGGCCTGGTCGACCCCGTGGTCGAAGTGCGCCCGGCGCGCACCCAGGTCGATGACCTGCTGGGCGAAATTCGCCAGCGCACCACGGCCGGCGAGCGCGTGCTGGTCACGACCCTGACCAAGCGCATGGCCGAGGACTTGACCGAGTACCTGAGCGAAAACGGCGTGCGCGTGCGCTACCTGCACTCGGACATCGATACGGTCGAGCGCGTGGAGATCATCCGCGACCTGCGCCTGGGCGCGTTCGACGTGCTGGTCGGGATCAACCTGCTGCGCGAGGGGCTGGACATCCCGGAGGTGTCGCTGGTGGCCATTTTGGACGCGGACAAGGAAGGCTTCCTGCGGTCCGAGCGCAGCCTGATCCAGACCATCGGCCGGGCCGCCCGCAACCTCAATGGCATGGCCATCCTGTACGCCGACCAGGTCACTGATTCGATGCGTCGGGCGCTGGAGGAAACCGAACGGCGCCGCAAGCGTCAAATGGCTTTCAACCAGGAGCACGGGATCTCGCCGCGCGGCGTGCACAAGGCGGTGCGCGAGCTGATCGACGGCGTGGTCGGCGCCGCACCGCGCCGGGAAGCCGAGCACGAGGTACCGCCAGAGCTGCTGGCCGACGAAAAGGCCCTGGCAAAGGAAATCCGCCGGTTGGAAAAGGTCATGCTCGAGCACGCCCGCAACCTCGAGTTCGAACAGGCGGCGGCTGCCCGCGATGCCCTGCAGCGGCTCAAGGAGAAGGTATTGCTAGGGGTAAACCCCTAGCCGGTGAGGTGGTCGCCGACGGTGCACGGGTCGGTGCAAGGCGCCCCGGGATGGCGATTTTGCGTTGCATCGAAAACGACACCTTTTCGCGCCGTTGGTCCTAGAAAACTTAAAATTAACTCTCAAGAAAGATAGATAAGTTATTGATTTTTAATAGTTAAAAAATTTTACATACGGGTTGCACCATTTTTGCGCACCCGCAAAAAAAGCTTGCCTATTTTCGGGTTTTCCCGCACACTTACTCACATGATGACCAAGGTACTTTTCGTTTGCATGGGCAACATCTGCCGCTCGCCCAGCGCCGAGGGCGTGTTCCGCCAACTGGTGGGCGAGGCCGGTCTGTCCGATTACGTGCGCATCGATTCGGCGGGCACGCATGCGTTCCACGTCGGCGAGGCGCCCGATGCCCGTGCCCAGGCCGCGGCGCGCAAGCGCGGCTATGACATCTCGCACCGCGAGGCGCGCCAGATCACGCAGGATGACTTCCGCGAATTCGACCTCATCCTGGCCATGGACTGGGACAACCTCGCCGCGCTGCAGCAGCAATGCCCGAAGCAGTACCAGCACAAGCTCATGCTGCTGATGCGCTTTGCCAACGAATACGAAGAGGCCACGGTTCCCGACCCGTACTACGGCGGTCCCGAGGGCTTTGGCAAGGTTCTCGACTACATAGAGGACGCCTGCCAGGGCGTACTGGAGCTGGTGCGCAAGCGCGCCATGCAATACCAGGCGGCCTGAACCTGGGCCTGCAGACCACCGCGCTTCGGCGCGGTTTTTTTCTGCGGTTTCCCTAGCAAATTAGTCGGGAATTTGCTAAACTTGAGCTAAATGCTCGGGTATTGGGCCCGGGCGACAGGCCCGCCGGCGGCGGGCGCACTCAAGGGACGATCATGCGGCTGACTACCAAAGGACGTTTCGCCGTCACGGCCATGATAGACCTGGCGCTGCGGCAGAACAGCGGGCCTGTCACGCTGGCGGCCATTAGCAAGCGGCAGAACATCTCGCTGTCGTATCTGGAGCAGTTGTTCGGCAAACTGCGCCGCCACGAGCTGGTCGAAAGCGTGCGCGGCCCGGGCGGCGGGTATTCGCTGGCCAAGCTGGCCCGCAACGTGACCGTGGCCGACATCATCTTCGCCGTGGACGAGCCGCTTGACGCCACCAGCTGCGGCGGCAAGCGCGACTGTACCAGCGGCAACGACGGCAAGCCGGGCAAGTGCATGACCCACGAGTTGTGGGCCACGCTCAACCGCAAGATGGTCGACTACCTCGATTCCGTCTCGCTGCAGGATCTGGTCGACCAGCACCGGATGCGCCAGCTGCAGGAAGCCAACCAGGAACAGAAAAGTGCTTGCACCACCGTCCGGGTCAACCGGGGGGTCGGCGGCGCCGCGCATGCACCCCAGCCGGGTTCCGGCACCCGCGCAGCCGCCTGAAATGATGCTAAAGGAGCAATTGCAAATGACGACCCGTCCCATCTATCTGGACTATTCCGCCACGACGCCGGTTGACCCGCGCGTGGTGGAGAAAATGGTGCCGTGGCTGTATGACAACTTCGGCAACCCTGCATCGCGCAGCCATTCGTACGGCTGGGCCGCGGAGGAGGCCGTCGAGCAGGCACGCGCCGAGGTGGCGGCGCTGGTCAACGCCGATCCCCGTGAAATCATCTGGACCTCGGGGGCGACCGAATCGGACAACCTGGCGATCAAGGGTGCGGCCCAGTTCTATGCCGAGCGCGGCAAGCACATCGTCACCGTCAAGACCGAGCACAAGGCCGTGCTCGACACCTGTCGCGACCTCGAGCGCCGCGGCTTCGAGGTGACTTACCTCGACGTGCAGGAAAATGGCTTGCTCGACCTGGACGCCTTCCAGGCGGCGCTGCGTCCCGACACCATCCTGGTGTCGGTGATGATGGTCAACAACGAGATCGGCGTCATCCAGGACATCGAAGCCCTGGGCGAGATCTGCCGCGAGCGCGGCATCGTGTTCCACGTCGACGCGGCGCAGGCGACCGGCAAGGTGGCCATAGACCTGCAAAAGTTGAAGGTCGACCTGATGTCCTTCTCGGCCCACAAGACCTACGGGCCCAAGGGCATCGGGGCGCTGTACGTACGCCGCAAGCCGCGCGTGCGCATCGAGGCGCAGATCCACGGCGGCGGCCACGAAAGGGGCTTCCGTTCCGGCACGCTGCCCACGCACCAGATCGTCGGCATGGGCGAGGCCTTCCGCCTGGCGCGCGAGGAAATGGCCACGGAAAACGAGCGGGTGCGCATGCTGCGCGACCGGCTCTGGCAGGGCCTTTCGCAAATCGAGGAAGTCTACGCCAACGGCGACATGGAGCGCCGCGTGCCACACAACCTGAACGTCAGCTTCAACTACGTCGAAGGCGAGTCGCTGATCATGGCGATCAAGGAACTGGCCGTCTCCAGCGGATCGGCCTGCACCTCGGCCAGCCTGGAGCCGTCCTATGTGCTGCGCGCGCTTGGACGCAACGACGAGCTGGCACACAGCTCGATCCGCTTCACCATCGGTCGCTTCACCACCGAGCAGGAAATCGACTTCGCCGTCGACCTGATCAAGAGCCGGGTCGGCAAGCTGCGCGACATGTCGCCCTTGTGGGAAATGGCCCAGGAAGGCATAGACCTCAGCACGGTGCAGTGGGCCGCCCACTGACGTCGGGAACGGCTTACGGAGAAATATCATGGCTTACAGCGAAAAAGTACTGGATCACTACGAGAACCCCCGCAACGTGGGCTCGTTCGACAAGAACGAAGCCGGCGTGGGCACCGGCATGGTCGGCGCGCCGGCCTGTGGCGACGTGATGAAGCTGCAGATCAAGGTCAACGACCAAGGCATCATCGAAGATGCCCGCTTCAAGACCTATGGCTGCGGCTCGGCGATCGCCTCCAGCTCCCTGGTGACCGAATGGGTCAAGGGCAAGACGCTGGAGCAGGCGATGGCCATACGCAACACGCAAATCGCCGAGGAACTCGCCCTGCCGCCGGTCAAGATCCACTGCTCCATCCTCGCCGAGGACGCGATCAAGGCGGCGATCAAGGACTACCAGGCCAAGCACGGCGCGGCGGCGCAGCAGCCGGCTGCGGCGGAATGACGGCATGGCGATCACGCTGACCCAAAAGGCGGCCGAGCACGTCGGCCGCTACCTGCAGAAGCGCGGCAAAGGGATTGGGCTGCGGTTGGGCGTGCGCACGACTGGCTGCTCGGGCCTGGCCTACAAGCTGGAATATGTCGACGAGCCGCAGGCCGACGACCGGGTCTTCGAAAGCTTCGGCATCAAGGTCTTCGTCGATCCCAAGAGCCTGCCCTATTTGGACGGCACGCAGCTCGACTACACGCGCGAAGGGCTCAACGAGGGCTTCAAGTTCAGCAACCCGAACGAGAAGGCCACCTGCGGCTGCGGCGAATCGTTTACGGTGTAGCGCATTGGCCGACGACCACTTCAGCTTGTTCGGCTTGCCGGCGCGCTATGCGCAGGACGAGCAGGCGCTGCAGAAGGCCTGGCACGACGTGGCGGCCAAAGTGCATCCGGATCGCTTCGCCACGGCCGGCCCGGCGCAGCGCCGCGTGGCCATGCAGTGGGCCGCGCGCGCCAATGAAGCCTACCGTACCCTGCGCGATCCGCTGGCGCGGGCGCGCTATCTGTGCGAGCTACGCGGCGTGGACCTGCAGGCCGAGAGCAACACGTCCATGTCGCCCGACTTCCTGATGCAGCAGATGCAATGGCGCGAGGCGCTGGACGAAGCGCGCGCGGCGGGCGACGGCAAGGCGCTGGCCGCCTTGCGCCAGGAGCTTGACCAGGCGCGTGCAGCCATGAGCGAGCAGGTCCGGGTGCTGCTCGATGATGCCGGCGATGCGCAGGCCGCCGGCCAGCGCGTGCGCGAATGGATGTTTTTGGAAAAGCTCGCCCGGGAAATCGACAACGAATGAGCGCCTGCGCCGCGGCGCGGGCGCTTGATGCAAGGACGGGCTGTGCGCGCCAGGCTGGCGGCCGGCGCGCCAAGATAAGGTCCCACTGATGGCACTACTGCAAATTTCCGAACCCGGTGAATCGCCGGCCCCGCACCAGCGCAGGCTGGCCGTCGGCATCGACCTCGGCACGACCAATTCGCTGGTGGCTGCCGTGCGCAGCGGCGCGGCCGAAGTGCTGGCCGACGAGCAGGGGCGCGTGATCCTGCCTTCTGCCGTGCGCTACGCCGCCGACGGCAGCGTGCAAGTGGGTTACGAGGCGCTGGACGCGCAGTTCGCCGATCCCTTGAATACGCTGGTCTCGGTCAAGCGGTTCATGGGCCGGTCGCTCGCCGACGCGCGCGCCGGGCGGGCGCCTTACGAATTCGTCGACGGCGCCGGGATGGTACGACTGCGCACGGCGCAGGGCGAAATCAGTCCGGTCGAAGTGTCAGCCCGGATCCTGGCCACCTTGCGCGAGCGGGCCGAGGCCGTGCTGGGCGATGAGCTGGTCGGGGCGGTCATTACCGTGCCGGCCTATTTCGACGACGCGCAACGCCAGGCCACGCGCGATGCGGCGCGGCTGGCGGGGTTGAATGTGCTGCGGCTGCTGAACGAGCCGACCGCCGCGGCGCTGGCCTACGGGCTGGATTCGGGCGCCGAAGGCGTCTATGCGGTCTACGACCTGGGCGGCGGCACCTTCGATATTTCCATTTTGCGCCTGTCGCGCGGCGTGTTCGAGGTGGTGGCCACCGCTGGCGATACGCAGTTGGGGGGCGACGACTTCGACGAGGCGATTGCCGCTTGGGCACTGCAGCAGGCCGGGATTGCGAATGAGCAGCTGGACAAGGCCAGCCACAGGCGGCTGTTGCGCGCGGCCCGGGCGGCGCGCGAGGCCCTGACCGGTGCGCCGCGCGCCCGGCTGGACGTCGTGCTGCAAGCCGGTCCCGTGCGCGAGGAGATCGCGCGTGAACAATTCGAAGCGCTGGCGCAGCCCCTGGTGGCGCGCACGCTCGACTGCGTGCGCCGCACGCTGCACGACGCCGGCCTGCGTCCGGACGAGGTCCAGGGCGTGGTCATGGTGGGCGGGGCCACCCGCATGCCGGTCGTGCGCCAGGCCGTGGCCAATCATTTCGGCAAGGAGCCGCTGACCAGCATCGACCCCGACCAGGTCGTGGCGCTGGGCGCGGCGCAGCAGGCCAACTTGCTGGCGGGCAACCGGGCCGCCGGCGAGGACTGGATGCTGCTCGACGTCCTGCCGCTGTCGCTGGGCCTGGAGACCATGGGCGGGCTAGTCGAGCGCATCATTCCGCGCAACAGCACCATCCCCGTGGCGCGCGCGCAGGAATTCACCACCTTCAAGGACGGCCAGACGGCGATGAGCATCCACGTGGTGCAAGGCGAGCGGGAGCTGGTCTCGGACTGCCGGTCGCTGGCGCGCTTCGAGCTGCGCGGCATCCCGCCGATGGTGGCGGGCGCGGCGCGCATCCGCGTGACCTTCCAGGTCGATGCCGACGGGTTGCTAGGCGTGACCGCCCGAGAGCAAACCAGCGGCGTGGAGGCCTCGGTCACGGTCAAGCCCAGCTACGGGCTGACCGACGAGGAGATCGCCGCGATGTTGGCCGACAGCGTCAGCTACGCCGACGAGGATGCGCGGCTGCGCATGCTGCGCGAGCAGCAGGTCGAGGCGCGGCATTTGGTCGAATCGGTCCGCTCGGCGCTGGCCACCGACGGCGACTTGCTCACGGACGAAGAGCGCGCCCACATCGAAGAGGCGATCGCTGGCGCGCAGATGGCCGCCGAAGGACAGGACGTCGAGGCCGTGCGTGCGGCCGTGGCGCGGTTGTCGGCTGCCACGGACGATTTTGCAGCCCGCCGCATGGATCGCAGCATCCGCGCGGCGTTGGCCGGCCGCAAGCTGGACGAACTCGCCTGATACTGCCATGCCCAAGCTCACCGTACTGCCCCACCCCGAGATTTGCCCGCAGGGCGCTGTCATCGAGGACGCGCCACAAGGCGAATCGATCTGCCGCGTGCTGCTGGACCACGACATCGAAATCGAGCACGCCTGCGAGTTGTCGTGCGCGTGCACGACCTGCCATGTCATCGTGCGCGAGGGATTCGGATCGCTCGAGCAAGCGTCGGACAACGAAGAGGACATGCTCGACAGGGCCTGGGGGCTGACGTCCACGTCGCGGCTGTCGTGCCAGGCGCGCATCGCCGACGCGGACCTGACCATCGAGATTCCCAAGTATTCGATCAACCACGCCAAGGAGAACCACTAGATGAAGTGGGTCGACATCCACGACATCGCGGCGGCGCTGGCCGATGCCCATCCCGACGTCGATCCCCGCACCGTGCGCTTTACCGACCTGCGCGCCTGGGTGCTGGCGCTGCCCGGCTTCGACGACGATCCCGCCCGCAGCGGCGAGAAGATCCTCGAGGCCATACAGGCGGCTTGGATCGACGAGCTTTGAGGCTGGCGGCCGGGCGCCGCACCCGCGGCCCGGCGCGGCCAGTCGTATCGCCGATGGCCGCCGTCCTGCTTGGACGGCGGCCTTTTTCGTGGCGCCGGCGCAATCCGGCCGGTTTCCTGCGGCACCGGCAGGCGGTAAGCTTGCCGCTTTCCAAGCAGTGCTTCACATCTTCGCCTGTTCGTCCTTTCCATGACCGCACCTCACTTGCGCTTTGGCCTGGCCGCCAACCGCCTGCACCACGAGACCCCCGACGCGGCGCTTTTTGCCTGGCTGCGCGCCTGCTCGGCCACCATCCGGGAGCTCGGCATCGAGCTCTACACCGTGGGCCGCACCCACGACGCCATCGTGCGCGAAGGCATGCTGCAGGGCTATCCCGGCTTGGTGCGCTACCCCTACGGCCGCGAGGGCGGGCTGATGAAGCTGGTCGCCCGCGTGACGGCTGGCCGCGAGGGCCAGGAGCCCTTTGGCGGGGCCATCTACCTGATCGACCCGGTCGATCCGTCATCGATCTTTCCCGAGGCACTGGCGCTCAAGCGCCAGTGCATCACGCACGGCCGGCCCTTCATTTCCACGCTGGCCGGTGCGATCGAGTGGATGGAGGTCGAGCGCATCCACGCAGGCCTGCGTCCCGACCCGGTGGCCGATCCCATCCTGGATTTTCCACGCCAGACGGTGGCGCTGATCGCGCACGACGCGCTCAAGGATGAGATGGTGGCGTTCGCCGCCGAGCACTTCGACCTGCTGTCGCGCTTTGCGCGGCGCGTGGGCACCGGCACCACCGGCGCGCGCTTGAACGAATTGGCTTGGTCGCGCGGCTGGCCACGCGACAAGCCTTGGGTGGATCGCTACCTGAGCGGTCCGCTGGGCGGAGATGCGCAGATCGCCGAGCTGGTCCTGGAAAACCAGTGCCAGCGGGTGATTTTTTTCGAGGATCCGCACGTGGCGCGCCAGCACGAGGCCGACATCCAGCTGCTGGAGCGGGCCGTGCGCG